>Ga0247839_1008700_pt1 | contig 10517 bp, 9 predicted proteins | sample LaCruzMarch2015__6_FD_192405 | JGI IMG/M metagenome (GOLD analysis project Ga0247839, IMG submission 192405) | Freshwater microbial communities from meromictic Lake La Cruz, Castile-La Mancha, Spain - LaCruzMarch2015_16m | ecosystem: Environmental > Aquatic > Freshwater > Lake | place: Spain...
GAAATTTTTTCAGCTTTTTTTAACACTCAAAAAATAGTTTACATGCGAAACGGGCCAGTATGGCTCAAAATGCCGGCGGTTGATCACGGTGCCGCCGAACGAAACGTTGTGCCGGTGATCCGACTGACTGAAAATATATTTGTATTGTTTCCGGGCCAGGGCCAGGGCCGTGTCGCTCAAATCGTGCATCCCTCCGAAGGGGTAGGCGAAATATTCGCACGGAGCGTTTATTTTTGCCTCGATGATCTGCCTGCTCTTTTGAAGCTGGAGGTTTAAAATCGCGGGATCATCCATCAGCAATCTGACATGATCAAGTGCATGTGACCCGATGACATGCCCCCTTTTGTGCAACTCCCCTATTTGTTCCCATGTCATGGGCCGCTTATATGGTGTATCGACAATGTTTGTCAAAAAATCATCCCTGTAAGCCGAATCGCCGTCAATGAAATTCGGGTTGATAAAAAAAGCAGCATTGATATTGAACGATTCCAAAACCGGGGCGATGCCTGTGGCACACTCCTCAAATCCGTCATCAAAGGTAAACGCCACCAGGGGTTCATTCACCTTTGCCTGGTTAACAATCAGCGAGACTGCCTCTTCGATCCTGATCAGGCTGCACATCTTTTGCAGTTGATTCAACTGCGCCTGAAAAACTTCGGCCTCTCCGTTCGTCCGCGAAAGATAGTGCCCGTTCAGGATATGAACCCCCTCCGCCGGTTTGGCAAATGTTCCGAAGAGATTGAGAACCAATTTTCTGAGTGTTTTTCTCACCGTGCGATCTTTTTTGCCCTGATCCCGATGATGACGGGATAATCAGGATCCTTCTCATCAAGCAGTGAACTATCGGGCAGATCCTCCACGGCCAGCCCCTGCAACAGGGCTGTCGCGGCCAGCACATTCCCGAAGGTCACAATTTCGACATGGCCTACACCAAACACCTCCTCAAATAATTTTAGCACAGATCTGTCGGTAAACCGCCAGTAATCGCCCCAGCGGTCCATATCATACCTCGAAACCTGCGAGATGCCGGCCACAGTGGCCAGCACAATCCCGTCGTTTTTCAGCAACTGATATGTGCCTGCAATGGCCTGCCTCACATCATAGATAAAATTATAGGTCTGGGTGCAGATGAAGCAGTCGTAGCAGTTTTCGGGCAGGGAGGCGGGCTTTGCGAGATCTCCGGTAATGGTCGATGGCTTGCCGGATCCATCAAAATGCAAGGTCTCAAAAACCGGAGTCTCCCCGCCTGACCTGTCAGCAAATTTTCGTGCATAGGTATCTTCAGCTATTTCCAATATACGGCCCCTGATGTCATGGCTGTGTCCCGCCAAAAACTTTTCAATGTAGTACCGGTCGATCGGCATCCCCCGGTCAATCCCAAAAAGCCGGCTAACCGGCTGAGTGCTGGCACGATCATTGAATTCAACCTTCCTGTACAGTCCAAAGAACAGTTTAAACGCATTCAGATATTTTATCAGGAACTGTTTCATTTTTTTGTCACGCGTCACCTGTCACGTTTCTTCAACAACGGCTTCAACTTATATGCCCTCTCCAACCAAAACGCGGCGCTGTCGGGGCGACCCATTTTTTCATAGGCACGGGCCAGGTAAAATTCACGGCGGCTGTCGTAGGGACTTGAATAATCTGCAATCAGCAAAGTGATCGCCTCCCGGCAATGGTTCTGAGAAATGAGATAACGGGCCTTGATGGTTGCAATCGGCTCATCCCGGTCACTCACATTGGGAATGGAGGGGTACTCTCCGGCAATAAATGAAGCCGCATGCGTGAGCCTTTTCCTGGCATCATCAGCCAGTAAATAACGCTGAAAACGAAGTGATTTCACATTCTGAAACAGCACATAGGCAGATATGCACAATAATAGGATCACAAAGGAAGCAGTAATTTTATTGAAGATGATCTTGTCAATCCAGTGAAGGTAGAGTGGGACATGGTCGAAGGCAACGGCGGCAGCCGCGACATACAGGGCAAACAGTATCTGCATCTCGGGCCGGTCAGCCGGGAAGTTAAAAAATGCATCCACGCTGTAGGCCAGCAGTCCCATGGCCGGCAGGAAAAGAAACTTCAGCTTTTCGTCTCCTTTTTGGGTATTCCACGATGCCCTCAGGAAGCCAAAGGGGGCAAGAAAGATCAGCGCCAGGTAGGCCAATCCGCCGATCAAACCGGTTTCGGCGCTTACCTCCATGAAATCGTTGTGATTTTTAGAAAGATAATTATAATCGGCCCTGCCGGGACCCTCATATTTCAGCACTTCGATCTTCCAGTTGCCGGTACCTGTCCCCAGAATGGGGTGTTCCTGTAAAAGCTGAAGGGACCTGTGCCATGATGAAAGCCTGATGAATCCCGGTGTTGCCGGTTCCGACTTGCGGGGCGGGGCGATTTCCTGACTGATCTCGGTCACCCGCGTTACCACATCTTTGTTATAGGCAACTGTGTCTTTCTCTTTCGGGAACAGGTAACGCTGCGTAAAGGAATATACCACGAGGGCCAGTACCAGCAATCCGGCAAAATGCATCAAATGAATCAACGGGTTCTTATCTTTTATCCTGATAAAGCGCAGGATCGCATACAGAGCAAGGGCTGCCGACAGCAACACCAATCCCAGGTAAAATGCCCGGGCGCTTATAAAGAAAATGGCCAGTGCTGCGCTGAACACGGTGATGTATCCCAGTTTCTTCTGCCATCCGCTGCCGAAGAACATGAGCCAGGCCGAAGCTGCCAACTTCACAAACATGGCCGCCGCAAACACGTTTTTATTTGAATATACCGATTTTATATCGAAAATGGAAACCACCTTGCCCGATATGTACTTCACTATTTCATAACAGACCCCAAGGCTGTCGGCGAGCAGCATGAAAGCAAGAATGACCGCAACATACGACAAATAACCGCGATCGCTCTTCAGTATGACAAAAAGTATATAGCTTGCTGAAAACACGGTGAAGAGTTTGCTGAAATTCATCACCGCAGCTGTCATGTTGATAGCCTGGCTGAACGACAGCAGGGAGATCAGCATGAACAAACCATACACGATGCCGATGCTATTCCTTAAAAACCCGGATTTCAGCCTTGCATCCTGCCTGAATGCACGGTTTGATAGAAACACAACCAGCGAAACCAGGTTGAGGATGGCCATGGCCAGAAATTTCGGGCCGTTGGAGTTTACGGCGCCAAAGTCGGGCATATAGACCGGCAATAACAAATAAGACCACAAGAGAAGGATGTAAGCGGGTTTCAAGGTTCAGCGTTCTGCATTAAGTTTTTGAGGACCGCGACCTGGTAACGGGGATTGTATTTTCCCGCAATCGTCGCATAACAGGCCTGACGGGTCGATTCGCGTTTTTCGGGGGACAGGGAGAGCCAGGGTTTGATTTTCACGCAGAGGTCATCGACTGAGTTTTCGGCGAAGAAATCGCCGGTTACACCCGGGGTGATCGCTTCGAATTCGGGACCCTGATGCGGGAAGTGGTCGTGGGTGATCACCGGGGTGCCGTAAGTGAGGCAATGAATGGCCGTAAGCCCCACGTTGCCGGGCGATACACACACATCTGCATGAAAAATAAATTCGCCCAGGCGCTCTTCGTCGAACAACGGACCCACGAACCATACCCGGTCATCCAGCGAACAGTTTGAAACGAGCGACCGGATGCCGGTCTCTTCGATCTCATCCCCGATGATCACCAGGTTGCAAGGTGTTCCCCTGTCGTTCAACTCCCTGAGGGCCCTGATCAGCTGATCGACCTTTTTCTCCTTCTGAATCCGCCCGATGTAGATCAGCACAGGATCGTCATTGTTAAAATGGGTCGGATAGATCGCGGCATCGATTAAAGAGGCCCTGATCTTTACCTGCTGATCATAATCCATGGAATTATAGATACAGACCAGCTTCTGCGCATCAAAACCCCGGGCGATCATCAGATTGCGGGCGTAATCGCCATACAACAGCACTTTATCGGACAGGTGAAAAAACATGTTTTTGACAACCCGCTTCAACCAGTTCTCATCGCCATACCAGCCGTGCGACCACAGCCATGTCTTTTTCCGGCGCAGTTTCGTTATCAGCAATACGAGCCAGTTGGAGAGGCAGTAGGGCTCACCGTCGACCAGATAATATTGATACGACTCAAATGCCACGCTCACGGCGCCTTTCTGCCAGTAAAAGTGGCCTGGCAGAGGGACAAAAGTGAGGGTTTTCCGATAACCTTTCAGCACTTCAACGTTCATCGGCACGATCGGGGTTGCAACACGGTCACCAATATAAAAGTCACACTTCAACTCCCGGTCCATCAATGCAAACAAAGCCTCCCGGTAGTGGGGTGCCACATTGTTGATGGAGCAGATACCGGGTTGGATTTTTGGTAGTTTCAAGTTTCAGTGGTTTCGTCACGCGTCACGTGTCACGGTTTTTAATCAGCCATTGCCATACCGGGACTACCTCTATTCCCGGATGGTTGGGAATCATTGAATCGTCGTTGCTGAGCGTCAGTAGAAGTCCTTGCTTTAGGTTGTAAATGGCCATAGCTTCCTCTAAACCCTGGAACTCCCGCTGAGCGTTGGTTGCATCCACCTGCCATGCAACCTGGATGGCTTCAACGACCCCAAGGCACTCTTTGACCAAAAAATCACATTCCTTTTTGCCCGAATGATAATAAACCTCTTTCCCGCGTCGGAGCAGTTCCAGGTAAACAATATTCTCAAGAATGCGCCCCCTGTTTTCAGAAAAATTAAATCCCAACCGATGTGCGACGGCCTGATCGATGGTATAAACCTTTTTCGGATTCATAACCTGCTTTTTCACCGAATAATCAAATTTTTTCAGGTAAAAATAGAGGTACGACTGTTCGTAATAACTCAAATAATCCTTAATGGAACTCAGGCTTTTTACTCCGGAAATTTCCTGGAGGGTTGAATAAGAAAAGAGTTTCCCGATATTGGAAGCAAAATACAATCCGATTTGCTTTATTTCATTAACCTGGGTGAGCCTGTAACGGGCAATGATATCGCGGTATAAAATATCCTGGAAATAAGCATTGATCAGTTCGGTGTCGTTCTCTTTTACAACAAGCGGAAATCCCCCGGTTTCAATGTAGTTGCTAAAATCTTTCATCAGCAGCGCCCTTGATTTTGGGATTAAATGGTCAAGGTCATATTGATTTCCAATAAACCGGAGGTATTCGGAAAATGAAAAAGGGTAAAGCTCAATCAGTTTGTTTCGCCCGGTAAGGCTCGTTGAAATTTCAGAGCTCAGCAGCCTGGCATTCGAACCAGTCACAAATATCTTGATCCCCTGCTCAAACATCCGGTTAACAAACTTTTCCCAGTTGCCGATATTCTGAATTTCATCCATAAACAAAACCGGTTCTTTCCCATACACTTCGATATGAAGGTTATATATATCCTCCAAAATTGAGATATCGGCCATGATCCGTTCATCATCGAAATTGAAATAGCAATATTCCGATTCATCCAGGTTCATTTTCTGTTTAATCAGGAATAACAAGGATGACTTACCGCAGCGGCGGATACCGGAAACGATGACTACCTGGCTGGTTTTTATATATTTATCCAGCTCAATATCCCGATGGATCAGATGTTTTCTGCTGTTAAAAACATCTTTCTGATCGAACATGATCTCTTTAAGCCGCTCTCTATTCATCGGGAGAAAATGATATTTGTTTGTTATCAACGAACAAATATAGCAATATTCATTCGTTTATAAAGAATAATAATGATCATAATGAGAAAAATCTTACGCGTTTAAGGTTTGTCAACTATCCCGTTTTTTCGTCACGCGTCACGATGTTTAACAAACATGCTCACCAGAAACCTGCTCACCCCATTTCCGCTGCCGAAATAGGCCTCGATGTCGGTTTGTTCGACCAGGTTGAGGTAGCGATAGGTGATCACCGATAAAACCAGGGTGTTGCCGGTCACGAATAGGATCTGCGGGATGACGGAGTGTGTAAGCCGGGTTATCAGGTAGTTGGTGAGCACGAGGATGCCGAATGCCGAAATCAGTTTGAACACCGGCGCCGGGGATGAAAAAAGGGAACAATCCAGGTATTTTTTCTGGTAATAAAGGGTTAAGAAAAAGGCTACCAGGGCCGATCCACATAAACCAATTACCGGGGCATAAAATCCAACGGCACGGTAGAAAATGAAAAAGAGGAGGGCATTCACGCCCACGGTGACCAGGTTCAGTACCGTTGCCCTGCCCACCTGATCTTTGGCCAGTAAAAAATAGTACATCGGCAATAGCGACATGGTGACCAGGTATGTGCAGGTAATAAGGATGGACGAAACCGCGATCTCCTCATTGCTGTGGGCGCCCAGCCAGAGGCCGAGCAGGGGCCTGAGGGTAAAGTGGAGGATGGCGATGAGCGGCACGCTGAGGAGCAGGAATTTTTGCTCCACGTCGCTGATGATCCTCTGTAATTTTTTACTGTCTGATATTTGCGAGATGAAGGGGTAGAAGGGATCGAGCAGGCGGGTAATCAGCCCCTGGAACTGCGCCTTCACCTTCAGGGCGATGTCGAAAAAACCTACTTCACGGATACCGATAAAATTGGATATGAAAATTTTGGTGAGGGGCTCGATGAAAAAGGCGACCATCTCCGACAACCAGATCTTCGATCCGTAGCCGATCTGTTTCCGGGCTATCCGTTTGTAATGATGGGTTATTCCCCCTATTTCTAACTTTCCCCAAAGCCGCAGACTGTACCAGAGTGCCAGAAAAAACCAGGCGATGGTCGAGAGCAGGATCACATACCCGATTTCGGCCAGCCCCCAACCCAGCAGCAGCACCGCGATGATGGATCCATAGTAAAGGGCATTGTACACCATCTGCAGCAGGTTGTTGATGTAGATCTTCTGCAGCGCCGACAGGATGGAGCTGAACGACTGGCCCATCAGCAAAAATATATTCGAGAAAAGCAGGCAGATGTACAGGATATTGGCCTGGTCAAACAGACCCGGCGGAACGTTGAACAGCTTTACAAGCACCAGCTTCCTGAGCACCATAAACAGCAGGGTGATGGGCACGATGGTGGCGGTGACGATGACCAGGGTGATGGCGATGTCGTAATTCGATTCGCGGGTGCGGCCCTGCTCGGCGATAAATTTTACCAGGGAGCGGTTTGTTCCGAGATTGGCAAACACCGTTAAATTGCCCACCAGGGTAACGACCGCAAAAACACCATAGGCCTCACTGCCCAGTTTCCCGATAAACACCGGGATGCACACAATGGCCAGCGCCGCAATGAATACCAGTTGCACCACCCCGCTGGCAGAACCGAAAAGAAATTGTTTTTTGCTCAAAGTTGTTTCAGGTTGCAGGTTTCAGGTTAGCATCGTGTCAATGCCTGAATAGAGTTGACCGTTTTTTTTAACTTTTAATCAAGTTTGCCGACATTACATTTGAGCCAGAGGCTGATTGCCCCGCAGTAAAGGGGCTCAAAGCCCCGAAGACTGCGAAGTTTGCCGCCAATGACTTCTCACCGTCGGCTGATTGCCCATCACAAATATAACTTTTTTGTTCCATTTCATTCGGGGTTAAATACTTTAAACTTTTGTGAGGTTTGTGGTGGTTGTAAAGATATACAGAACGGTCAACCACTTTTGTCAAATGTTCGTACGTTTTTATTTGAAAATGAATCAGGTAGTTATTCTTTATGGTTCCATTGACCCTTTCCGCCTGTGGATTTTGATATGCCTCTTTGGCCATACTGTTTTGTATCTTATAACGGGTGGTCAGTCCCAGGAATTCAGTACTGTAATATTGTCCTCCACCGTCAGAATGAAAAATCAACCCTGGTTGTATCCTTTGTCTTCGCAATGCCATCTTTAATGCTGGAATCGTTGTGTCCTGCGTTCTGAGCGATTTTGAAACAGAATATCCTTTAATAAACCTGGTGTGTGCATCCATGACAAAACTCAGATAGAAGAACTTGCCTTGTACCTCAAAATAGGTAATGTCACTTACCCAGACCTGATTAACCCCGGTAATCTCCAAATGCTCGATCAGATTTGGAAACCTCTTTACTCCCGTGCTGTCTGTGGTTCTAAAGGGAGTACGATATCGCTGCGATTTGAGTCCATAGCCGATACAGAAAAATTCAAACTTATCGCGGCCCATCTGAGGAGGATCTATTTTGTAATACATGCTTCTCATTGACATTGTAGGATGTTCTTTTCTAATTTCTGCAATCAACACCAGTAACTGGCCCTCGATCTCGTTTTGACGCTGAAGTCTGTTCAAATGAGCGTGAATGCCCTGTTTAGTTATATATAGCACCTGGTAAAGCTCATTTAGCGAGTATGCATGTTTTTGCCGGTTTTGCCAGAACCAGATAACGGTTCTCCACCAAACTTTTTTTTTATATCCACCTGGTAGGTCTCTTCTGCCATCTCTATCATCTTCTCCATAAAATCAATGATGATCTGCTTTTGCCCTACTGAACGCTCTAAATCTGCTACTCTTTGCCTGAGCATGAGAAGTTTGACCGTATCGCTCTGCTGCTCAACAACTACTTTGGTTTTCTTTTTCATGTCCGAATATTTGTAAAGCCATTTGTATATGGCTGTATGACTCACGTCATATTCTTTACAAACTTCGGAAATTCTTGTTATCCCTGCTTGAATCTCACCGACTTTGTCTCTCTTGAAATCCTCTGAAAATTTTCGCAAAACATTTGGTTTCACGTTCTCATGGAAATTTTCTCTTGTTGCCATTTTGGTCCTCCTTTCGTTGAATTTTTGGGTCCAAAACGGTCAACGTATTTCAGGCACCGACATCGATTTCATCGAAAATGACCGTGCAACGAATAAAAGGTGTATTTGACGAAATAATTGCAACGATTATTTTTAAATGCAACGAATAAGAGGTATATTTGCAGCAAAACATGCAACGAATGAACGCATTTATACATCAACTGGACCATTGGCCTGAATTTTCATGGCGAACTGATGAGTTTGTCAACTTGTTAAGCGAAGTGAGAAATTTACAAGGCCGGCTGACGGGGAGAATGGAATCATTGGGATTTGACCTAAGAAATGAAGCAACGCTTGAAACATTGACCCTTGACGTATTAAAATCGACAGAAATTGAAGGTGAAATATTAAATCCCGACCAGGTCCGTTCTTCGATTGCAAGAAGACTGGGAATGGAAATAGCAGGTTCAATTGAGTCGGACAGAAATGTGGATGGCATGGTTGAGATGATGATTGATGCTACCCATCATTGCTTCAGACCATTGACTGCAGAAAGACTTTTTGATTGGCATGCCGCTTTATTCCCGACAGGAAGAAGCGGAATGTATAAAATTACTGTTGCAGGCTGGAGAAAAGATGCCACCGGTGCAATGCAAGTCGTATCGGGAGCAATGGGTAAGGAAAAAGTTCATTTTCAAGCCCCTGATTCATCTTTCGTTGAAACCGAAATGAATCGCTTCCTCGATTGGTTTAATAAAAAAGAGGACATTGATCTGGTCATAAAAGCTGCCGTAGCACATTTATGGTTTGTGACTATTCACCCTTTTGACGATGGGAATGGCCGGATCACCAGGGCCCTGACAGATATGCTGCTGGCACAATCAGACAAAAGCACACAACTGTTTTATAGTATGTCGGCCCAAATCAGGCTTGAAAGGAAACAATACTATGAAATACTTGAAAGAACACAAAAAGGCAACCTTGATATAACTGAATGGATTAAATGGTTTTTACGTTGTTTGATGAATGCATTAAAATCGACCGATACTGTTTTGAACCGTGTATTGTTTAAAGCTGATTTTTGGAATAAACATGCAGATATCCCAATCAACGAAAGACAGAAGAAGTTGTTAAACAAAGTTTTTGACGGATTTGAGGGTAAGCTCACCTCCTCTAAATGGGCAAAAATTGCTAAATGCTCAAAGGATACCGCAATACGGGATATTAACGATTTAATAGGTAAAAATATATTACAAAAGGAAGAGGCAGGAGGAAGAAGTACAAATTACGAATTGAAATAAAGGACCGATGACGGAGGACCGATGACGGAGTATCCAGTTTTCAATCTGAATATTTTTCAATTTGCTAAATTCTTTAACATTTCTGGTAACCATAACCATTTTATTTGAAATAGAAGTTGCGCCAATCAATAAATCAAAATCGCTGATAATATCTCCTTTTGTGCGAAGTCTGGCCTTTTCTTTTCCAAAAATTCGAATAGCATTAAAAACATCTTTTCATTCAGCGAATATTGTCCTTAAAAAGATAGATGCAAATATTTGTATCAAGTTAATACTTCATGAAATAGTTTCAATTTCTTTTGTATTGACTCTGGAAGATTCGATATAATCAATAATATCATCAGCTGTTCTGGAATCCGTAACTTGAAATGGTCCCTGTCCGTAGGACAGTATTTAAAGGAACTTAAGGGTATTGTTGTTGTTGTTGGAAACACATGCACCTAAGTGCATGTGTTTCTTTTCTTTTTGCTTCTTTTTCTTTTGTTAATA
>Ga0247839_1008703_pt1 | contig 10516 bp, 8 predicted proteins | sample LaCruzMarch2015__6_FD_192405 | JGI IMG/M metagenome (GOLD analysis project Ga0247839, IMG submission 192405) | Freshwater microbial communities from meromictic Lake La Cruz, Castile-La Mancha, Spain - LaCruzMarch2015_16m | ecosystem: Environmental > Aquatic > Freshwater > Lake | place: Spain...
TGCGCTACAATTTCAACACCAAAAAAGGAAAAATATCAGAGGTTATAACCAAAGAAGGCGATGGAAACCTACGCGGAAGCACAGTAAAGAAAACCGAAGGCGATGCGTACTACATTAAAAAAGGAGGCTACACCACTTGCGATGCCGAACATCCCCATTACATTATAGCAGCGAATAAACTTAAGGTTATTCCCAATGACAAGGTGGTGAGTGGGCCAGCCTTTCTGGTTTTCGAAGGAGTGTACACACCACTTGTTTTGCCTTTTGGGTATTTCCCAAACAAACCCGACCGAAGCTCTGGAATTCTTTTCCCAGAGTATGGCGAATCGCCAGGACAGGGTTTCTTCTTTCGCAATTTAGGCTATTATTTCAGTCTGGGAGAAAAAATGGATTTGGCCGTTACAGGCGATATATATACTCAAGGAAGTTATGGTCTCAAGTTGGTATCGAACTATAACAAACGTTATAAATTTCGAGGTCAAATTGAGTTGACACACAACAGTTTACGTAGTGGAGATTCAGATTTTCCAGGCTTTTCTGTTCAAAACAACTATTTCGTGCGCTGGTCACACACGCAAGACCCAAAAGCTCGACCTACGACCACATTTGCGGCCGATGTGAATGCAGGAACTGCCACCAACTTCACAAACGGATTGCGCACCAATCAAAACGACTTCCTTACAAATACCTTCACATCTAGCATTGCATTCTCAAAGCGCTGGTTAGGAAAACCCTTCACATTTGCCACCAATTTAGCCCACAGTCAGAACACAAATACAAACAACGTAACGGTCACATTTCCAGATATTGCATTTAACATTCAACGGATTTTTCCATTCGCCAGAAAGAATCCTGTGGGTAAACAACGCTGGTACGAAAAGATTGGTGTGAGCTACGCTTTCAATGCCAAAAACGTAATCTCCACTGCGGATTCAACGTTTTTCAGTGCTGGAACACTGCAAAAAATGCGCAATGGAATTAGTCATACTATTCCTATCAGTACTTCGTTCAAAGCATTCAAGTATTTCACGGTTTCCCCTTCTGTTACCTACAACGAAAGATGGTTTTTTCAATCTGTTAAGAAAGGATTTAGCAACGAAACCCAACAAGCATTTTCCGACACTTCAACTGGTTTTTTTAGCAACCGAGATGTGAACGCAAATGTTAATATGACCACTCAGATTTATGGTTTGGTTCAATTTAAACGTGGTCCCATTCGTGGAATTCGTCACGTGTTAACTCCATCCATTGGCTACAATTATCGACCAAAATTATCGAATGATGAAGTGGGATATTATGGAGAAGGAGGAACTGTAGCGCGGTATCATCCTGATGAATTGAGTCTTTTTGGACGTGCCCCAACCTCCAACACTGGTTCGGTAACTTTTGGTTTCGGTAACAACCTTGAAATGAAAGTCGCCTCGAAAAAAGATACCATCACTGGCTTTAAGAAGATTAAAATTTTAGAGGCGTTCAACATCTCTTCATCTTACAACATTTTTGCAGATTCATTGAATCTTGCAGACATCAACATCAATGGACGTACAACAATTTTAGAAAAGCTAAGTCTCAATTTTGCGTTCAATTTAACTCCTTACGCCCAAGACACCGTTGGAAGAAAGGTCAATCGTTGGTTGGTTTATGAAACAGGTGAACTTACTCGTATGACAAACGCTTCTGTGGCTGTAACCTTCAATTTGAATGGAAAAACCAAACCGAATCCACTTCAAAGCACGCAAGGTTCGCCTAATGAATTGGCTATGCTAAACGCACAACAAGGAGCTTATGTAGATTTTAACGTTCCTTGGAATGTGATGGTCAATTACAACTTGTCCGTGGTAAAGCTGATTCAAGAAGATAGGGTTACTCAAACCGTTGGAATAAATGGCGATATTAACATTACCCCAAAATGGAAAATTGGTTTTTCCACGGGGTATGACTTTGTAAACAATAAAGTTTCGCAGACCTCATTAAGTATTTATCGGGATTTACATTGCTGGGATTTCAGTCTTAACTGGGTTCCGTTTGGCAGCATTCAAAGTTGGAGTTTCGACTTAAAAGTGAAATCTGCCATGCTGCAAGATTTAAAATTGAGTAGAAGAAAGGACTACTTCGACCAGCGATAAGCCTCGGAAGGCGACATCCATTGCACGGTTTCATCTTTCTTAAACCACGTCATTTGGCGCTTGGCAAATTGGGATGTATGCAGTTGAATCAATTTCACGGCATCATTTAGCGAGGTTTTACCCTCTAAATGGTCGAACAGTTCCTTGTAGCCAACAGTATTTAATGCGTTAAGATGTCGATAAGGAAAAACCGACCTCGCTTCTTCCAACCATCCTGAATTCATCATCTGAATGGTTCGCTTGGCAATGCGTTCGTCTATTTCTTTTTTAGGCAATTGAATTCCCACTTTCACAACATTAAAAGGGCGAGGCTCTGCCTTTTTTATATGAAACGATGAAAAAGGCTTACCGCTAACCAAACAAACCTCCAATGCGCGAATTACGCGTTGCGGGTTTTTTTGATCCATTCGGTTGTAATGCACCACATCTAACTGCTGTAATTGATTGAGCAACGAGAGTAATCCTTCTTTAGCCAATCGATTGTTTAATTCTGTTCGAACTTCAATATCAGAAGGTGGGACTTCGTCTAAACCCTCGCACACGGCATTGATGTAGAGTCCAGTACCACCGCACATCACAACTGTATCGTGCTTTTGGAATAGCGATTCCAAAAGTGATAAAGCCTCGCGGGCATATTTGCCTGCATCGTAGTCCTCATGAATGGAACGAGATGCTACAAAATGGTGTGGCACCAAAGCAAGTTCTGATGCATTGGGTTGCGCAGTTCCAATGGGAATCTCGCGATACACTTGACGGCTATCAGCCGAAACAATCTCTGTTTTGAGGCGTTGAGCCAATCGAAGCGCAACATCAGATTTTCCTGCGGCAGTTGGTCCACAAATGACAAGGAGCGTTTTGGCCTTGTCGGACATTATTAGAGTTCGTCCATGTCGAAGTTCGAGAAGCCAGGGTCATCCTCGCCATCTTCATCATCGTCATCTCCATCGCCTCCAGCACCAACAACATCGTCATCATCGTCACCAGCTGGTGCATTTGAACCACTTTCTGTATCATCATGCAGCAAGTCGGTATCCTCTTCTCCTAGCTGATCATCCGTTGGCTCTTCGTCCAACAATAAAGCCGCGCCTTTCTTTCCTGATTTCTTCTTCTCCTTTTCATCCTCATCATCTTCTACATCGCTAGAAATTGGTTTAACAGGAGGTTGGGTGTAGAATGGTGCATCACCGTGGGTTTTAACGACACGTGGATAAACAACATTTTCAACTTCTGGAAGGATTTTTAAAAGCTCCAGGGCTAAGCCTACTTGCTTGAAGCTAATTGTAACGCACAAAAACCGTTGATGTGGATCGTTAATGTGTGAAACGATTCGAGCTGGTTTCCCATTCAAGTCGGCATCCAAGGCTACTACATCTTCGCCTTCATACCATGTGCTGTCTGAAGTAACATATTCGGCTGGCTGCCCTCCAACAAAGTTAAATCCAGTAACTATGCTGCGGTGTAAATCAGCAAAATCATGGCGACCAAGAATTTCGATGTCACGATAAATTTCGTGATTGTCCTCAATAAAAACGCGGAAACGGTATACAGCCATTCGAAAGAAAAATTAGACGTTGAGGGTTATTGCTATGGATTTGAAACCATGAAAAATCAAAGCGCAAAAGTGGAAAAGTTTCGTGGGAAATGGTCACTCTAAATTTTATCTGCAAAAATTAGCCAATTCTGCAAAGTTAATTGAGGTGTACCGCGGTAGTTAAGCCAATCTCATTGCCCTTCTTTTCCATAAAAGCAACCGCAGCTTGCCTTGTATTTTCAATGTGTCCATCAAGAATTGCATCGCGAATAGCATCTTTCAATATACCAATCTCTTTGCCTGGACCAATATTGAACGCATCCATAATATCCTGACCAGAAATAGGAGGCTGCCATGTGCGCATTTTATCTTTCTCCTCTACTTCCTTTAGTTTTTGACGCACCAATTGAAAGTTTCGTAAGTAGCGTTTCACGCGCACATCGTCTTTGCTTGTAATGTCCGCTTCGCAAAGCGTCATCAAATCGTCAATGTCTTCACCGGCCTCAAATGCCAACCTGCGAATTGCCGAATCGGTCACAATATCTTGGGCCAATACAATAGGTCGCAGATGAAGCAAAACCAATTTCTGAACAAGCTTCATCTTCTCATTGAGTGGCAGCTTTAAATCTTTAAACACCTCAGGCACAGCTCGGGCTCCTTTGTCTTCATGGCCATGAAAAGTCCAGCCTTGTTGCGGGTGAAACCGTTTTGTTACCGGTTTCTCTATGTCGTGCATAATTGCAGCCCATCGCAACCACAAATCATCGGTGTTTTGGCTAATGTTATCCAATACCTGCAACGTGTGGTAGAAATTGTCCTTGTGGCCTTTGCCATTGATAATATCCACGCCAAAAAGCTCGGCCATTTTAGGGAAAATGATGTGAAGCAATCCAGTGTTAAACAGCAATTTAAAACCTACAGATGGCGTTTTTGCTAGAATAATTTTATTCAGTTCGTCCGTAATGCGTTCTTGAGAAACAATACGAATGCGCTCTTTGTAATCGGAAATTGCCTGAAACGAGTCAGGGTGAATTTGAAAGTTGAGTTGCGTTGCAAACCGAATAGCGCGCATCATGCGCAGCGGGTCATCGCTATAGGTCTGCACTGGTGCAAGAGGCGTGCGAAGTATCCCATTGTTGATGTCCCCTACTCCATTAAACGGATCAATCAATGTTCCCCAATTCTTTTTATTCAAACTGATAGCCAGCGCATTGATGGTAAAATCCCTTCGGTTTTGGTCGTCAGCAATGGTGCCGTCTTCCACAACAGGTTTGCGCGAATCGAAATGATAGGATTCTTTGCGAGCACCTACAAATTCCACATCTACATCCTTGTAGCGAAGCATGGCCGTTCCATAGCGTTTGAACACCGATACTTTAACTCCACCCGCCTTTTTGGCAACTGCCTCAGCCAATTCGATACCCTTTCCAATGGATACAATATCAATATCCTTGGTGGGGCGATTCATCAAACTATCGCGAACAAAACCACCAATTACATAGGCTTCTACACCCAACGCCTCCGCACATTCGGATACGATAGTAAAGACAGGATGCGTAATATGTTCGGAGAATTTCAAGGGGCGGCAAATTTATCTGAATTATACGGTAGCCAATCCGAAATATTTACGCCAAAAAAGCCCTTCCCAACCCTTGCTTTCGTGCCTTAACTTTGCGACTGGAATGAAAATACCTCAAGCAATTACATTTCTTGCTGTCAAACTGGTTTTGATGCTTTCAGCGCTTTCAACCGTTGGACAGCAAACCAATCAAACCGATGCCCAAGGCCGAAAGCAAGGCGATTGGAAACAACTGCATCCCAATGGTCAGGTGAGGTATTCTGGTCAGTTTAAAGATGATAAAGCCATTGGACTTTTTCAGTATTACTTCGACAATGGCAAACTCAGTGCTACCAACAACCACAGCCCTGACGGAGCAGTTTCGTCCCATCATTACCACACCAATGGGAAGATAAAAGCTAAAGGCATTTATCGCAATATGAAGAAAGACAGCCTTTGGCAATACTTTAATGAAGCCGAAGTGTTAGTGCTAGAAGAAACTTACAAGCAAAATTTGCTTCACGGAGTGCAACGCTCTTACTACGACAATGGTCAAATAGGCGAAGAGCTTCACTATCGTGATAGTGTGAAACATGGTTCTTGGCTCAAGTTTTTCCCCAACTCCAAGAAATGGACCGAGGCATTTTATAAGAATGGAAACCTAGATGGGTTGTTCAAGTTGTTTGGAGATGACGGCAAACCGAAAGTGCAAGGCTCATACATAGACGGAGTGCGCAATGGCGTGTGGTTGATGTTTAATTTAAATGGTTCAGTGCGTACACAAGATGTTTACGCGAACGGAATTTTGAAGAAGAAAAAGTTAGAGAATGGTGAATTTGAAGAGTACTACAAAAGTCGGATTCTAAAAAGCAAATACACCTATGCCAAAGGCAAACGCAATGGCGACTTTGAAGAATGGTATGACTTGGGGAAATTTGTGAGTGAAACCAAACCCGGCACCATGGGTGGCCCTGATGAAGTGGTGGAACAATTGGTGGGTGCTCAACTTCGGGTAAAAGGCTACTATAATGAGGATGTGCTGAACGGAAAAGTGACCCACTATAAGCAGGATGGCTCGATTGATAAGGTAGAAATATGGGAGAATGGTGAACTAAAAAGCTCCATTAATTGGGAAGGAAAACAATGAGCAGTAAAGGAAAAGTATTGGTAGCAATGAGTGGCGGCCTCGACAGTTCGGTCGTTGCGCTCATGCTACATCGCGATGGATATGAGGTAATTGGGGTAACCATGAAAACATGGGATTATTCATCTTCTGGAGGAAGCACACGCACCACAGGATGTTGCAGTTTGGATGATATAAATGATGCCCGTCAATTGGCGGTCGATCATGGTTTTCCGCACATCATTATTGATATAAGAGCCGAATTTGGAGAGTATATCATCGACAATTTTGTGGAAGAGTATGTGGCTGGCCGAACGCCAAACCCTTGTGTGTTATGCAATACACACATAAAATGGGATGCATTACTGCGCAGAGCCGACATGCTTGGTTGCGAATTCATTGCCACTGGTCACTACGCCCAAGTTCGTTTGGAAAATGGCCGCTATATTGTCTACAAAGGATTGGACGAAAGCAAAGATCAGAGCTATGTATTGTGGGGCTTAAGTCAAAAGAATTTGGCGAGAACTATCTTTCCATTGGGCAAATATCACAAGAAGGATATTCGTCAAATAGCGTTGGATAGCGGCTACGAAACCATTGCCAAAAAAAGCGAGAGCTACGAAATTTGTTTTATTCCGGATAATGACTATCGCGGATTTTTGAAACGAAAAATGCCCGATTTAGAGGCTAAAGTAGATGGTGGAAATTTTATCGACAAGAATGGAAAGCTGCTCGGCACTCACCGTGGCTATCCTTTTTATACCATTGGCCAGCGCAAAGGATTGGAAATTGCCTTGGGCGAACCGATGTACGTAACCGCAATATTTCCCGATACAAACACCGTTGTATTGGGAACAGAGGTTGATTTATTAAAAACCGAAATGGCAGTGCGCGACATCAACCTCATCAAATACCCAGAAATTGGGGAAGAAATGGAAGTGGTGGCCAAAGTGCGCTACAAACATCCGGGAAGTAAAGCATGGATTAAGCAAAATGGAACTGATATTACTGTCCGGTTTTTGGAAGAAGTTAGCGCCATCGCGCCAGGCCAATCTGCTGTGTTTTATGATGGCAATGATGTGGTTGGTGGCGGCTTTATAGTGAAATAAATGAACTTGAGCAGTTTTCTAATGCACTTTAATAATTTACCGCTTTAATGAAATCCAAACAGATTACAGTCAAAATTCAGGCAGCATGAGAACAAAATGTTTAATAGCAGTAACTATCCTATTCAGTTGTATGCTTGATGCCAATGCCCAGCGGGATTACTCTATACTCATAGAAGGGAGAAAATTAGATTATCTGTCGATTGAACGTTATATAGACAATAGACGAAAAGACCAAGCTGAATTTGGCTTTTATAGCGAGAAACTCCAAAATGATATGAATGCTTTCCAGAACCTAGACATTATGGAATGTGACGTACCTGATATTAAAGAAGTGGAAGCGAAAGAAAGAAAAGAAGTGGTGGCATATTTACAAAAATGTGGTGGAGATCCTGCTTCGTTTTATCGGGGTGGCGGAAAAGGGGTGATTAACAAATACATTGAAAATGTAAAAAAAAGCGAAGCTTACGTTAGGGCAATTCAAACGGGACATTCACTAAAAGTAGCAGTCACTGCACTAGAAAAAGGTGAAACCCCTAACATGGTCAATATCAATTCAGGTAGCAGACCTGAATACTTGCCATTTTGGGAGGCATTCAATTTATACGAGAAGGGATTACTAAAAAATGAATGGGGTGTTAAAATCCCCCTGCCTTATAATGGTTCTTTTCGCAATGTTGAGTTATTTGACCTTCAGCCTTCGGTAGCGAAAATAATCCCAGATAATCGAAAATCGCGACAAGTACGGCCTGAGGAAATTAGAAATATTTTGGAGTTGATGAAAATTCCAGAATGGAGAATTGTAGAGCTTGTCAGTGAATACGAATCAAAATATTACAAAAAGGATGTTTCCACCCATAGTTTTAATATTCTGAATACATGTTGCAACTGAGTTAATAAAACCTTATTCAACATTCCGAATGAATAAAAATTTTTCAGCATGATTTCTATCAGGAGTTGATGGCATGAAAAACTTGTACAAAACAATTCTAGACATATTGAATTCTAGCCCATAAGAATCAGCCAAAGGCCCATCGGAAAAGTGTAATATTCCATTTGAGAAGTGAATTAAACTTGAATTCAATTGTACATCCTTGTGATGTAATATACTTTGAAAAACTATCTCAGTTTCGGAAAGGATTTCCATCCTTATTCCATGTTCTTGATTAATCCACATTCCAATAAGTTCAAGTGGAAAAACAACCAAGTATGGCATTGCTAATTTTTTCAGAGGTTTACTGCTTAACGATTGTGTTGTAAAATTAAGCAAATTGAGATTTTCATCTTCTCTATGTTTAGGAATTATGGATTACATCCTTGTTAATTTTAAACCCACGTTTCAAGAAGTAAATTTGTTGAATTAGCAACCGTCACGGTTGTTAAGGCTATTCTATATTCTCAAACCAGCGGAATGTTCATCTTTGAGCATTGAATAACTATGCGTAACTCAATAATCTGTTTGACCATTCTGAGCTTGATACTCTCTTCCTGCTACGATGAAGATTTGTCGGGCAGCGATTTAGGCTACAGCTATTTCCCCATTGAAATTGGCATCTACGTCACGTATCAAGTAGACAGCGCATGGCGCGATGACATTATCGGCCCTATTGGCTCTGGACAGGCAAGTTATGTGTTGCGCGACATCAACCAGTCTACATTTATGGATGAAGAAGGCCGCGAAGCCATTCGTGTAGAGCGCCAAATGCAATCGGGCAGCAATTGGAGCATCAAGGATGTGTGGAGTCGCGTAACAACAGTAGATTTTTCTGAACAAAACGAAGAGAATGTCATCTTCGTAAAGCACAATTTTCCAGTATTAGAGGATAAAACATGGGACGGCCACATCCGCGCAACGCCCCAAAGCATTCAAGAATATTATGGTCAAGCCAACATTCCCACCGATTGGAACTATACCTACGAAAGTGTGGACGAACCGTACACCATCAACGGTTTCACCTTCGATAGCACCGTTACCGTAATTCAGATTGACCGCCCTGTGGTGTTTGGCGTGGCGGTATATGCCAAAGAGGTGTATGCCAAGCATGTGGGCATGATTCATAAGAAATTGACAGTTTACAACATTCAGCAAAACGCCAGCAATCCTGCTATTATCGATTCTATTGGCTACGATTTTGAAATGAGCGTGATTGATTATGGCCAATGAGAGCGATGATTCTTGTTCTACTTATACTCCCTTTCTTCTCTAAGGCCCAAGTGGCACTCGAGAAGTATTGGATACAATTTTCTGACAAGGACAACACGCCCTACTCCATCGCTCAACCCGAATCTTTCCTTTCGCCACGCGCCATAGCCCGGAGAGAACGCCAAGGCATTGCTCTAACGCTGCGCGATTTGCCGGTAGACCCCGAATACATCGCGCAAGTCCGCGCCACAGGTGCCGAAGTGCTAAGCGTGTCGAAATGGATGAATGCCATTACGTTCCGCACAATAGACAATGCCGTGTTGCAACAAGTATTGGCCTTGCCGTTTGTCGTGAATTCCATGCCTGTAGGCAAGCAAAAATCTGCGGCTAGCGAATGGTCTAAATGGGATGAAATAGCGGTAGCCAAAAGCCTTGAGGTGCCGATAAAAGATGCCGATTACGGCACAGCATTCAATCAAATAGACATGCTAGGGGGCGTGCTACTTCATCAGCAAAACCTGATGGGTCAGGGCATGATGATTGCCGTATTAGATGGTGGATTTTCTTCGGCAGACCAACTTTCTGTATTTGATAGTCTACGGCAGAATGGCCGACTGGTGGGCACATGGGACATTGTAGGCCGCAACTCAAACGTATATGGATATTCGAGTCATGGCACAGCTGTTTTGAGCACCATGGCGGCCTATCAGCAAGGAGTAATGATTGGCACCGCACCCAAGGCGAGCTACTTGCTTATTCGCACAGAAGATGTGGACAGCGAGTTTCCAGTCGAAGAAGATTATTGGATAGCGGGTGCCGAATATGCCGACAGTGCAGGTGCCGACATCATAAACTCTTCGTTGGGCTACACCACATTTGACGACCCGTTTTACGACCACAGCTATGCCGACATGAACGGCCAAACCACG
>Ga0247839_1008708_pt1 | contig 10509 bp, 9 predicted proteins | sample LaCruzMarch2015__6_FD_192405 | JGI IMG/M metagenome (GOLD analysis project Ga0247839, IMG submission 192405) | Freshwater microbial communities from meromictic Lake La Cruz, Castile-La Mancha, Spain - LaCruzMarch2015_16m | ecosystem: Environmental > Aquatic > Freshwater > Lake | place: Spain...
ATTTCCTATCAGCTCGAAGTGATCCGGCCCTGCATCCCTCAACTGCCTCCTGACCTCCAAAAGTAGGTGCGATCCCTCCTCCCGACCTCCCGCCGGGCAGGCGGATAAGGAAAACCGAGCCCGCTTTCCCTGCCATGAACAGAGCAATCATCGAGGAAGATCTTCGCAATCGAGCCAAACACTACAGTCCCCAAACGCACTTGGAGGTAAATTACTACCGCATCCGGCGCAGGCTGGCCTACCCGCTTCCTGTTCGGAAACTTCTGCTGCCGGAGCTGCCGGTGCCGGGGATTCCGGTGTACCCTTGGGCGACTTGGATGCTTTGGGCCTTGGAAGAGCGCGTGCATTCCCTGGGTTGGGCTGCGGAGTGGTCGGGCGATTCCGCTCTGCAGGATCTGGTTCTCCGGGACTTGAAAGCATTGGCCGTATGGCCCTCGTTTCGTCAGTATGAAAACCCCGATCTGAGCTTGGGACACAGTTGCAGGCTGCTCTGGCTGGCCCTCAAGCGTTGGGAGTGGGCCGGGGTCCTCCGTCCGGATATCGCGCTTGCCTTCGAGCGGGTGCTCGAAGAAAACGCGCATTGCTGGGACCCTGCCAAGGGCGGCCCGGATACTGCGGAAGCAATTCTGCGCCTCGCCCCATCCGAACGCGGGCTTGCCAATATCCCCTTGATCGGGACGACCGGGCTGGCTCTCGCTGCGCACACGGTCGGCCACCATGCTTCCGAATTTCTCGACAGGCGGCTTCGAGCGGTCCTCGGAGCGACCCTGGAGCTTCGACGCACGGGCCATGCCGAGGGAGTTGCTTATGACGGCTACATTCTGGATTTTGTCGCGCACTGGCTCGAGGAGATTCCCGAAGAAGACCGAAACCTGATTCTCGACCATCCGGAGTTTGCGGGGATGCTTGATGAGTCGATCCATCTCGCTGCGCCCGGCAACCTTTCCAATGTCGCCCGCATCGGCGACGTGGAACCGGAAGAAATGCCGTTTCATCTCTCCGCTCACGCCAAGCTGCTGAGACTCCGCCCATCCGCCCGATCCGTCTGGCTTCTGAATCGCTGCATGCCCGGCAGACTCCGCGCCGACGCCCTGGGAGAGTTCCACAGCCACGTGGATGGCGCCGTGGAGTCCGCGCCGGAAGCTGCGCCTGCCGATGCAGGCTACGCGCTCAGCCTCCGCAGCGGATGGGAGGAGCAGGATCTTTGCGCCGTGGTTTCGGCGTCCAGCTCTCCGATGGGACACCTTCCGCTGGACGGTGGCACTTTGGTGATCGGCACTTGCGGCCGCTGGCTGCTGGATGACCCCGGCTACCAACAATACATGCAAAAAACCGAGCGGGTCTTCACCCTCGGGCCGAAAGCACACAATGCGCCTCTCCTCAACGGGCAGGCCCAGAATCGTCGATTTGCCTTCCGGGATTTCGATCTCGAGGATTCCGGAAAAGGCTGCTTTCGTGCATCTGTAAATCTGCTCCATGGGTATCCCGAAGACTTGCAGCTCGAACTCGCACGCAGAACCGTTTGGCTTTGCGAACGCGACTTGATTGTTGTTGCAGACCAAATCCGGGGAGTCGGTGTCCGCGAAATGGATTATTGCTGGCACGGACATCCCGAGGCGGCATGGTGGGTTGCCGACAACCGGGCAAGACTTTACTTTCCGGAAGCGACGCTATGGATTTCCTCACCGCAAACGCTCATCAACGGCACCTGCTTGGATCGTCTGCCGGGGTCCCGCGGGCATTTGACCCTCCAAGCCGCCGTGGAAAAACCTCTTCCCGCTGCAGTTTGGTGGGTGTTTTCTCTTGGAGCAGAACCTCCGGCCATCCGACTCTCGGATGACGGGCAGGCCCTCCAATGCAGCGGATCTTGTTTTGAGGTGCATGGGAAATAAATTGAAAATTCCCGTTTGACAGACCCGCGTTGCCTCATAACTGATGACACTCTGGAGGGCTTGGGTTTTGCGTGAAAACGGCCCTCTGGAACGAGCCCGGAGGGCGACTGAAAGAGGGCCGTTTTCAGAGGAACTTGGGGTCGAACTTGGGGTCGGTAGTCAAATCTTGACAGTTTGTGCAAAGTGCGAAGAACTCATCAAGAAAGTCTGGGAAGCCGACCCGTTGCTCTGCCCGCAATGCCACAAGGAGATGAGAATCATCGCCCTCATCGACGAGGCCACTGTCATCGAACGCATCCTGCGCCACCTGGGATTGTGTGAAGCCGGCGTGCGGGTCGCCAACCGCCTCTTAAAATATCCTCACTTTTCCCTTGCGAACTAAGACAGTTGCTGACCCCTTCGACGCGCACGCTGGAGGTTGGCTGCTCGCGTGCCCGACATCCTGCTGAAAATTCCGCTTCGCGGAAGGGAAACTTCGCGTTCCGGAACCCAGTGAGGATTTGAAAATTCCTCACTCCATGCACAAAAGTGGGATTTTCCTTCCGCGCAGCGGAAGCTTTAGCAGCTTGTCTGGCAGGGCCACCCCTTCTCTCCCAGGATTCCCGTTCCAGTGAATGCCGTTGATTCTAAGTCCGACAAGCTGCTAGAGGCTTTCGAGGCTTACAAGGATTTCGCGGTCCCTGGCACCGTTGACCGGACCGATGATTCCGCGCTTTTCCATGATGTCAACAACCCGTGCTGCGCGCGCGTAGCCAAGGCGAAGGCGCCTCTGGAACATCGAGGTCGATGCACGCCGTTCCTGACGCATGATTTCAATGAACTTTGTCACAAGCTCCTCGTCTTCTTCGGTAACGTCCTCCTCCTCATTTCCATCGGACTGAAGTTTATCATGGATGCTGGCCTCGAACTCGGGCTCCGCCTGGGAGGCTACGAAGTCGACAAGACGGTGGATTTCATCGTCCGTTACAAGCACGCCCTGGGCGCGAAGAAGTTCGGAGCTGCCAGGGGGAAGATACATCATGTCGCCTTGGCCAAGCAGCTTCTCAGCGCCCTTCTGGTCAAGGATCACGCGGCTGTCCAGGCCTGAGGCGACCTGAAAGGCAATGCGGCTGGGAATATTCGCCTTGATGATTCCTGTGACGACATCCGCCCGCGGGGTCTGCGTCGCGACGATGACGTGGATGCCGGCGGCACGCGCCATCTGCGTGATCCGTGCGATGGCTCCCTCGACGTCTGCGGGTGCCGTCTGCATCAGGTCCGCCAACTCATCGACGATCACCACAATCATGGGCATCCGCTCAGGAACAATGATGTCGCCATCCCGGGCATTGCGCACCGGTGGAGGAGGGGGCTCATCAGGTATCTCGTCCGGAGTTTCCTCCGCTGGTTCCAGTTCGGGAGCAACTTCCTCCTCCCCGGACTTTTCCTCCTCGGGGGGATTGGCCGCTGCTTCTTTTTTCGGGCGCTCGTTGAATCCGGTGATATTGCGAACCCCGACTTTGGCAAAAATTTTGTAGCGGAGCTCCATTTCATCAACGACCCACTTGAGGGCGAGGAGGACCTTTTTGGGATCGGTAACGACCGGGGTCACCAGGTGCGGCAGACGGTTGTAGATCTGCATCTCGACCACTTTGGGATCAATCATGATGAACCGCAGTTCCTCAGGAGTGAACCGGAACAGGAGGCTTGCGATAATCGAGTTGATGCAGACGCTCTTGCCGCTGCCGGTGGTGCCGGCCACAAGGCAATGGGGCATCTTGGCAAGGTCGGCGATGATCGGTTTGCCATACACGTCTTTCCCCAGGGCGAGCGGAAGCTTTCCGTGGGAGTGGAGCCAGTCTCCCGTTTCCAGCAACTCGCGAAGGGTGACCTTCACCTTGTTCGTGTTGGCGAGCTCGATCCCCACCGTGTCTTTCCCGGGGATGGGAGCCAGAATGTTGATGCGTGCAGCCCGGGTGGCCCGCGCAATATCGCGTTCGAGGTTCGAGATCCGGTCCACCCGGACACCGCGAACCGGTTTGACCTCGTACCGGGTGATGGTGGGGCCATAGGTGATATCGCCGGCAGTGGCCTCGATGCCGAATTCCTCCAGGGTCGAAAGGATTGTTGCCTGGGTTGCCTTCAGTTCCTCCCGGTCGGTGGGCGCGCGTTCCGTCGTATCGATCGGATCAAGCAGGTCCAACGGTGGCAGTTGGTAATTCTCGAGGCGGAGGCTGGCGAGTGTCGGCTTGCTCCCTTCGGGTTTCTTGCGGCGTGCAGCCTCAATCTCTGCCAGAGAAGGACGGTTCTCCTGAGGGGCGGTCGCATCGATGATCTTTGGCTCCATCCCTGCTTCAGGGCGGGTTTCCGGCAACTTCTGCTCCGGAGCCTTCTTGCGGACTTTTTTCTCGAGCTTCTCGGCCCGCTTCTCGAGTTCGCGGCGCTCCAACTCGATCCGCTCGATTTCTTCCATCTTGGCCAGACGCTTGCGCCGCGCTTCGGCAGCGCGCAAACGGGCGTTTTTCCATGCTTCTGCAAGCACCTGGATCGGATGAAACCCGATCGCCAGGATCAGACTCGCCGCATAAATGACAGAAAGCACGACGGGTGCTCCAACATTGCCAAGGGGGCCACCAAAGGCTTTCTCCCCAACCCATTTGCCAATCCAGCCTCCGGGCCCTTCAATGCCGAAGCTTTTCTCCCACCCTTGGAAAAACCAGGGCTGAATTTGCACGAGGCAGGCCCCGCTGATGACCATCAGGATCCCCCATCCGATGCGTTCGGAGAGCTTGAATCCCCGGATCCCGAGCTTCGCCAGCCCGTATCCACCACTCACGATGATCCACAGGTACGCCGCCGCACCGAAAAAGAAATAGAGGGTGCCTGCCACGATGGCACCAACCACTCCGCACAGGTTGCTTGTCAGGGCCCCGGAATTTGTGGAGCTGATAAGCGGAACCCAGGCGGGTATCTGCGAGGGCGAGTAAGAAATGAGGGCAATCGGAAGCAGCAGTGCCACGCCCACAAGAATGAGCCCGGTCACCGCGTCCCAAGTTCCTCCTCCGCGTGATCGATTTGCCATTGGTTGAACTAGCAGGCTGTCGGACTTTCCAGTCCGAGTGGAATGTTGGTTGAAAAGTGTGATCTGCCACGGCCTTCCCGCGCCAGACAGCCTGCTGAAAAGGCACTGCGTGCCGGAAGACCGGGGAAAAATGGTGGGTCTTCCTCCGCGAAGCGGAAATTTAGCAGTATGTCCGGAAGTGGGCTTCCTTTTTCGAAAGAATTATCAATGAGGCAAGTCGTTTTCATTTGAAGTCCGACAGGCTGCTAGCGAGGCACTGCCTCAGACCTGGCAAGGCATGCTTTGACATCCAGGTCTTCTTGCTTTGGATCACCGTCCCCCCAATGCCCCGCTAAAGGACTTTTCGCAGCGAAAAGTCCATCAGATTCCTTGGGGAAAAAAGTGGGCAGACAGAGGGAATGCAAAATTTGGCTCAAATGCATCATATTCAGGAATTCAAGGAATTTAGAATGCCCGAACAGGCGGGCTGCCGCAAGGGCCGCGATGCTCAGTTCAGCAAATGATACCAGGTGCTGCGCCGGCGGGGCGTGTAGCCGGCCTCGCGGATCAGGTGTTCGATGGCGGCGCTGTCGAGGTGGAATGTGGTTCCCGCACTCGAAACCACGTTTTCTTCCATCATCACGCTGCCGAAGTCGTTGGCTCCGTAGCGCAGGGCAACCTGTCCGATCGCGGGGCCCTGGGTTACCCACGAACTCTGCACATTCTCGAAGTTGTCGAGGTAGATCCGCGAGAGCGCCTGCGTGCGTAAATATTCGGCCGATGTCACCGTTTCGGCTTTGAGGCGGGTGTTTTCAGGCTGGAATGTCCAACAGATAAATGCCGTGAACCCTCCGGTCTCATCCTGAAGAGCGCGCAGCTTCTCCAGATGAGCGATCCGGTCATCGATGGACTCGACATGGCCGAACATCATCGTCGCACTGGATCGCAAGCCGAGCCCGTGGGCACATCTCATCACCTCAAGCCATGCAGCGCTGTCACACTTAAGAGGTGCGATCCGGTTTCTGACCTCATCGACGAGAATCTCGCCGCCACCCCCGGGAATCGAACCCAGACCGGCGTCTTTGAAGCGTGAAATCACGTCCTTGAGCGGCATCCCGAAGGTTTGTGCGAAGTGGTTGAACTCGGGAGGGCTGAACCCGTGGATGTTGATCCGGGGAAATTTTTCCCGGATGCGGGAAAGCATGCGCAGATAAAAATCGATGGTGAGTCCGGGGTGGTGACCGCCTTGAAGAAGCACTTGCACGCCGCCCTGCGCATCAAGTTCGGCAAGTTTTTCATCCATTTGCCCGTCGCTGAGCACGTAATGATCGTTGTCCTTTTCAGTGCGGTAGAATGCGCAGAATTTGCAATAAACATTGCAGACGTTGGTATAGTTGATGTTCCGGTCAACAATGTAGGTGACCACATTGTTGCCTTCCCCGTCGTAGGCGGCGGCTTTGCTGCGCTGCCTGCACTGGTCTGCCAGCGCCCCGAGTTCCTCGAGAGGCAAGTCATAAAGGGCCCTGGCCTCGGCCTGTTCGATCCGCCCGCCATCGAGTACCTTGTCCACCACGGATTGTTGGTCGATCATGCGCATCCCAGAGGTTTAACCGGTTGCCCCCTCCGCGGCAACTGCTCCGCTGTAGGTGCGGTGCACCCGCGGACCGAGCCCGGTGAAGATATGCCAAGCGATGGTATTCGATTTCTCAGCGAGCTCCACGGCGGTGATTTCGCCTCCGCCCTGGCGACCGATGAGGACGACTTCATCACCCTCAACCGGGAGAGGGTCAGCACTCACATCCACCACAATTTGATCCATGGTCACGCGGCCAAGCACAGGCCTGTGCACACCGCCGATCAACACTTCCGCACCACGTCCGGATGCCTGACGCGGGAAGCCATCTGCATACCCGACGGAAATACTTGCCACACGCATCCGCGAGGGGGTTCGAAAAGTCCGCCCGTAACCAACTGTCGCCCCCTCCGGCAAATCCCTCACGAGAAGAACCCGTGCCTTCCATGTCAGTGCGGGCTCGAGCAGGGGCTGATGGGTGTAAGGGTATGCGGCTCCATACATTGCTAGACCGGCGCGGACGATATCCCCGGCTTCACTGCCGAATTCCAGGATGCCGGCGCTGTTGAGGAAATGGAATTTGGCTCCGGGAACAAGAGGAGAGAGTCTGCCGCAAAGATCCTTCGCCTCTGCAAGTTGGGATGCCGTGAAGGACCGATCCTCATCTGCCGAGGGCAGGTGGGTGGAAATACTTTGGACCGTGAGCCTGGGGACCGAGGCAATGGATTCAAGCTCGCGGTGGGCTCGCTCCGGAAGGCAACCGATCCGTCCCATGCCCGTGTCGAGCTTGAAGTTCACTCGGCAGGGACCGAGCAAGGCGTAAGCGAGGGCTTCAGCGGCGCTTGAAACCACCGGAATCAGCCCCTCCGACACCGCTGTCGCGCGCTCGCACGGCAGGCAGGGGCTCAGCAAAAAAACGGGGAGGCCGAGCCTGAGAAGAGGAAGCGCTTCCTCGACTGTCGCAACACCAAAGGATCCGACCTGAGACGCAACGGCAGAAGCGACCTCCTCCGCCCCGTGGCCGTAGGCGTTCGCTTTGACAACAGCCATGATTTCAGGCCTGGCACCAATGCAGCGGCGGAGAACTGAAAGATTGCTCCGCAGGGCATCGAGATTGATCTCGACCCATGTCCGGCGGTGCGGCGGGAAGGGTGGTGGGCTCACAACGTGTGAGATGCCACGGGGAGGGAACCCCCGCGGGGCGCCCGCCGCCGCTTGCGCGGCGACGGTGCTCCGGGGTTCTGGATCGGGAGGGAAATTACTTGATTTCGACCTTGGCGCCTGCCGCCTCGATCTTCTTCTTGATCTCCTCTGCCTCTTCCTTGGTCACGCCCTCTTTGAGAGGTTTGGGTGCGCTCTCCACGAGAGCCTTTGCCTCGGCGAGGCCAAGGCCCTGCACGGCGGCGCGAACTTCTTTGATGACGGCGATCTTGTTCCCACCGGCTTCGGTGAGGATCACGTCAAACGAGGTTTTCTCTTCGGCGGCTGGTGCCGCTGCACCGCCTGCTGCGGGGCCTGCGGCGACAGCCACGGGGGCTGCGGCGCTGACGCCCCATTTGTCTTCGAGCTGTTTCACGAGGTCGGCAATTTCGAGGACGGTGAGTCCGCTGAGTTGGTCGACCAGTTGGGATGTATCTGCCATTGTGTGTTTTGTGTTTTGGTATCGTCGCACCCCGAAGCCTCAGGGCGTTTGAGACCGCCAGCCGGCGGCCCGACAAGGGACCTGTTTTTTGTTGTTATTCGAAAGGTGCGGCTTCCTTCACCCCGCGAAATTTTTTTCTAGGCGCTCTCCTTTTCGGCCTTGGCCTTAAGCAAGCGAGCAAGGCTGGTGCCGGGTTCGACAAGCACGCGCACCATGCGCGTGGCAGGAGCCAGTAGGAGTCCGAGAAGTTGTGCCTGGAGTGCCTCCTTCGATGGCAGGTCCGCAAGGGAGCGGAGCTGATCTGCCGAGAGAAGCTCATTGTCAAGAATCCCCGCCTTGAGAACCGGTTTCTCAAATTCTGCGGCAAAGGATTTCAGAATTTTGGCTGCGGCGCAGATATCGGCCTCCCCGGTGATGATGGCAGTCTGCCCCGAGAGGGCTCCGTTGAATGTCGGCATGCCGAGCTCGGCCATTGCGCGTTTGACAAAGGTGTTTTTGACGACGTGACAGGCGGCTCCCGCTCCCGCCAGACGGGTGCGGAGTTCCTCAAAATGCTTGACCTTCATGCCGCTGTAGTCGGCGACGATGGCAAACGGTGATTTTGAGAGGCGCGCCTGAAAGTCGGCGACGATTGTTGTTTTTTCCGGACGCATAAAAAGTGGTTCGTTGAGATTAGTTTTTGAGGAACGGGGAAGGATCAACCGTCACCCCGGGGCTCATGGTGGCGCTCAGAGTGATGGCTTCGACGAAGCTGCCCTTGGCTGTGGCCGGGCGGGCGCGGACGACGGCCGTGATGACGGCTTCGCCGTTCTCCGCAAGCGAGGCATCCTCGAAGGAAAATTTGCCGACGGGAACCGCAATGTTCGCGTTTTTGTCGAGCTTGAATTCCACGCGTCCGGCTTTGACTTCTTTGACCGCTTTGGCGGTGTCGTCCGTGACCGTCCCGGTTTTCGGGTTTGGCATGAGTCCGCGGGGTCCAAGGACCTTGCCGAGCTTTTTGACTTCCGCCATTGCGGCAGGTGTTGCAACCGCCACGTCGAAGTCGGAGAAACCACCGGTGACTTTTTTGATCAGATCCTCGAAGCCGACGAATTCGGCGCCGGCCGCCTTTGCCGCCTCGGCTGCAGGACCTGTCGCGAAGACAAGAACCCGGACCAGCCTCCCGCTTCCGTGGGGGAGGGGGCAGGTGCCGCGGACCATCTGATCGCTCTGCCTCGGATCGACTCCGAGCTTGAAGGAAAGGGTGACCGTTTGGTCGAACTTTGGTGGCGGAAGCGACTTGAGCGTCTTGATCGCTTCGGAGAGCGAATATTTCTTCTGGATGTCGACTTTCTCGACGGCGGCGCGGTAGCGCTTGCTGCGTTGTTTTTGCATTGTGGTTTTGCAGTGCGAACGTCCGTTTTTGCGGACTCCTGCGGTTGTTGGTTTATTCGGTGATCTCGATGCCCATCTGGCGGGCGGTGCCTGCGAGGGTGCGGAATGCCGCCTCATCGCTCCGGGCATTCATGTCGCCACGCTTGATTTTCACAATATCAAGCACCTGCTTCTTGGTCAGCTTCGCAACTTTTGTCTTGTTTGGCTCCTTGGAGCCTGCTGCCAGGCCCGCGGCCTTCTTAAGAAGGATCGCGGCAGGGGGCGACTTGGTGATGAAAGTGAACGACTTGTCCTTGTAAACGGTAATGATGACCGGAAGGATGTCGCCGGCCTGCTTCTGGGTGGCGGCGTTGAACTCCTTGCAAAATGCCATGATGTTCACACCCTGCTGACCCAATGCCGGGCCGACCGGAGGTGCAGGGTTCGCCTGTCCGGCAGGAATTTGAAGTTTGATTTGTCCGACGATTTCTTTGGCCATGAGATGATTGGTTGTCTGCCCGGTAAGAGCGGAAAAGTTGGCCAGAATACGCGGCAACCGGCCCGCCATGCAAGTAGGAAAGTGATTTTTGTTTTGGCGCGGTCTGAACAGGGCGGACGATTCCACGATTCCGGGAGGGCGAGGCTCCCGCCGAGCTGTTGAATCTTCACCCAAGGAAGAAATTACGGCTCGGCGGGAGCCTCGCCCTCCCCTATGGAAGTCCCACAAATCCTCCCTTGGCACCGACTCCCGCCGGATTAGGGCAGCAATAAGTCGCCACCATCGAATCGGCTTTCGTATTTTATCGCGTCCTCACGAAGGGTCTCCCGGATCGCTTCGGCCGTCTTGGGCCCGATGCCGTCGATCTGTTGGAGTTCTTCGACAGGAGCTTCCAGGCAGGCCCGGATGCTTCCGAAATGATCCAGCAGGGTCGCTGCCCGCTGGCCGCCCACGCCCGGCAGGGTTTGCAGCAGGCGGAGTTGCCGCGTGCGTTTGCGTTTCGCTTTGGCC
>Ga0247839_1008710_pt1 | contig 10505 bp, 9 predicted proteins | sample LaCruzMarch2015__6_FD_192405 | JGI IMG/M metagenome (GOLD analysis project Ga0247839, IMG submission 192405) | Freshwater microbial communities from meromictic Lake La Cruz, Castile-La Mancha, Spain - LaCruzMarch2015_16m | ecosystem: Environmental > Aquatic > Freshwater > Lake | place: Spain...
AGTCTCACTGATTTAAGTTAAAGGATAATTATATTAAAAAAATTTTTGTTCGAGACTTAGCTAGAAAAAGTAATTTATTTAGTAGTTTACCTGTAAATATTTCCTAATGAAATGAAAAGAGCCAAAAATGAATAAAATTTACTTGATTAAATATATCTTAACTCAAAATCATAGAATTTTATACCAATTTTTTTTATTTTTTCTGAAAATACTTGTCTTATCTTATCATCTAACATAAGTGCTTCTGTGTTAATTATTGGTTTTTTTGTTTTTATTAAAATTGTTTTTCCTTTTAGTTGAATAGAAACTAAATAAACAGTAATATCAATATTTTTCTCACCCTTAAAAACTTCTATTATACTATTCCATATAATAGACTTGATAAAAACATCTCTTTTTTTTTGTGGTATATTAAATTGCATGTAAAAAAATTATTAGTTAACCCATCCTAAATTCCTTCCCTTATGTCTAAGGGAAGGAGGCTACAATTAATTAAAATAAAACTACAAACTCGCCTTTAACTTTTCAAGGAGTATTTTCATAATAATTAATTATTTCTCAAATATTTCATCTTTTAAATTCTTCAAATTTTTTTGTTAATTCCCTTCAAACAACAATTTGATGTTCTGTTCAAAAATATGTTCATAATTCTTTTAAAGTTCTAACTATCCTATGAACAGATTCATAAATAACAACTGTTTCTCATCAATTCTTTTCACTTTTTCTTTCTACAAGTGCTTTAAAAAGAGTTTGTCTTCCCTTCTTTACAGGTAAAAATCAAAGGTATAAGAAATGATTCATTTGCATACCACTTCACATGAGTGCAGTTGTAAAAGCAGTCACTCCTGGGATTGGAACAACTTCTATTCACTGCATAATTGCATCTTTTATCAGAATATATCAAGGATCTGAGATTCCAGGAGTTCATGCATCACTTATAAGGGCAATATTTTTTCATTCTTTCAATTGTTCTATTATCTTGTCAGTTTTTGTTTGGCCAGAATGTGAATGAAAAGAAATAAGTGGTTTTTTTATATTATAATGATTTAACAAAGTCCCACTTGTCCTAGTATCTTCACAAGCAATAGAATCCACTTCGCCTAATATTCTAACTGCTCTGTAAGTAATATCTTCCAAGTTTCAAATCGGTGTAGCAACAATGTATAACATAAATATTATTGTTTAATTAATAACTGCTTGTATTATAGAGGATTATTTTAGAAATGAAAGGGGAAATAATTCTAATTAAAAAATCAGACAGATAAAATCTGTCCATTTTTTATTTTTTTCAGAATATACAATTGCCAATCTTAATTTCAAATATGTTATCATATTAAAAACAGGAATATTCTTTTCAAACATTTTTTCATTTTCATTCATTTTCACAAAAATTTTTTCTACAAATTGATTTCTTTTTTCAATTTCAATTTTTGATAATTTTAACAATACTTTATCTACTTGTTTTTTGTACTTTGATGAAATGTTTGTTCAATTTAAATAATTTTCAAGTGATTTTTTTTCTTCATTATATTTTCAAATTTTATCCTCATTATGAATTAGGTCTCATAATCTATTTTTTTTAATTAAATAATCTTCATATACTCATTTTATAATACTATCTAGACTTTCTGAAATTAATGCAGACTCAATTGTTTCTTTTACTTTATGAGTTTTTAATTTACTTTTATATGGTATCCAAACTCAAGCTCATCATCAACTAGAATATGACTTTTTTTCATTTCATGATCAAGTAACTGTACTTCAAGTATTAATTTCTATTATTCATGTTCAAATATCTGTACTTCATGTATTAGTTTCTGTTGTTCATGTTCAAGTATCTGTACTTCATGTATTAGTTTCTATTGTTCAACTATCACATCTACAAAATCATAATAATTGTGAATCTTCATCACAAATTTCTACTGAATTATCTCAATTATTCACTTTACAAGTTGTATTGGTTCATGTTCATGTATTCGTAGATCAAGTATTAGTTTCTATTATTCATGTTCAAGTTCAATTATTATCATTACATAATCATAACAATTGAGAAACTTGATCACAAGTTTCTACTACATGTTCTTTTATTATTAATATGTTATCAGTAACTTCATATAAAAAACCTCTAGTTGCAGAAGAATCATAATCAGAAAAAGGAACAATTATTCCTTTGGATACGACAAAACTTACAAGTTGTTTTTGCCAAGAAGTTCATAATGTAGGATCAAATGAGTATTCATCACCAAAACCAGATTTTACTAACATACCAATTGCTTCAGCTTTTGATATTTCCATTTCTGGTCTAAATGTAGGATTAGCAGCAATTAAACCTGCATCTAATAATGCTTCTATTGAATAACAAGCCCAATCATTTGGAATCGCAGAAGTAACATCTGAAAATTTATTTTCACAAATTGATTTTTTTTCTAATCCTGCAATTCTCCTTGCTAAATCAGCAGTTTCCAATTTATTTGTAAAATTATTAAGTTTATAATCAACATAATTATCAGAATGATTTTCTATAAATCCTTTTGAAGCCAATGAATTTGCTGAATAAATTTCTGTTGCTTTATATCAATTATTTATAGTTCAAGTTCAGTTCTGTCCATTACATAATCATAATAACTGTGAAACTTCATCACAATCTCAAGCTTCTATATTTCAAAAATAAAATCTATAATTATTTTTTCAACTTACTGTAAAATTATGACATTTTGATTCAGTATTTGGGTAAGTTTGTTTCCATCAACTTTCTGTAATATATTGACACAATTCATAATCTCAATTAGGAATGTATTTAAAATAAAAGTATCAGTTGCCATAACTAATTGCTCATTTTAATATCTGTCAAAAATTATTTTTTAATACCAAATTTCTGTTATTAATTCATTCTTCAGTATTACTCCGCCATCATGATCAATCAGTATCATTATAAACAAATCAATCAACCGTTGATAATTCTGTATCTCAATGAGTAGCATATACAAAAATACCATTAAAAATATTTCAAAATAACATAAATATAACCAAAGCTAAACTTGTAGCTTTTAATAAAACTTTTTGCATAATAAGTAGTTTAATAATATAAAAATTTTTTACTCTGGTAAAAATGAAGCAAAAATAAATAATAACACCAAGAAAACTCCTAAAATAATTAATATTATTTGCCACCAAGTAAATTTTTTAGGAGCTAAGTTTTGCTCTTCTTTTTGCCAATATTTGTTTAATGAATTTACAAGTGGTAACAAAGGCATAAAAGTAAATAATGATAACAATGAGTATGGATCAGGTAACTTCCAAAGAATTACTATAATAAAATAATATATTCCTATAAAAGTTGGTGAAAATTTACATAAAATATCCTTTTCTTTTAAGTATTTTTCAAGATATCATGCTAAGCTTCCAGCAAAAATAGGAGCAAATAATGCACGCAATAAAGGGGTAATTTTTAAACCTGTCTCATTTTTAAGTAATTTCCAGTTTCTATAAAACCAAATGACTTCATAAATTCCAAATGTAATAACCGAAAGTAATATAAATTTCCAAATTGGAATAATTCTTGAGAATTTTTCAATTTGAATGTTTTGTTGATTTTCTTGTAACATAGTATTTTTATTAATTAATAAATATTTTTACTTTAAATAATCTGAATAATATTTCATAAATAATTCATACAAATTTTTTGGCATCATTTCTACAATATCTGGTATGATTTTTTTATGATTATCAAATACTTCTAAACATCATACACATAACAAACTATCAATAGACTCTTCTTTTGATTCAGACATTTTATCTAGAAAATTAAATATTTTATATATTTCTTTATTTTTTCTTTTATTATAACAAGTTTCTACATACCTTGGTATACTTCAAAATATAAAATATGTCCATGTATAGCTATCTTGGTAGTTTTTTGATTCTAGATATTTTTTAAAATCAGGACAATAAATTAAAATATTTACGACTTGTAATAATTGAAATTCATAAAATTTATCATAATCTCATTTATAAAATCAATCTATTTTTGATTTATTAATTAGATAATCTAATGTTATCTTGTTATTATTAATTTCCATTTAAAGCATTGGTTAAATCATCTAAAACTTTCGACGCAACAGATTTATCATAACTTGATAAAACTCATCATTCAATTAAATTTTTTAATCATTGAGAGTCTTTAGTTCATTTTATTATATGATCTTTTCATCATACTAATAATCAGGTAGCCTTTTGATATCTAATAGAATCTGCCGTACTTCAATTTCATATCTTTGCTCAATCTCTATAATTTTGATCTAGAATATTCCATAATTTATCATTCTGAATCTTACTTGAATCAGGTTTATTTACTTTGCTCCACTTAATATTTGCTGCCAAAAGATCAGTAACTCTTTTTTTAAATATATTAGTACTAAACTTTTTCATTTTATTCAACTTCCCCAAAATATTCACCTCCTGACTAACTGCAAGCAAATCACTTTTTAAATTTTGTTTTCCTATTTCTGTTAAATATAGATCATTTGTTATATATCATGTCCAATATGCAATTAAACTTCACCATGATCTTCAAATTGTTTGAAGTCAGCTTACTTCAAGTCAAAATTCTCATAAATATTTTACAGATTCTATAACATTTTCATTAATCAATTCTGGTTCTAATAAATTTGGATTTTTCAAACATTGACTTATATAATCGGATTGTCTTTTATCATTTCAATCTAATGATCATACTCATGTCAATGGATATTTCTCTCATGCATATTTTAAACATAATTCTGTAAAATACATAGAATCATTATCTATTAATTGCTTTGCTTTCTTTTGATATTCCTCAAATTTCTTAGCTTTTTCACATTCATTATTTACTTTATCTCATCATATTCTACCAAATTCTTCTGTTCATGGTATCTTATATTCCACCCATATTTCTGCTGGATAATCTTTTCATGTTCCTGATATGTTATATCTGCCATGACTTACAAATGGATATCTTTGGTATTCTGCTGAATTAATATTTCCTCAATTTATATAATATGTTTCTTGGTTTATTGCATATTTAGATGTATTAATTTCGCAACTTCAACCTGATAATGATTGCAATTGTGAACTTAAGTTTCAATAAACATTAGCCAATACAACTAAATCATCATTATTTGCATTCTCTATTACTACAAATGCACTTGTTTTTTGATTTATTTGACTTGCAGTAAGATTTACATCATCAAGTTTTACTCAATATGTTCTCAGTTGATTTTCATAACTGGCTAATAATGTTTGTTTTGTTTGATAATTATTATTAGCAGTTTCATATATACTTTTTGCTGTTAAAAATTCATTATATGGAATTTTATACCTCCTATAAATTTGTTGTATTAAAATATCATTTGTTGCTATCAAAATATTTAGTTCATTGAACATGTTCTTGAATTTTACTTGAATTTATATTCTATTCAATTTGGTAGTCAAATACTTATTCTTTTTGTATATATTTTAATCTAAGTTTTTCTATTATTTGTGGTAATAAATCTTCTTTTGTTTGTAATGTTGTCATTGATAATCTTTATCCCATCATGCAAATAAAGACTGAAATTCATATATTAATTCTTCTAAATATTCATGAAATTCACTATTACTAATGTTTTTTAATTTAATTCAATTTTCTCAATAACTATACATTGTATGTGTTAAAATATACATTGTATGTAATATATTCGAGATGAAATTTCATCATACACAATCAGTATATTCAATTTTAATATATTTATAAATATCATAATCATGTAAATGTTTTATAGATTCTAATAAAATATAATATAAATCAGAACTAAAAATATTTTGTTCAAATATATAACTTAAAAAGCTATTTTTATTTTCTGATAAATGAAAATTTATTATTTCTATTTCTTTTGGTATATTCATGTTTGGGTATTAGTAATAAAATTTATCTAAATGATTTGTCTAAATATTTTGTTTGATCTATTTTTGAATAATCTATTAGTCAAGAAATTGGATTTGCTTCTCAAACATGGTTTCATTTATAATCAAAAACTTCAATATGAGAAGAAGTTCATTTATGATTTCTATCAATATAATAATAATATCAATTATTGTCTTTATATATACTAGCTCAGCTCGTATATATTTTTCAAGTTTTATTATATCAGGATTTTAGAAAAGTCTCGCTTGGTATGGGAGCTCTTTTTGTTAAAATATAATCGGGTAATCAGTTTTTAAAATTAAAAACAAAATTTTTAAAAATCTTTATCTTCTTCAAAGGATTCAATTCCTGACTAACTGCAAGCAAATCACTTTTTAAATTTTGTTTTCCTATTTCTGTTAAATATAGATCATTTGTTATATATCATGTCCAATATGCAATTAAACTTCACCATGATCTTCAGATTGTTTGGAGTCAGCTTATTTCAAGTCAAAATTCTCATAAATATTTTGCTGTTTCAATCATTTCATCATTTACTATTTCTGGTTCAATTAAATTTGGATTTTTCTGACATTGACTTATATAATCAGCTTGTCTTTTATCATTTCAATCTAATGATCATACTAATGTTAATGGATATTTCTCTCATGCATATTTTAAACATAATTCTGTAAAATACATAGAATCATTATCTATTAATTGCTTTGCTTTCTTTTGTTATTCCTCAAATTTCTTAGCTTTTTCACAATCATTATTTACTTTATCTCATTATATTCTACCAAATTCTTCAGTTCATAAACTCGCTATTTTTGAGTTTAGTAATTCATATATTAATCATTTTATTACATCATCTATTTTTCATACTACTTTTTCTAAATTTGCTAGTTTAGTAATCTTTCATGCTGGATCTAGTGCTATGAAACTTACATTTGCTCATATATAGGCACTTCCATATCCATAATAATAAGCTTCTAAATGTTCTAATTTATCATATATCTTTTTAACTCATTCATTAAACTGTGTAATTGTTGTTACAGGATTACTTATCTTACTCCATACTCCACTTACTCAAATTACTATATCACTAAACTTTAATTCTATTAAATTTCATACTAAATCCACATACTGCATCAAATAATCTCTAGTAGCTCTTATAACTCAGTCTTTTATTCATCTTGCAACATCATTTGTGGTATTCTGTTTTTCACTATTAGTTAAAGTTCTTCATAAAATTAATTCTTGTTCAGCTATTGAATTGTTTGATTGTCTTGTTACTTCTGTATTATAAGAATTTTTAAAATTTATATCATTTTTCAATTTATAATCAAATAATATTCATGCAAAAAATTCAATATCTGCATTTGTTTCTCATTTAGTTATGTAATCAAAACCATCTCATACCATACAGCCACTAGTACAGCTTTTTATTTTATCAAAGTATGAAATCATATCTGAATATAATTGAGAAGGAGAATATACATTACTATTTAATTTTTTTGACAAATCTAACCTTGATTTCACACTATAGTGCAATTCTTTAAATACCTCATCTTTATGACTTTTACTTACTACTTCAATTCTTTCAGATTGATAAACATGTGTCTCACTTGGGCTTGTTTTGTACTCTACCCATATTAATGCTGGATAATCTAAATTTTTTCATTTTCTGTTATATTTAGCATAACTTATATATGAATATTTTTTGTATTCTTCTGATTCATAACTTCCCCCATTTGGATAATTTCTTAGAATATTTGGAGTATTTATGTATTCTTTTGAAGTTATATCTTTAGCCCATTCTGTAATTGGTAATAATATTTCTATTCATGAATTTCATCAAGTATAAATATTTGTATCAACATTTGTATCAGAAATTGCAATATTCTCTCAATTTTTTTGATATATTTCATTTTCTTTATTAATTACAGCATCAACTTTCATTCCATATATATTCAGTCTTTCTTCTACTTTTTTGATTCTTAATATAGCATTTGATACTAAATTGTAACCATTTAACCGAATTATATAATCATTATATGTATTTAAATAATAATTTTCTCATAATCTTACAATTTCATCTACAATTTGAGAATTTGTTAATAAAGTTGGAGCGAGCCTATCCATTTCACTTTTAATATTTTTCATTTTATCTAATAACTTCATAACAATATCATATTCTGCTCTTGCCCTCGCATATTGGAATAGTTGAGTTAAATGAGTTTGGTTTTTTGCTTCATAACTATATGTAGAAGAATACATTGTATCAGTTACTATTAAATATGCAGGAAATGTATAAGTTGAACCATAATCAACTTTAAATAAAAATGTTTTTCAAAATAAGCTTACTAATGTTGAGTCAGATGTATCTTTCAATCATAATTGACTAGCACTTCAATATGTAGCTATTGGTAACTGATATTTTAACGAGAATTCATTTATTACCTTGTTAATTGCTATAGACAAAGCATTACTCGACAAGATATCTCATACATTTACTTTAAAATTTGGAAAAGTTCATATTGATTTTATTTCTTCTAAGAAATTATCATATTCTTTTTTTAATGAACTATATTTCTCTATTATTGGATTAATAAAATTATAATTTGATTTTTTTGTTTCATATTCACCTAAATATATATTTGATTGCATACTATACTTCTCAACCATTGGTGCAAATAAAGATATTGTTACATCTAAATCATTTATTGATGAATTTATTCAAGATTTTCAAGGTAAGTTTTCATACTTTAGACTTAATGAATGAATTGTGTTTAATGAGTTAAAATCACCAAGTATTGAATTTATTGCATCTTGTTTTATTTCATGACTAGAACTAGGGTCTATCAATATTCTAGTATAATCATCTAAATCATGATTATAATAATCTAATTGAGCTTTTTTAAGTTGTTCTAACATAGCTATTAATTCAGGATTATTCTGAGATATAGTTCATTGATAACCTATTAAATTTTCATCAAATGTGGAACCTGTTGTTCATGTACCTATAATATTATTTTCATTTGAAACCCATATACTTGCGCTACCTGTAACATTTCAACCACCTGTAATATCAGTTCATACATTTCCTGTTCAACTTCACTCTGTAACTGTAACAATATTTCAAGTATTTGTTCAAGTTGTTCACGATCCTGTTCAAGTTTCTGTTCATGTATCCATTCATGTTCATGTTTCCTCACCAGCAATTACTTTCCCATCTCTATACAATTTTCAATCTAATACCTTTAATTCATTTATTTTTCAATATGCTCCATTACTAAATATTTCTCTTATATATAATATGTCTCATTCTAATAATTCTATTTCATCATCTGGATAATATTCATAACTTCCAACTAAATCTGTTGAATATCATGCTTCAACTAAAGCTCATTCTGTTATACTATCTAGTCTTATTATATAATTTCATGTTATTTTATTACTTTCTATTAGTACAAAATTTAAACTTCATTTCATTGTATTTTCTAGCTCATACATATTATCTGGATCTCAATATTTCACCGAATCAGCATATCATGTACTTTGCAACATTTGTTTTATACTTTGTTGTGCTCCATTAAATATATCTGCTCTATCTATTTTTCAATCTGTATTCACGTCAGATAAAGTATATGTTTGCTCTAATCAGTCTACTACTCTTGTAATTGCCTTATTTATATAATCATTTATCCCTTTTGCATCATCTGACAATTTTATATCCATTCATCTATTATTGTAATACCAAAAATCTCACGAATATTCCCACACATTTCAAAACCGTGATCAATTTACTAATTCTTCTACCAAGGTTGTTGTATCATTCATAATAGAATTATTTAAATCTCTCACTCTTCATACACTTGAAAGACTTCAATATTCTCATAAAACATCATCATTGATTCATGCAGAATCTACATTTGCGGTAACATTAAGAATTACATCATTTAAATCCATTGTACTATAATTGAAGCCATTAGTTTGCAATGCTTTCTCTAAATTCGCTCTTGATATAGTTACTATTCCATTAGCATCAGTATATCAACTAAGCAAATAATCTCACTTAACATTTAGAATATCAACATTTGAATATTTCAATCAAGTGTTAATTTGCAAATTATCCACAATTTCTTGTGAACCTGCATTATCTACAGAATTTCCTATTAATCAAGCAAGAGCTACCCCCTTTACAAAAGAACCAGTTTTACTTAAAAAATTTTTCATAAAAACAAGTTACAAAATATTAAAAATGGTTTATGTAATATACAAAAAAATAGGCTTTAGAAAATAATAAAATGTTTCATTATTTTCTAAAGCCTTACAAAATAAACAGAAAATATAAATATTCCCTTATAATTCATAACATTATTGCATAATAATATATAAAACATTCAACTAAATATTATATATAATAATATGTAAACAAATGTCAATTTATTAAATTGTGTAACTACTCAGCAACGAAATTTTAGCTTGACAGAAAAGTGCAAGAAATAAAAACAATACTTTAAATAAGGTAAACAAGATGATGTATAAAATTTTAAAATAAATTAAGAAAAAAATATAAAAG
>Ga0247839_1008721_pt1 | contig 10493 bp, 10 predicted proteins | sample LaCruzMarch2015__6_FD_192405 | JGI IMG/M metagenome (GOLD analysis project Ga0247839, IMG submission 192405) | Freshwater microbial communities from meromictic Lake La Cruz, Castile-La Mancha, Spain - LaCruzMarch2015_16m | ecosystem: Environmental > Aquatic > Freshwater > Lake | place: Spain...
GAGAATGCAGCACGTAGCGGAAGCCGAAGTTCAGTCCTTTGTTCGCGGCAAAAACGGATCCGCTCTGCAGCAGTTCCGCCTCGTCCACCTTGTTGGTTTTGCCCGTGGCGGCATCCGGTGCATCGTAAGCGCGGGAGTTGCCGATCATGCGGAAGGACCCTTCCTCGACCAATTCCGCGGCCATCCCGGCGCCACGGCGGAAAATGGCTTTTCCCCATCCGTCACCGAACTTCAACAGATACACTCCGGAGCTACCATCGGTGAATTCGATGGCCATGACCATGTTGTCGCCGAGTTTCGGACGGGAACCCAGTTCGAAGTTGGACACCGTCTTGCCGCCCAACTCGGTGCGATTGTCGAGGAGGAGGAAAAGTTCGTTGCGCTCCATGTGCATGGCGAAGAGACCCCGGTAGGAGCCGGCCTCCGCGATGAAAATCACCCAAGGCGCACAGTTCGCCGCCCACTTGTCGAAGCGGGTGAAATTTCCGTCGAACAACTCCGGAATCCGCGTGTTCGTGTCGGCCACCAGCCGCGGTTGGCCATCGCGCCCGACATAATAGAGGCCACTGTGGTCGGGCGTCCAAGAAGGCACCAGCACGGTGCCGTCGTGCGGAATAGCGTTCTGCAGTTCGCCGAAGGTCGCACCCGGCGGCCCGCCGGGCAGCGGAGCCAGGGTGTTGAGGATCTTCTCGGGCTTCCTCTCGGGTTCCCCCTCCTCGCGGATGTTCTGACGGAAAACTCCGCCCAAGGCCTGTTCGCTTCCGCCGGTGAATTGCAGCAGTTCGCGCGCACCCACCGCAAAACCGCGAAAAACGGACACCCCATCCTCCGCCTCCTGCTGGAATCCGAAACTTCCGAATAGCTTTCCCTCGCTTCCCGGAATCGTCGTCGTGGTGTCGACCAGTTTGCGCGGCACGCGCGGGAACGCGGCGAGGTCCACCGCGTAAACCGCCCCGCTCTCCCCAGCGTCCTCCGCATAAAAGGTCACGGTATTGCCGGCAAATCCGGGATAACCGATGTTGCCCAAGCCGCCCGCTTCCCCCGTCTGCGCAAGCAGGAGCAAACGGCCATCCTCCCACATCCCCACCCCGCCGCTGCCGTCGTCCGCTCCACAGCGGAACACAGCCCGGCCCCCATCAACCCGCAATCCCGACACACCGGTCAGCCGCAATCCCGTGCCGAAAAAATAATCGCCGACCTCGGTCAACTTGCTCACTTCGCCATTCCTGGCGATGCAGAAAATTCCTTCGCGCCCCAAGCCCTCGCTTCCCTCGTCGTTGGCAATGAAGACCACCGACCCATCATCCTGCAAAAACGGATAGCGGAAGTTGTCGAAGAAGGTGGGAATGGCCAGCGGGACAAACGCCCCCGATTCCGCGATCTGCTCGGCATCGAGAATCTGCGCCGGTTCCCAGACCACTTGCTCCCCGGCCCGCGCGGGCATGGAGAGTAGAAGGATAAAAAATAAAGCGCGGCGGATCACGGGAACAAAGCCAACTCTGCGATCCATGCCTGACACCGGGTGGCGAAGCAATTCATTTCTGCGACGCGATGATCTCATGACTACTCGTGATGGAATCCACCCCATCGCGGCAATTCTTCATCCCAAATAAGGGGCTTCATCCGCACCGCAGGCGACGTAAGCGAAAAATTGGTGTCGGCACGCATCTCCCAAGCGGCCCGCCCGCTTTCACTCATCCGGATGGTGCGACCCGCCCCAGACGAAGAATCGATCCCACGGACCTGCGATGAGACGGTCGACTCTGCGGAATCCGGACCGACCGGGGTCGACAAATTTCCATCCCTGGAAACTTTCGCCCCATCCGCCGCCGCCATTGCAGGCCCTTGCGTGGTCTTCCCCCCGGAAACCCACAAGAGCACCACGATGGAAGCGGCGGCGGCCAACGCGACCGGCACGGCGAAGCGGACAATTTTTCGGCGCCGTTGAAATATTTTTTGGTTTTGCGCAATTTCGCACAGAAGCTTTTCCCGCGCCTGCGGTTCGAGGCCTTCGCCAGGTTGCGTCATCACCTGACCCAAGGCCCCGACCACTTCGGTCGCCTGCTGCAAGTCGGTCTGCGTCCGCGTGTCGGCCGCCAGATCAAATTCGAATTTTTCGCGCTCGTTGCCGCGCATTTCATTCAAGGCATAAGCGGTAATACGTGGATCGTTCATGTCGGTAGGATCTCGGTGTTTTCATGCGGCCACTGGCGGCGGAGCGTCTTGATCGCCTCGTGGAGTTGCACACCGACGGTCGAAACGCTCGTCTTCAAGGCCTCGGCCATTTCTTTGTAGCTGAGGTCCGCTTCGAATTTCAGTTTGATCAACTCGCGTTGCTGGCGCGGAAGTCCGGACACGAGTCCGCGCAAACGGATCGCATCCTCCTCGGCGATCGCCCGGACATCCGGCGGCATCTCTTCGCTGGTCTGGGCGGCCTCCTCGACCGGTTCGGTGGAGAAACGCACGACTTTGCGGCGGTGATCGAGAGCGCAGTTGCGGCAGACCAGGAAAAGCCAAGGCCGCAGCCGGGGTTCGAGAGAAATGACGTCCTGACGACTGAGCCGCAAAAATGTCTCCTGCACCGCATCGCGCGCCGAGTCGAGATCGCCGGTGATCTCGCGGGCATAGCTGACCAGCATCCGCTCGTATCGGTCAAGTGCTCCAACGATGATTTGCTCCGGGGACATGGGCTTTAACGAGTCAACGCGGAGTCGCCCGGTTTCTTAAGAAAAATGATCGGCCTACTCCCCGAGCCCGCCGATCTTCTCCTCCACCGCCGCCCGCCATTCGGCCGAGCCGAGATCGGGTCCATGGCCTTCGTTGTCCACCATCCCCAGCTTCCACTGCAAAGCCCGTGCCCACTCCTCGCTTCCCACATCTGGTCCATGCCCCTCGGTATCCGCCACCGGAAATTTGTCTTCCACCCGCAACGCCCATCGGTCCCCTTCGGACCCCCCACTCGCCTCCGGCCCCCTCGCCTCCCCGCACCCCGCCAACCCCAACCCCAAAATTGCCACCAGCATTCTCATACCTCGGCCATCTTGCCCGCCCCACCCCGCAGCTTGCGAACCCAAACGGCCAACAATCCCACATCGGCCGGCGTTACCCCGCTGATCCGCGAGGCTTGGCCGAGGGTGGCCGGACGCACCTGCGTTAGTTTCTGCCGCGACTCATTGCGCAGCCCGGGAATGTTCGCGTAATCCAAGTCCATCGGCATAGGCTGATCTTCCTGCCGCCGCTGTCGCGCCACCGAGGCCAGTTCGCGACGGATGTAGCCTTCGTATTTGCAATCCGTTTCGGCCTGGGCCCAAATATTCTCCGGAGCCAAACCCCGCAAATCGGCCGGCAAAGCCTGGAAAAAGTTTCCCGGTCGCCGGATCCATTGTGCAAGTGTAATACCTTCGTAACGAACACTTTGTGATTTTTCTTTCAGGGCCTCGATCGCGCTGACTTTTGCTTCGGTCTGGGCCGCACGCTCGGAGGAAATCAACCCGGCCCCCCTCGCCTTCCCGAGTAAACGCAGATCGGCATTATCCTGCCGCAGGAGCAAGCGGAACTCCGCCCGGCTGGTGAACATCCGATAAGGCTCCGGCGTCCCGCGCGTGACCAAATCATCAATCAACACCCCGATGTAACCCTCCGAGCGTTCCACGTGGAACTCCGGCTTAATGTCCAATTTCAGGGCCGCATTTGCCCCCGCGACCAATCCCTGGGCCGCCGCTTCTTCATAGCCGGACGTTCCATTGATCTGACCCGCCAAGTATAAGCCCTCGACCAACTTCGTCTCCAGTGTCGCTTGCAGCTGGGTGGGCGGACAATAATCATACTCCACCGCATACCCGGCCCGCAGAATGTGCGCCGACTCCAGTCCCGGTACCGACCGGATAAAGGCCAACTGCACCTCGAAGGGTAAACTGGTCGAGACTCCGTTCACGTAATATTCCCCGGTCTGATGGCCCTCCGGTTCGAGAAAAATCTGATGCCGTTCCCGGTCGGCAAAGCGCACCACTTTGTCCTCGATCGATGGACAATAGCGCGGACCGACCCCCTCGATGATTCCGGTATACATCGGCGACTTGTCGAGATTGGCCCGGATCAGGTCATGCGTCTGCTCGTTGGTGTAAGTGATCCAGCAAGGTATTTGTTCCACGTGGAACTGGCCGTCCGCCCACCGATTCAGGGTGAAAGGATTTTTCCCGCTCTCGCCACGACTTCCTTGGCCGCTCTCCGCTGCCCAATCTTCCGGACAAAAACTAAACATCGGGGCAGGGGAGTCCCCGTCCTGCCGCTGACACTTCGAAAAGTCGATCGACCGCCCCAACAATCGGCACGGTGTCCCCGTCTTGAACCGGTCCACCTCCAGCCCCAGTTCCTGCAAAGAATCACTCAAGGTCGACACCGCATCGCCCATCCGTCCGCCCACCGCGCTCTGCAGCCCGACATGCATCAGCCCGCGCATAAAGGTTCCCGCGGTTACCACGACGGACCGCGCCCGATACCGTAACCCAAGGTTGGTCTCCACCCCGACGACCCGGTCATTCTCAACCAAGATTCGCACCGCGTTCCCTTGCAGCAAATGGAGGCGAGGGGAGTGCTCCAGCACCCACTTCAAGCGGAACTGATAGGCCTTTTTGTCACACTGGGCCCGCGGCGCCTGCACGCTCGGACCCTTCCGCGCGTTCAGCATCCGGAACTGAATCCCCGTGGCGTCCGTGTTCGAGCCCATCACCCCGCCCAACGCATCAATCTCCCGCACCATATGCCCCTTGGCCAAACCTCCGATGGCCGGATTGCAAGACATCTGCCCGATGGTGTCCAAGTTCTGGGTCAAAATCCCCGTGTGCGCCCCCAACCGAGCCGCGGCCAAACCCGCCTCCACTCCCGCATGCCCAGCCCCCAAGACGAGAACGTCAAAAACCTCCGGATATTCGTACATGCTGGTCATGTTCCACGTGGAACGTCAGGGACGATCCAAAATCCCCGCCGTGGGGCGGGGGAGGAGTTTAGAAAGCCGGAACATCTCCGTCTGACCCCGAAAGTTCGCCAACACAATCTCGAGGTCGGGATCAAATTCCGCCAGCACCTGACGGCAAGCCCCGCAAGGTGACGCGGGCACCGCCGTATCCGCCACGATGACAATCCGCGCGAACTCCCGACACCCAGCCGCCACCGCGGCAAAGACCGCATTGCGCTCCGCGCAGATCGTCAGTCCAAAGCTGATATTCTCCACATTGCACCCGGCAAAAATCCGGCCATCCTTCCCGACCAACACCGCCCCGACATGAAAACGCGAGTAGGGCGCATAAGCCCGCCCCGCAACCTCGATCGCTTGCGTAACCAATTGCTGGTCAGTATATTGCATATAAAATATTGAAGCTCAGTAACTTATCTGGTGTCACCACGAATTCACCACCCTAATTCCAACACGACCCGCAAGCAAGACCGCCAAAGAATGTCATAGTCGCTCATCTGGCATTTTAAATTTCAAATTTTAAATCTCCCGTCCCGATCTCCTCCCGCTCCACACCCTCTCGCTCAGATTTCCAACACAAGTCTCAGCCTTATCCGTTCCCCCTTCCATTTCGATTTGCCAAAACGCCCGATTTTCCCCACTATCTTTCTTTCCCGCAGGCAGCCTCTTCGCCGTCCGCATCCGCGGCTCCGCCGCAACCCGTAACCAACCGAACTCAAGATCCACACGTGAGCGTCACCCGCGCCGAAAAGCCCAAAAAAACCGGTCGCAACCCGGTCGACTACGCCAAGGCCTCGATCAACGCCGACCTGACCAAGGAGCAAAAGCTCGGCTTCCTCGCCGATATGCTCCGCATCCGACGCTTCGAGCAGGCCTCCCTCAAGCTTTACCAGCAAGGGAAAATGGGTGGTTTCCTCCATCTTTACATCGGACAAGAATCGGTCGCCGTCGGCACCCTCGCGCTGATGGGCGAGAACGACCACGCCATCACCGCTTACCGCGACCACGGCCACGCCCTCGTGGTCGGCATGTCGATGAACGAGTGCATGGCCGAACTCCTCGGCAAAGCCACCGGATGCTCGAAAGGGAAGGGAGGTTCGATGCACTTCTTCGCGCCGGATAAAAATTTCTGGGGCGGTCACGGGATTGTCGCCGGACAAACCCCGCTCGGCCTCGGGATCGCTTTCGCCCTGAAATACAAAGGCCTCAAAGGCTGCTGCCTCACCTACCTCGGTGACGGCGCCGTCAACCAGGGCGTCTTCCACGAGTCCCTCAACATTGCCGCCCTCTGGGACATCCCGGTGGTCTATATCATCGAAAACAACCAGTATTCCATGGGCACCAGCCTGGCCCGCTCATCGGCCATCAAATCCTGCCTCGCCGAACGCGCCACCGGCTATGACATGGATTGGGACATCGTCAATGGAGAGAACCTCTACGAAGTGCGCGCCAAAACCTGGGACGCCATGCAACGCGCCCACGAAAAATGTCGGCCCGCCATCCTCGAGATCGACACCTACCGTTACTACGGACACTCCGTGGCCGACGCCAACGCGAAGAAATACCGCAAGCCCGAGGAGATCGAGTTCTACAAGCAGAACCACGACCCGATCACGCTCTGGGAAAACCGCCTGAAAGAGGAGGGGATCCTCGACGACGCCGGGCTTAAAAAAATCGACGACGCCGCGAAAAAAGAAGCCGCCGACTCGGTGCAATTCGCCGAAGACAGCCCGTTCCCCGAACTGGAAGACATCTTCACCGACATTTACTATGAAGTCGATATGGGCACCGAGTCCGGCCAAACCGGCCGCCACTTCTTCAACGACTAAGTTGCTCTCCGTATTCATCTGAAATCTCAAATCTGAAATTTCAAATCTTTCCAGCATGCCCGTCATCACCTACCGCCAAGCCCTCAACGACGCCCTCGCCGAGGAACTCGAGCGCGATATCAACGTCGTCGTCATGGGCGAGGAAGTCGCCGAATACAACGGCGCCTACAAGATCACCGAGGGTCTCTGGAAACGCTTCGGCGGCAAGCGTGTCATAGACACCCCGATCAGCGAAGCCGGCTTCATCGGCCTCGGGGTGGGGGCCGCCATGATGGGCATGCGCCCCGTGATGGAACTCATGTTCTGGAGCTTCGCCTACGTGGCCTACGACCAGATCATCAACAACGCCGGTTGCGTGCGCTACATGTCCGGCGGACTGATCAACTGCCCCCTCGTCATCCGCGGCCCGGCCAACGGCGGCACCAATGTCGGCGCCACCCATTCGCACACCCCGGAAAACTTCCTGGCCAACACCCCCGGCCTCAAAGTCGTCTCACCCGCCACGCCTTATGACGCCAAAGGCCTGATGAAAGCGGCCATCCGCGACAACGACCCGGTCTGCGTGATGGAAAATACCCTCCTCTACGGCGACCAGGGTGAAGTGCCCGAAGGCGAATACCTCATCCCCATCGGCGTGGCCGACGTCAAACGCGATGGCACCGACGTCTCCCTCATCGCCCACGGACGCGCCGTGCTCACCGCCCTCGCCGCCGCCCACCGTCTGCACGAGGAATTCAACATTTCGGCCGAAGTCGTCGACCTCCGCAGTATTCGTCCGTTGGACGAAGAAACCGTCCTGGCCAGCGTGCGAAAAACCCACCGCGCCGTCCTGGTCGACGAAAACAAACCCTTCTGCGGCGTCTCCGCGCAGATCGCCAGCATGATCCAGGAACGCGCCTTCGACGACCTTGATGCTCCCGTGCAACGCGTCTGCTCTCTCGACGCCCCCGCCATCTACAGCCCCCCGCTCGAAGCGCTCCAACTCCCCACCGCCGACCGCATCATCCAAAAAGTCCTCGCCATCTCGTAACCGCAAGCCCCCAGTCCGCGCCGACTCTCCACTCGCCACTTTTCACTCATCACTTCCCACCATGCCACTCGTCACCATGCCCAAACTCAGCGACACCATGGTCGAGGGCACCCTCGTCAAATGGGTCAAAGCCAAAGGTGACAAGGTCGAAGTCGGCGACATCCTGGCCGAAGTCGAGACCGACAAGGCCACCATGGAAATGGAATCCTTCGACGATGGAACGCTCAGCGAACTCTACGTTGCCGAAGGCGGCATCATCAAAGTCGGTGACAAAATCGCTCTCATTCTGGCCGACGGCGAGACGGCCGACACCGCACCCGCGGCGCAATCAACTCCGGCTGCTGAAAAACCGAAAGCCTCGGCGCCCGCGGCAAAAACTCCCCTTGCTCCCGCACCCCGTGCCGCTGCACCGGCCACCACCGGACGGACCAAAGCCTCTCCTCTCGCCCGCAAAATCGCCGCCACCCGCGGGGTGCATCTTTCCTCCATCGCCGGCACCGGCCCCGGTGGACGCATCGTCAAGAAGGACGTCGAAAATGCGCCGACCGGTGGGGGTGGGGGAGTAGCATCTCCCGCCACAACCGCCATCCGCGCCGTCCACGGCATCGCCGGGGAAGAAAAAATCATCGCCCTGACCGGCATGCGCAAGACGATCGCCGAGCGCCTCCTCGCCAGCAAAACGCAGATCCCGCATTTTTATCTCAGCGTCACCATGGACGGCGGGCCCCTCATGGCCCTGCGCAAAGAGCTCAATGCCATGGCGGAAAAAGACGGCGGACAAAAACTGACCGTCAACGACTTCATCCTTCTCGCCGCGGCCCGCGCCGCCGCCGCCGTGCCGAAAATCAACGCCGCCTATGACGGCGAGACCATCGTTGAATATGCGGACGTCAACCTCGCCATCGCCGTGGCGATCGAAGACGGACTGATCACACCGGTGATCAAAAAGGCCAACACCCTCACGCTGCGCGAAATCAGTGCGCAGATGAAAGAACTGGCGGGCAAAGCCCGTGGAAAAAAACTCAAACCCGAAGAATACCAGGGCGGAACCATCACGCTCTCCAGCCTCGGCGGCTACGGCATCGACAGCTTCCTGCCCATCATCAACCCGCCGCAATCCTTCATTCTCGGCATCGGTGCCATCATCAAACAGCCGGTGGTCAACGAGCACGACCACGTTGTTGTCGGACACCGCCTCGTCATCTCCGGCAGCGGCGATCACCGCGTGGTCGACGGCGCCCTCGCAGCGGAATACATGAACGCCCTCCGTCGCCTCGTCGAAAAACCCGCGCTCCTCCTGCTCTGACCTTCGAGCTCCGCTTCGGTTCGGCCTTTCCTGCTGAAAACTGAACACCGAAAACTGTCCACTGTGCTCTTAGCACTGCACAAACCCTACGGCGTCCTCTCCCAGTTCACCCCCGATCACCCCGGACAGCGCACCCTGGCCGAGTTCCGTTTCCCAAAAAACGTCTACCCCCTCGGCCGCCTCGACCGCGACAGCGAAGGGCTCCTTCTCCTTTCCGACGAACCCGGACTGAACACCAAGCTGCTCGACCCGAAAAACGCCCACCCCCGCACTTACTTGGCACAAGTGGAAGGGGTGGTGACTGAGACCGCGTTGCAAAAACTGCGCCGTGGCATCCTCCTTGAAGGAACTATGACGCGCCCCGCCGAGGTCGCACACATCCATCCCGACCTTGCTCCGCGCGATCCACCCATCCGCCATCGTGTGAACATCCCGACCAACTGGATCGAACTCACCCTCCACGAAGGTCGCAACCGCCAAGTCCGCAAAATGACTGCCGCCGCCGGCTTACCGACCCTCCGACTCCTCCGCGTCGCCATCGGTCGATTCCATCTCCCCCCAAACCTCGCCGCCGGCCAGTGGCGTGAACTCACGGATAACGAGCGCCATTCCGTCTTTGCCCGATAGGGTCAGCAGCCAGCCACTCACCACCTTCGTTCTCTTCGTTTGCTTTTGTTAAAAATCTGGCTATACTAGCCATATATGAAGACCGCTAGCGTCTCCGACCTCAAAAACAACCTCTCCGCCCGCCTCAAGTCCGTCATCGCCGGCGAACCCCTGATCATCACCGACCACCGCAAACCCGTCGCCATCGTCTACCCGCTGGAGCAGGAACTCATGGATAACCACGTCCGCTCCCTTGTGGCCGAAGGCCTCGTCACACCGCCCCGTCAGAGCGGAAAACTCGACGTCAAAGCTTTCCTCGCCCTGCCCAAGGCCGAGTGCAACGCGCGCCTCACCGAAGCCGTCTTGGAAGAACGTAGCGAGGATCGATGAGATTCTGGGATTCCTCAGCCATCACTCCGCTGCTCGTTGTCGAGGCAGACTCCGCTCAGCGCGAACGCCAACTAGCCGACGATGCGGATATGCTTGTCTGGTTCGGCACTCTCACTGAGGTAGAGTCTTCGCTCGCCCGCCGCAAACGCGCCGGTGAGTTGCCAGCCGAATCGGAACTTCGGGCCCGCCGGCATTTAGACCAGCTGTCCGCCCACTGGACCGAAGTTGCCCCGACCAACGAAGTCCGCGCCCGCGCCATCCGTCTCCTCCGGATCCACCCGCTCCGTGCCGCCGACGCCTTCCAACTCGCCGCCGCCCTCATCTTCTGCCGCGAGCAACCCCAGCACCTCCCTTTCCTCA
>Ga0247839_1008724_pt1 | contig 10489 bp, 10 predicted proteins | sample LaCruzMarch2015__6_FD_192405 | JGI IMG/M metagenome (GOLD analysis project Ga0247839, IMG submission 192405) | Freshwater microbial communities from meromictic Lake La Cruz, Castile-La Mancha, Spain - LaCruzMarch2015_16m | ecosystem: Environmental > Aquatic > Freshwater > Lake | place: Spain...
CGGCGGAGCCCGCCGGATTCTCCGCGGTCTGGTTGCGCGACCTGTTGCGCGGACGTCTCGGTTTTGCGGGCGTCATCTTCAGCGATGACCTCAATATGGCCGCGGCCGATGCCGGCGGCGGCTATGTGGAGCGCGCTCAGGCGGCCGCGCGCGCCGGCTGTGACATGCTGCTGATCTGCAACAATCGTCCGGCCGCGGTCGCGATCGTCCAGGCCTTTCGTGAAAACCATCATCCTGCCGGCCAGTTACGCCTGTTGAGGATGCACGGACGCGGTGACCCCGAACCCGCGCGACTGCACGAAGCGCCGCGCTGGCAGGCGGGTGTGCGCCAGGTCGCCCTGTTGGAAGACCGGGCGACCCTCGACCTGGCGCTCGACGATCCCACCCGCCACCCATCACCGACGTGAATCCCCCTATGAAGCTATCCCCCGAGACTTACACGGCGGTCGCCGACCGTGCCGAGTGTCTGGTCACCCAGGACGCAATGGAACAGGCGATCGACCGCATGGCCGAGGCCATCAGCGAGCGCTTGGCCGGGACCGACCCGCTGGTGCTCTGTGTTATGAGCGGGGGGGTCATCGCCACCGGCCTGCTGCTCCCCCGACTCAATTTTCAGTTGCGGCTGGGTCACGTCCATGTCGGTCGCTACCAGGGAACGACCAGCGGCGGCGAGTTGGTCTGGCACTACCGCCCGACGGAAGCCATCCGCGGGGAACAGGTACTGATCGTGGACGATATCCTGGACGAGGGCGTGACCCTGGACGCCATCGTGCGGGCCTGCCGCGAAGACGGAGCGGCAGGGGTACACGCGGCGGTTCTGGTGGAGAAACGGCGGCCCCATGTCTGCGAGGCCGATTTCGTGGGTGTCCAGGTCCCCGACCGCTACCTCTTCGGCTACGGTTTGGACTATAAGAGCTACTTTCGAAACGTCCCTGGTGTCTTCGCCGTGGCCATCGGGGACTGTTGATTGGTATTCGATAAAACTCTGATATAAATAGGGACTTTTTGACTCCAGGGCAATTTTGCGGTATTCCTTAGCCAACACGTTCGCGCGTGCACCGACCTTGCGATCGGCACCGCATCGAAAACGTGCCGAGTCGTGGGTGTCGCGGAAGCTTTTTGCCTTCCCCTTACGCTCGCGAGGTAATAACGAGGAGGATGGCTCATGTATACACTAGACGGTTATCGCAGCACGCATGCTGAACTCCGGCAGATGATCGATGATCTCCGTTCGATCCTGACTAAGGATCAACTGCGGATCCGCCCGAATGCCAAGACCGCGTTTGAGTTGCTCTGTGATCTCGGCGAAAAGGTGCGCAGACACCTGGCCGAAGAAGATCGCGGGCTCTACCCCAGTCTGCTGATCCATGAGGATCCCAAGGTCAAGTCGATCGCTTGGGGATTCATCAGCGGTGAGCGGCCGTTGCGTAAGACCTTCGATGACTACCACAAGCACTGGCTGAAGAACTGCGACTTCACGTTCAGCGAAGACTTCCTGACCGAGACCCATGAGGTTTTCGATATGGTTGGGCAGCGTATCGAGCGTGAGGAGCGGGTGCTCTTTCCCAAGCTGGTCGAGATCGGGATGTTCCAGGAGACGCGCATCTAGACCGCCCGGACTGCCCACGCGTAGTTCGACCGACGGCAGCGCCGGTTCAACCGTACCGACGCCCCCACGCGCGTGGCGGCGCCGGTTTTTTTTTGGCTTCCGCGGTCTCTGAGGTAGACTCACACCTTCATGTTCAGGTGACTCTTCAGAGGATGCGATGGGTCTGCTCGCGATCATCGGGGGTTCGGGTTTTCAGCGCCTGCCCGGTTTTCAGGTTATCGAGGCGAAACCGCTCGACACCCCTTTCGGCGCCCCCTCGGCGCCCCTCGTGTACGGCTGCCTTGCCGGTCATCCGATCTTGTTCCTGCCTCGGCACGGTGAAGGTCATCGGTTGCCGCCGCATCGAGTCAACTATCGGGCCAACCTGTGGGCGCTGCACGCTTGCGGTGCGCAGCGCGTGCTCGGTCTGGCGGCCGTCGGCGGCATCACCGCGCGCTTCGGTCCGCGGGTCTTTGCGGTTCCCGATCAACTGATCGACTACACCCATGGCCGTGACCAGAGTTTTCATGATGGCGACGCGGGTGCGGTGGCTCACGTGGATTTCACCGAGCCCTACTGCCCGGAGTTACGCATGGACCTGTTGCGCGCTTGCGCGGCCGCCGGGGTAGTCGCGGCCGCGCCTGCGACCTACGGCGTGACCCAGGGGCCGCGGCTGGAGACGGCGGCCGAGATCGCGCGGATGGAACGCGACGGCTGTGATCTGGTGGGTATGACCGGTCTGCCGGAGGCCGCCCTGGCCCGCGAACTGGGTCTGTGTTACGCGAGTCTCGCGTTCGTGGTTAACTGGGCCGCTGGAAAAGGCGAGGGAGCAATCACCATGACCGCGATCGAAGCGCATCTTGGATTCTGTGCCGGGCAGTCGGGGCCGATCCTGGCGGCCCTGGCGGCCGGTTCCGGCGCGCCCTGAGACCGCGCCCGTGCCGCGTCCCGTAAACGCTCTCCCGTCTTCAATGTTGTTATCATTTTATAGGCACCGAATTATGACGAAGTCTGCCGCGGTTGTGGGTCTTGGCTGGTGGGCCAGGCTGATGCTGTGGTTGTTGGTGCTGGTGTTCGGCGTGCTCTACCTGGGGTCGATCAAGCGTCCTGAGACCGCGGTCGGGGCCCTGCATCCGCGCACGACACCGGCGACCCCGGAAGCGACGGCCCCGTCGGCGGTGGTGCCGACCGCGCCCCAGGTCGCCGGTGACCGCGCGGTCGAGCCCGCGGCGCCGACCGCGGGCTCCGCGTCCGGCGCCCTGCCGGTCCCGTCGCCGACCGTGGTGCAAGCGCCGGTCGCGGCACCGGCACCGGCACCGGTGGCGGCGGCGGAATCGGCGGCCTTCGCCAATACCTTGATGAGCGGCCGTTCTATTCCGGAGCCGCAGGTGCCGGCCGATGCCGACATCAATGCAATGACAGCGGTCGATGTGCCCTTACCGCCTCGGCCGGAAGCGGAATCAGCGTCTGCCGCGGATAAGCTCCAAGCGTCAGGGTCTCAGGTCTTACCTCAGGTCGTAGAGCCCCAGATCGTGGAACCTCAGGTCGCGGAGCCCCAGATCGCGGCGCCCCAGATCGCGGAGCCCGAGGTTGCGGAGCCTCAGATCGCGGAGCCTCAGATCGCGGAGCCTCAGGTCATGCCTGCCGCCGTGCCGGTCCCCTCGGTTTCCGGGGTCGTCTCCGCGGCGCCCCCGGCGACCGCCGCGCCGGTGCTTGTTCCCGCGCCTGCCGTGCAAGCACCGTCCGGGCCTGTCCCGGAACCGGCCGTGGCGTCTCGTCCGCGCCCGTCCGCGGTTCCCACGCGCGGACCTCAGGCGCCGCCGATGGCGGTGCCGACACCTTGGGGTTACTGGGGCCCGCCGGCACCGCCCTATGGCTATCCGGGATATCCACCCGGCTATGGGCCCACGCCCTACGCGCCGCGTTGACCAGCAGGTCACTCCGAAAGGGCTGGCCCGGAGTCGGGTTGCGTTGGGCTAGGGAACCGTTCACTAAGTAGGCTAAACAAGTTCATGTAGGGAACGCCGTCGGCGTCTCGGTTGTTGTCGTTGTCGTAATCGAGGATATCGTAGCGCCCCGGATTCTCTCGCCTCTTGGGGGTTCGCTGTCCGCGCTTGGTTAGCATCGCAACCTCCGATTACGACAACGACAACGACAACGACAACGACAACGACAACGACAACGACAACGAAACGGTTGTGTTCGTGTTTATAGCTTTCGGACGTGATAACCGGCGTAGGGGCGGGTTTCAAACCCGCCCCTACACGAAGGTCTGTCACTCAACAGATGCCGGCCAGGCCAGGCCGCGGACCCGGTCGCAGCGGGGTCGCGCAGTGGCGGCAAATATAGGTCCCGCCCGCTAAGATGCGGTTGTGACGAATACTGCTCAGCCGATGTTCCCGGCAGTCGCAGTGGTAATCGAACTCGCGCAGGGTGCGTCCGCTGGTGGCGGACAGGTCGTAGCGATGGCAGCGTTCCGGTTCGACTCCGAAGTAGCGCATGATCGCTTGCCACTCCGGTCCGTGCGGACGGATGCGCATGCCGTAGCGGGCGAAGGCCGCGAGATGCGCCACCTCATGAGGAACCGTGTCGGCCAGAAATGACGCGCGGTTGGCGCGCAGCAGGACCGGGTTGAAACGGATGATGCAGGGGCCACGCAGCGCGAGGCGGGCCTGGCCGGCAGCCCGTCCCCGCAGGTCGAAACGAATCTGCGGCTCAGGAATCGCGATGCGCAGCCAAGCCCCGGCCGTGGTCAGCAGGTGACGGGTCCGCTCCCTGACGGTGTGCTGTAGCGCCTGCTCGTCCGCGGTGCCGTGGTGACTGGTGGTTGGCATGCGCCCATGGTCGCACCACCGCGCCAATTCCGGAAGTTCTCCAATACCGGATCAAGCGTCTTGCGCGCAGGACGCAGAAGACCTAGAATCCGAAGGCTAGCGTGCTTGACGGTCAGAGTTTTCCTCGAACGGGCATTGCCCCCGAATTTTCCGTCATGAACCCCGTCTTCCGGGGTTTTTTTGTACTTCGCGAGGTGGGTCGCCCCGTCCACGGTGGTCCGTGGGGCCGGTCGACATCAGAAGTGGGCCATTGGCCCATTTTTCATTTTTGGGACGCGTTTTCCTTCAAGGTTTTTTGCAATGCAGCCGGTTGACAGCACCCTGACGCAGTTGGCACTCCGCGTGGTGGAGTCCATGGGGTATGAACTGGTTGCCGTCGAGTTTTTTCAGCACGGCGGCGGGGCCGGGACGCTGCGGGTCTACATCGACCATGCACAGGGCGTCACAGTGGACGACTGTGCTGCCGTGAGCCACCAGTTGAGCGGCGTCCTGGACGTGGAGGACCCCTTGCCGGGTCATTACGACCTGGAGGTGTCCTCGCCCGGACTGGATCGGCCCCTGGTGTTTCCGGAGCACTTCACGCGATTTGCCGGTCACCGGATCAAGGTCCGGCTGGCCGAGAAGATCGAAGGCCGGCGCAAGCTGGAGGGTGTGCTGCTTGGGTTGGGGGCCCTGGATGAGGCTGCGGGCGCCCCGCCCGTGATCATCCGGCTGGAGGCCGAGGGCCGGGTCTGGGAAATTCCGTTGGCAGTCCTGGAGTCCGCTCGTTTGGTACCTGATTTCGGAGACGCCGCGCACCGGTAACGCTGGTCGCCGGTCGCACAGTGCTGAGTAAAAGAACGTATGAGTAAAGAGATCCTGCTGGTCGTTGAGGCCGTATCCAACGAAAAAGATGTGCCCGAGGATGTGATCTTCGAGGCCATCGAGGCGGCGCTTGCCTCGGCGACCCGCAAGAAGCACGGTGGCGAGATCGAGGCGCGGGTGGTGATCGACCGCAAGACCGGCGACTACCGGACCTTCCGTCGCTGGGAGGTGATCGAGGACCCGGCGGCGGGCGTCCTGGAGGCCCCCGAACGCCAGATCACCCTGTCCGCTGCCGAGATGCTGGAGCCCGGGCTCCAGGCCGGAGACTTCATGGAAGAGGAGATCGACTCGGAGCTGTTCGGGCGCATTGCCGCGCAGACCGCCAAACAGGTCATCGTTCAAAAGGTGCGGGAAGCAGAGCGTACCAAGATCGTCGATGCCTACACGAGCCGCAAGGGCGAACTGGTGACCGGCATCGTGAAGAAGGCGGATCGGGGCACCATCCTGCTCGACCTGGGTAACAACGCCGAGGCACTGGTCCCCCGTGAGCACGTCATCCCCCGCGAATCGGTACGCACCGGCGACCGCCTGCGCGGTTATCTGTTCGACGTGCGCGCCGAGGCCAAGGGGCCACAATTGTTCGTCAGCCGCACTGCCCCGGAACTGCTCATCGAGTTGTTCAAACTCGAGGTGCCGGAGGTTGGCGAGGGGCTGATCCAAATCCTGGGCGCTGCCCGTGACCCCGGCGCGCGCGCCAAGATCGCGGTGCGCACCAAAGATGCGCGGATCGACCCGGTGGGCGCCTGCGTCGGTATGCGCGGTTCGCGGGTGCAGGCGGTTTCCAACGAACTCAACGGCGAGCGTGTCGACATCATCCTCTACGACGATAACCCGGCTCAATACGTGATCAACGCTATGTCTCCGGCGGATGTGGTCTCCATCGTCATCGATGAGGAGTCGCGCAGCATGGACGTGGCGGTCAAGGAGGAGAATCTCTCCCAGGCCATCGGGCGCGGCGGGCAAAATGTGCGGCTCGCCAGCCAACTCACCGGCTGGGAACTCAATGTCATGAATGAAGAGGAGGCTGCCGCCAAGAGCGAGCAGGAGGCGCGCCGTTCGGTCCAGAGTTTCATGGATCAACTCGGCGTGGATGAGAACCTCGCGGCCATCCTGGTGGATGAGGGCTTTACCAGCGTTGATGAGGTGGCCTATGTGCCGCTTGCGGAGATGCAGGCGATCGACGATCTGGATGAGGCCACGATCACCGAGCTGCGGCAACGCGCCAAGGACGTGTTGCTCACCCGCGCCATCGCGTCGGAGGAGGTGTTGGGAACTGAACCCGCGGCGGACCTGCTCGGCATGGAAGGGGTCGACGAGAGCCTTGCCTTCGCGCTGGCGGCGCGCGGGGTGACGACCATGGAGGATCTCGCCGAACAGTCGGTCGATGAGTTGATGGAAGTCGAGGGCATGGACGAAGAGCGGGCGGCGCGCTTGATCATGAAAGCGCGTGAGCCCTGGTTTGCCGATGCGGGTGAGGAATCCCGCCAGGAGGTTCGTTCATGAGTGAAGTCACAGTCAAACAACTCGCCTCTACGGTCGGCATTCCGGTCGAACGCCTCCTGACCCAGCTCAGCGAGGCCGGTATCCGTGCCAGCGGCGCGGATTCCACCCTGACCGAGCAGGAAAAGCTGCAACTCCTGGGCTATCTGCGGCGCAGTCATGGCAAGGGGGGGGGCGAAGGTGGGGCTGACCCCAGTCAGGTCACACTCAAGCGCAAGTCGATGAGCGAGTTGCGCCAGCCGGCGGTGACCCCGCGTGCTCCCGGCGGTGGTAGCGGCGGTGCCGGCGGTTCGCGGCCGACCCCAACCGTGCGTGCCAAGACGGTGAGCGTGGAGGTGCGCCGCAAGCGGACTTACGTCAAGCGCGGCGATGAGCCGACGCCGGCCGAGGTGCCTGAGGAGGTTTCGGTCGAGATGGTCGTCGAGCCCGTAGCCGCGGCCATTGCGGCGACAGTGGTCGAGCGGCTGGCGGAAGTCGAAGCCGAAACCGAGGTCGAAACCGAGGTCGAAACCGAGGCTGAGGTCACCCCGGTCGCCGAGGCGCAGCTCACCCCGACGGCCCCGACGACCCCGCCCGCCCCGGCGGCGCCATCCCCGCCCCCGGTTGCCGCCGCGCCAACCCGGCCGACACCGCCGCTGCGGCGGCCGGCCGATTCCCCGCGGCCGCCGCCCCGCGATCGGCAGACGTTGCGTAGTATCCCCCATGACGGTGGTCGCCGCCGTACCGAGCTCGAAGCCTTGCGGGCGGAACAGGAAGCGCGGCGGTTGGCCGACCTGGAGGACCAGGAGCGGCGGGCGCGGGAAGACGAGGAGCGCCGTCGCGAGGCTGACGAGGCGCGCCGGGCGGCCGAGGTCGAGGCCCGGCGTCTGGCTGAAGAAGAGTCGCGGGCGGCGGTCGAACGTTCGGTTGTTGCCGCTGCCGCCGCGGCGGCCGCCGCCGCAGCGGCGCCCGAGGAAACCGTGCCGGCGGCCGCGCCGTCGGTGGTCGGCGAGCGTCAGGAAGACGAGCGGCCCGAGGCCGCGGTCGCGCGCCGCCGCCCCGAGGCCGCCAAACCAGCCAAGCGGCCTGCGGTGGCGGCTGCGGCCAAGAAAGTCCCCGAACTGTCGGAGAAGGAAAAATCGGTCAAGAAGGCCGGACGCAAAGATACGCTGCGGGCCCGTGATCAGGAGGCACCCCGCGCCGAATACGAGGAAGTCGATGGCGAGGCTGGCGGCGGGCGTCCGCGTCGCAAGCGCAAGGGCGCCAAGCCGCAGCTTCAGGACAAGCACCTGTTCCAGCGGCCGACCGCGCCGGTGGTGCGCGAGGTGGAGCTGCCCGAGACCATCTCAGTCGGTGAATTGGCCAACCGGATGTCGATCAAGGTCGGCGATCTGATCAAAGAGCTCTTCAAACAGGGCATGATGGTCACGATCAACCAGGCCCTGGACCGTGATACGGCGACCCTGCTGGTCGAGGACATGGGTCATAAAGCGGTTATAGCCGATGAGCGTACCGCCGAGGACACCCTGATCGAAGAGGCCGACGAGCAGTCCGGCCAGGCCGAGGCCCAGCCGCGCGCGCCGGTCGTGACCATCATGGGTCACGTCGACCATGGCAAGACGTCGCTGCTGGACTATATCCGGCGGACCCGGGTGGCCTCCGGCGAGGCCGGCGGCATCACGCAGCACATCGGCGCCTACCATGTGGAGACCAATCGGGGGGTCATCTCCTTCCTGGACACCCCCGGCCATGCCGCCTTCTCGGCGATGCGTGCCCGCGGTGCCAAGGTCACCGACATCGTGGTCCTGGTGGTCGCGGCGGACGATGGCGTGATGCCCCAGACCATCGAGGCGATTCACCATGCGCGGGCCTCCAAGGTGCCGATCGTGGTTGCCGTCAACAAGATGGACAAACCCGATGCCAATCCGGATCGGGTGATGCAGGAGCTGTCCCAGCACGACGTGCTGACCGAGGAATGGGGCGGCGACACCATGCTGGTCAAGGTTTCGGCCAAGACCGGCGTTGGGATCGACGACCTGCTGGACGCCATTCTGCTGCAGGCCGAGGTGCTGGAGCTCAAGGCGCCGGTGGACGGGCCGGCCCGCGGGACCATCGTGGAATCCAGTCTGGACAAGGGCCGGGGTCCGGTGGCCACCATTCTGGTGCAGTCCGGAACCCTGCGCCGCGGCGACATGATCGTCAGCGGCGGGGAGTACGGCCGGGTGCGCGCCATGTTTGATGAGGCGGGGAACCCGATCGAGGCGGCTGGTCCGTCGATCCCGGTGCAGGTCCTGGGCCTCTCCGCCACCCCCAACGCCGGGGATGACGTGCTGGCGGTGGCTGACGAGCGCCGGGCCCGCGAAGTGGCGGAATTGCGCTCCACGCGGGTGCGCCGCTCCAAGCTGGACGAGAACCGCGGCGTGAGCCTGGATCAGATTTTCTCCCAGCTCAAGGACGGGGAGCTCAAGTCGGTCAACCTGATCGTCAAGGCCGACGTCCAGGGCAGTCTGGAAGCCCTGCGCGAGAGCTTGCTCAAGCTCACCAACGACGAGGTGAAGGTGATCCTGGTGGCCACCGGGGTAGGCGGCATCACCGAGTCCGACGCCAATCTGGCGGTGACCTCCAATGCCATCATCCTGGGCTTCAATGTCCGGGCCGACGCGGCGGCGCGCCGGGTGGTGGAGGAGAAGGGCATCGATCTGCGTTACTACAGCATCATCTACGAGCTGATCGATGACGTGAAGAAGGCCATCTCCGGCCTGCTCAAGCCCATCGTGACCGAGGAGATCATCGGGATGGTGGAAGTGCGCGATGTCTTCCGTTCCTCCAAGTTCGGCGCCATCGCCGGCTGCATGGTGGTGGACGGGCTGATCAAGCGCAATAACCCCATTCGCGTTTTGCGCAACAACGTGGTGATCTATGAGGGGACGCTGGAGTCGCTGCGCCGCTTCAAGGACGACGTGGCCGAAGTCAGGGCCGGCACCGATTGCGGCATCGGGGTGAAGAACTACAACGATGTTCAGGTCGGTGACCACATCGAGGTGTTCGAGCGCACCGAGCGGGCGCGGATCATATGAGCGTGGCGGCAGCGGATCAGGCATGAAGGAATTCGATCGTACCGAGCGGATCGGTTCCGAACTCAAGCGCGAGCTCTATCAGGTGCTGCGCGATGAGGTTCGGGACCCGCGGTTGGGGAACATCACGGTGCAGGAGGTGCGGGTGGTCCGCGACCTGTCGCACGCCAAGGTTTTCTTTACCTGCTTCGGAGGGGAGGAAGACGCGGAGGAGCAGGCGCGGCTGCTGAACGGCCGCCTGTCCGGGTTCGTGCGTCATGCGCTGGCGCAACGGGTGCGGCTGCGGATCATGCCTCAACTCCATTTCGTCTATGACGCGTCCATCCTCGCCGGTGAACACTTGTCGCACCTGATCGACGTGGCGGTGCAGGGCAGTGGCGCGCCGACCGACGACGCGCCGGCCGAAACCGCCAACAGCGTTGACGGCGCCGACGCGGCTGATGCGTCCTCACCCGCGTCGAGCACCGACGCCCAGGAGCAACCCCAATGATGTCAGGGAGACGCCGCAGCCCGGGGCGTAACGTCACCGGGATTCTGTTGTTGGATAAGCCCCTGGGGCTCACCTCCAACGACGCCTTGCAACGGATCAAGCGCCTGTATCGTGCCGCCAAGGCCGGCCATACCGGCAGTCTGGACCCGCTCGCCACCGG
>Ga0247839_1008732_pt1 | contig 10480 bp, 12 predicted proteins | sample LaCruzMarch2015__6_FD_192405 | JGI IMG/M metagenome (GOLD analysis project Ga0247839, IMG submission 192405) | Freshwater microbial communities from meromictic Lake La Cruz, Castile-La Mancha, Spain - LaCruzMarch2015_16m | ecosystem: Environmental > Aquatic > Freshwater > Lake | place: Spain...
GAGTGCTACTAGTGCAACGGCTGGTTCGATCAGTGCTTCAACAACCACTACTGGTACCTTGAGTGCTACTAGTGCAACGGCTGGTTCGATCAGTGCTTCAACAACCACTACTGGTACCTTGAGTGCTACTAGTGCAACGGCTGGTTCGATCAGTGCTTCTACAACCACTACTGGTACCTTGAGTGCTTCTACAACGACTACTGGTACCTTGAGTGCTACTAGTGCAACGGCTGGTTCGATCAGTGCTTCTACAACCACTACTGGTACCTTGACCTCTCTTGGCCAAACGAACTTAAATACCACAGGTGCATCTACCAATACTTTTGGTAATGCAATTACGGTGTCTAATACCATTACTGGTGCAACCAATACTGTTCAAGGCACTACGAACAATTTTGGTACATTAGGTGTAGGTGGTGCAGCTACTGCAACTACGAATAACATTGGTAACGCACTATCAACCAATAACATTCTTGGTACAACGAATATCAACGCTACTGGTACTGCAACAACCAATATAGGTACTGGAGGTGGTAATACCAACATTGGTGCAGCAGCATCTACTAATGTGATAACAGGTGCAACCAATACCATTCAAGGTACTACGAATAACATTGGTACCTTAGGTGCTGGCGGTACAGCTACTGCTACTACGAATAACATTGGTAATGCACTATCAACTAATAACATTCTTGGTGCGACGACAAACATTGGAACCAATAGTGGGTCTACTGTGACTGTCGGTTCTGCAAGCGGTAACTCGACTGTCAACTTCAATGGCAATAGATTGCAGGGTGTTGCAGCCGGTGTGAACGGCACGGATGCAGTAAACATGAATCAGTACAACGCGTTGCAAAACTCCATGAATACCAATATCAATAACTTGAAATATGGTGTTGCTGGTGTAGCGGCTGCCTCCAATATCCCAGGCCTTAATAAAGACCAAGATTTCAATATTGGTATGGGGGTTGGTGGATATCAAGGGTACGGCGCGATGGCAATCGGTGCTAACGTGAGAATCTATGAAAATATCACCGTGAAAGCTTCAGGTAGTACGGGTGGTGGTCAAACTTCAGGTGGTCTAGGCCTCTCATTCGGTTGGTAAGCACGGCATTAGGATCAAAAAAATCCCCCCGCTAAGTCGGGGGGATTTTTTTGTAAACTACCCTTATGAAAAGAAACCTTGCTCTATGCGTATTGCTGTTTTTAGTCAGCATTGGGCCAGTTCATGCCCAAGCACAAAAACCCGCGGAAAAGCCCAAAATGCAATTTATGGGGGCCTATGACGGTGGTCAGCCCGGGGTGAGTATCTATAAATTATTTGATCCTACCGACGATGTTGTCTGTTATGTCCTGACCCCGGAGATTGCAGGACGCAAACAAGACGCAGCGGGAGTCTGGATTTATGAAGGCAATTCTGCCGGATCCATTAGCTGCCTAAAAGTGAAGGTGTTGGTAGTGCCCGTCAGTAATCAAGCGCCAGGACCTGCTCCAGCTGCGCCCACGACAGCCCCCAAGGCAAAAATTAGTAAAGATGGTACGGTCCGATAGAGGCGGCTCTGGATTAGCCTCTATCGGGCTCCTATCAACCTATTAATCAAGACAGGGCAAGCAACAGCGCTGTAGCTTGCTAAAAATCACAACTAATACTGTAGGCACTACTTTCTAACGCATTTGAAGACCACGGTAGCTTCTGCATTACTACCAGTAAGTCCCCCCTCATGGGTGGAGATAATTTGCGAGGTGTTTCCCGGGATCTTTTGGGCACAGAATACTTGGGCATCTTTATAAGCCCCGTCCAAAGATTGACCAAAAGCCCCCTTGTTATATTTCTTTAAATTGAAGGTTTTAGCGGTCACCATGTACGTACCATCCGATTGACTTTGAATATCGCCAATGCTGGTGCACCCCAAGCATGGGAGAAGAATGACAGTACAGATCCAGTATTGTTTCATAGTGGCAAATCGTTAGATGGTCATGAAAAGGGTCATAAAAGATAGTAAAGCAAAATGGGAAAAATGAAATGATTTTTAAAATCTATGCAATCAGACTAAGTCATTAAGGGCACCTGCCGGCAAAAAATACAAGTCGTCCATTTTTGTAGTGACTGAGCTTTACATTCCAAACGCTTCTCATGACAACCCTGTTCTTAACAATGCATCATGGGTAGTCATAGTTCTCGATAGCTTCTTTAAGGAACTAAACTTAAAAATAAATATTCGAAGAAGATGATGAGATGAACTACGCCTTGCAGGACTGTAGTCCTACCAATGGCTAGCGTTAAGGCGCCGATAAAGAAAGTTAAATACATCAGCGTCATATTTAGTTCACTAATGCCTAGAGTAAGCGGCAAGTGAAAGAAAATCGCCATGGCCGCAATTATCGGGATGGATAAACCAATACTTGCTAGCGCAGATCCTAATGCTAAGTTCAAACTGCTTTGTAGGCGATTGGCTCTTGCTGCACGCACGGCTGCATACCCTTCGGGCAAAAGTACTAGCATTGCAATGGCAATACCTACAATCGTTTTCGGAGCGCCTAAAGCTGCAACGCCCGACTCAATTGCTGGGCTTAGTAGCTCTGCCATCGCGACTACGAGAATCAAAGAGAGCAGTAATAAAATCGCGCTCACTACAGTTTTTACATTACTTGGCTTTTGTGCATGAAAGTTAATATCAGTTTTCTTATCCTGCGCTTTAGGCAGGTAGTAGTCGCGATGGGTAATCGTTTGAAAAAAGAGAAAAGCCAAATACAGGGCGAAAGAACTGATGCCGGCAAAAGCCAATTGACTATTTGTAAAGTCAGGACCTGGAGTGCTGACGGTCATATTGGGCATCACTAAGATGAATGTTGTCAGCGCTGTCAGAACTGCAAGAGCTGAATTGGTGCCTTCATTACGGAAGCTCATTTCATGATGTTTTAGCCCACCAATAAATATGCAAAGACCAATAACGCCATTGATCACAATCATCACCGTAGCAAAAACCGCATCTCTTGCAATGACCTCAGAGCCTTCATGTCCTGTCAGCATTAAAGAAATAATCAATGACACTTCAATGATGGTGATACACATAGCTAGCACTAGGGTTCCATAAGGCTCCCCTGTTTTATGGGCAACCACTTCAGCATGATGAACAGCCGAAAGAACTCCGCCAATGAGCATGATGCCCATGAGAACAATAAACCAAGTTTGACTTAGAAGATTTGCCATAGATAAACTTGTGTAGAGTAATGCATGATGAATACTATTAATATTAGCTAATTATCAAGGCATTAAAAGGAAATTTGGAAAAAATGAAGGCAATTATCTTATTTGGGCATGGTGCTAGAGATAGCCGGTGGCGAGAGCCCTTTGATCGCTTGGCGGCGCTTTGGAAAGCCCAGCACCCCACCGTTTTAGTGGAACTTGCTTTCTTGGAAATGATGCAACCAAGCCTAGAGGAGGCAGTCACTACTCTAGCTACTTCTGGCGTTACTGAGGTAGTGGTAGTCCCTGTCTTTTTTGGGCAGGGCGGACATCTTCGTAATGATTTTCCGGCGCTGCTCAACGCCTGTAGGAAAACATACCCCCAAATAGCCTTAAGCGCAACGCCGGCCGTGGGTGAGGAGCAGGCTGTCTTGCAAGCCATTGTCGATTTTGGAGCTCGAGCGCTCTAAATTCAGACTCGTATTCTGAAGGGCTTGGCCCACCATGATGAGGGCAGGGGAGCTGCTCTCAAACCAGCTATCAGATTTGCCTTGAGCCAATTGCCCTAGGGTGCTAGACCAGAGGCGCTCCCGAGTGGTGCTGACCGCTTCCATGATCTGCACTGGAGTCGTGTGGGTATGGGGATTGTTCTGATCAATGAGGCGCTGCGCAATCTTGGCAGCATCTTTACGACCCATGTAATACACCAGGGTATCAGCACAAGGGTTTTGGATCGGTTGACCTGCATTGGCATGATCCGTTGCCTGCGCCAAAGTCACAAAAGCCACGCTGCGCGATACTCCACGCAAGGTGAGGGATTGGCCAATGGCTGCTGCTCCAGCTAAAGCAGCGGTAATGCCTGGTACAACATCAACCTCAATGCCAGCCGCTTTGAGTGCTTGAAGTTCTTCATCCGCTCTGCCAAAGAGCATGGGATCGCCACCCTTGAGTCGGACTACGATGGCATGCTTTTGCGCTGCATCGACCAAACGCTTATTAATAAACTGCTGAGCAGAGGAGAGTTTTCCACAGCGTTTACCGACAGCTACTTTAATGGCTTGTGGGCATAAGGCTAGCATCTCTGGCTCAACCAAGGCATCATGAAAAACAATGCCAGCCTGCTCTAAAAGCTTAGCCCCGCGCACTGTGATGAGATCAGCCGCACCAGGCCCTGCGCCCACCAGGTAGACCTTACCCACATTGGGGGATTGATCTTGCGTGTACTCAGTTTTGTTCTTCATGATCTATTGAGCTTAGGGCTTAAGCTTCGAGCTGGGTCCGCTTACCGCGCCAGCTGTTTTGGGTGGTGACGCTAAACAATTCAAAATGCTTGAGTGCGATATCGAGGTTTTGATCGGGACGCAATTCAAAAGCATCAAAGCCACAGCGTGCACCTTGTAAGAGTTGATCGATCAGAACGTCCCCAATAGCGCGGATCTGTTTTTCCCAAGAAAAACGATCGCGCAACAAGGCCGCAGTACTAAAACTCCTGCCGTCTCTGAAAATAGGGAAGTGCGCGCCAACCACTGGCCATAGCGCTTTGCCCGCCTCAATGATTGCACTGTGTTTCAAGATATCGTCATCAGCTGCAAACCAAACGCCCATAGTACCCTGCTTAGAGCGCTCAATCACATCTGGATTTTGATGGTGCGTAATCCACCAATGAAAGGGTACTAAGACTTTGCTCAGACCATGGTTGAGATCAGGCGTATTTAACGGCGCGCCTTCATCACCTTCACCATCCCAGACTTGCCATTCATTAGCAGTCACGATAGGTGTTCCACCCTTTGGAAAGCGAATGATTTGCTTATTCATCATATTTACTCTGTCACCGCTTTGTTAGATTGCGCTGTTTTATCTTTATTGTGCTTGCCATTATTTTGATAGGCAGCCTCTTTAAAGGGCGTAACGCCTAAGCGGCGATAGGTCTCAATAAAAGGCTCATCGCTAGTACGTTGCTCTACATAGGTGTTAATAATGCTGGTCATGACATCAGGGATTTCATTAGCGTAGAAAGAAGGTCCGATGACTTTGCCAATAGCCGCGTGATTGCCTTGATCGCCACCGAGGGTAATTTGATACCACTCCTCACCATCCTTATCGACGCCTAAAACACCAATATTACCCACGTGGTGATGGCCGCAAGAATTAATACATCCGGAGATGTTGAGCGAGATATCCCCTAGGTCATGCAGGTAATCTAAATCGTCAAAGCGCTCCTGAATAGCGGCAGCAATGGGTAAAGACTTGGCGTTGGCCAGTGAGCAGAAATCACCACCAGGACAGGCAATGAGATCTGTTAACAAACCAATATTAGGCAATACCAAGTTTTGTTTCTTAGCTGCGCGCCATAGGTTGAGTAACTCCGTTTGTTCCACATCAGCTAGCACTAGGTTTTGCTCATGAGTCACACGCAACTCACCAAAACTAAATTGATCAGATAAATCGGCAATGGCATTCATCTGCGCAGTGGTGGCATCACCAGGCGCGGCAGTACCATGAGGTTTAAGGGAGAGAATGACACTCGCATAGCCAGATACTTGATGACTACGAGTATTGCGCTCTAACCAACGAACAAAGCCGATACGTTCATTGGGATCGATGTCAGCTTGCCATTGCTGCACCAGTTCTGAGTTACTAAATGATGGCAGTTGTTTGTAAGCGGGCTTAGTAAAGTGCTGGGCTACCCGTTCCCACTCTGCGGGGGTAAAGTTGTCATCACTGCCTTGAATGTGCAGCCATTCACCTTCGACTTGACGTGCAAACTCTTCCGGTCCTAAGGCTTTGACTAAAATCTTGATGCGGGCTTTATAAAGATTGTCACGACGGCCAAAGCGGTTGTATACCCGCAAGAGGGCGGTTAAATAACTCGGTAGTAATTGCCAGGGCAGGTCTTGCTTAATCAGCGATCCCAGAATGGGCGTGCGACCCATACCACCACCAGCATAAAGATTTGCTAGTAGCTCTCCCTTAGTATTTTTCTTGAGTTCAATGCCCACGTCATGACACAGCAGAACGGTGCGGTCTTCTTTAGCGCCATTGATGGCAAATTTAAATTTACGGGGCAGGTGTGCAAACTCGGGGTGCAAAGTGGACCATTGACGCAGTAACTCACAAACGGGGCGAGGGTCGATATATTCATCGGCGGCTACACCCGCAAACGCATCGCTGGTGATATTGCGAATGCAGTTGCCTGAAGTCTGAATCGCATGCATTTGTACTTTGGCTAATTCAGCGAGGATGGCAGGAGTTTGCTCTAGCTCAATCCAGTTGAACTGAATGTTTTGACGGGTAGTGAAGTGGCCATAACCGCGATCGTACCTGCCTGAAATTACTGCTAATGTGCGTAATTGTGCAGAGCTTAATAATCCATAGGGAATAGCGACCCGCAGCATATAGGCATGGCGCTGGTGATATAGACCATTTTGTAAACGTAAAGGGCGAAATTCTTCCTCCGCTAAGGAGCCATCTAGGCGGCGCTCCACTTGGTCTTTGAATTGGGCAACCCGTTGATCTACGAGGGTTTGGTCAATCTGGTCATATTTGTACATAGCCCCACATTGTCTAGGAATATGGTTATTACTTCAAATACTCAAATATTGCTTCTATATATCTATATTCGTATATAGGTGCAAAAGATCAGATTACCCTGATATTTCAAATGAAATAAAAATTGTGTGTGGGCACCCATAACCTGCAAGTTTTACCGCATAAGCTGCAAGTTTTTACCGCATAACTTGCAAGTTTATAAAAATGCTCTTTTCCGAGATATCCGGTGGCTTTTCTCCATAAGTGATGCGACTTATGGATTTACCGATAGATTTCTTTTCGATTTCCGATTTCGATGACTAAAACGCAAAGCTGGCCATCCTGGATATCACAGATAATTCGATAATCGCCAACTCGGTATCGCCAATATGTGCCCAATTTAGGGCCGGTAAGTACTTTTCCAATTGAGCGCGGATTCCCACTTTCAGAAATTCTCTCGTCCATAAAATCCAAGATACGGATAGCGCTTTGTTTATCCAGCTTTTTGAGCTGTTTTCGTGCTGAATCAGAGTACTTAATGATCCAGGCCAAGATCGCTCCTTACCTCTGTGGAAGAAAAAGTGCTTTCGTCACCTTTACGGATGCGTTCCATGGTCGCGTCGGCCAGGTAAAAATCTTCTAAGTCCTCAAGGCCATTTACAACCAGCTCTCGAAGATAGTAAGCTTTTGTTCTGCCTGTTGCCGATGCTAAATGATCTAGCCGCTCTTCAATAGCGGGATCTAAACGTATTGAGGTAGCCATCATTTCTCCTAAGTGAATACATGTATTTAATGTATCACATGGAGACAAGCAATCCAACCCCCTATATTCGAAAACAACAATTGACATAAATTATCTTGACAAAATAACTCCCGCCTGCTAGAGTTATCGACATGAATCCCAATCAAGAATCAAAACAAAATGAATTAGCCCAGTTTGCGAAAGATGGGCTAAGGGATTGGGTATCTATTTCGCGATACATATTAGAGGTAGATGAAAAAGGCTCTTGGAGCGTTTCTAACCGTACGTTTACGGATTGGTTAACGGCACTTAGTGTGCAACTAGATATAACTGAAAGTGGTTTGTGGCGATATTATCGCGCTGGAAAATACTATCAGGCACTAGCTGAAAATTTAAAGGCCAAAGGTGTGGACACGCCACCGTTTAAGCTCCTGCCGAAAAAAATAAGCCCGGAAAATTTAGAGACTCTTGAAAAAATTGAAAGAGTGGCGCCTGAGAATATATTTAATGAATTAGCTACTAGGGTGATTCAATGCTCAATCAAACGTAGTGAACTGAGAAGTGAATGGGTGGCTTATCGCAAGGTTTTAGATGGCAAAACCGCAAGGGGTATAGGCGTAGTTGCGCCAAGGGCTGACCTTACAAATCGCATTCAATTGCTGATGATTGGTGAAGCTGAGGTCCAGGCCGCGTTAAATAGCGCGAGCAAGGGTTGGACGGGGTTTGATGCTCCACAAATGTACAAGGTGGTGCCCAAGCTTCGTATTAAGGTGAATGAAAAATCCTTTAAATCGTTTGAGGCGGATGCCGTAATCCTATTTCAAGGGGATTTAAATGCGCCAGTTGAGTTTTTTGAAATTGATATCAAGTCACATAATGGCGTAGATGTCTCTTATGACTCCTTTCTCAAAAAGGAGTCATATTTTGACCGTCAGTGGGTCGCCTTTCATCAATTTAATGATGAGATTGGTTTGGCTAACATTCCTCCCTGTGTGGGAGTTATTTTGTTGGATGGTTGTGAATTTAAAGTTTTACGAAAGGCCGTGCGTAGCCCCTTAGCGGCAACAAAGTCTTTAGAGACGGCAAAATTACTATTAACTAAATTCTTGAAAAGTTAATTTTTTTATTATGTTAAGTCCCGCCAGCGAGAATAATAAGGTAAAAATATGAAAATCAGAGCAATACGCTTTCCAGAAAGCGGGGAGGACAGAATGCAAAAGATTGTGAATCGATCTAACTCTCGTCCAACCGGGAAGTATCCAAGTTGGAAGATGAATCGAATGATGCAGTGGAAAACCGTTGCCCATTTAAATGCTTTTAGGTTATTGGATGCCGACTCAAGAGTTTCTTCTTTTCAAGAGTTGCCAATGGCAATTGAATATGAAGGCAAGCAGGGTTTAAAGGTTGAGCGCCCCGATCTTTTGGTGGTCATTGGGGCTCATAAGGAACTTTGGACTATTAAAAAGTTATCAGAAGTTCAGTCTCAAATTCAAAAAAATGAAATGAAGGAATTGGCTATGCATCTTCTGACCCGCGGCTATCAACAGCGGCTAATTGATATTGATGTTTTAGAGCATGGGCCAAGGTTGGCCAATGCCATTACTTTGCTTGGGTTTGGTCGGGGTGAAATTAGCCTTTTAGAAAGAGAGGCTCTTCGCCTTTTGTTTATTGAGAGGGCAGGCCATCTCTCCTGGGGGGAAATCGTTAGTGGGGTGGCTGGTCCGTTTGGAAGAAATATTTTATGCCGTCTGGTACTTGAGGGGGTAGTTCACTATGATCCAGCCGTCTTGTGGACCGGCCTGATGCTCTTTTATTGGGTTGGCGATGGAATCGATCATGCAGAGGGAGATATTTAATGGGTTGCTCATCATTTAAAGCTGAAACAAAAATCTTAATCAACGGCAGAGCATACATACTAAAAAAGAAGATTAATGACGATCTATGGCATGTGCAGGACCCTAAGGATCTTAATTTAAAGGAGTTTTCTGAAATTCAATTGCAGGAACTTTATGTTAGCGGTGAACTTTTGTTTGAGGATGGCTTAGTTTCTGGTGTTGATGCTGCTACCGCGAAAAAAATTGCAGCGCATGAATTTAGTGAGGCTCAGTGGGAGCAATTAAGAATAAAAAGAGCTTATGCAATAGAGGTTCTATATCTTCCAACAAGCGAACTAGTAATGAAAAAGGCTATTCAGGGTGTGTGGGAGAAGATCAAGCAACCACAAAACCCACCCAATTGGACGACTGTTAGTAGATGGAAGGCAAAATATATTGCCTCCGGTCGCGATATAAGATCCCTTGGGATTGACGTAAAAAAACGTGGCAATAGAAGCGGAAGATATCCCGATGAGGTTCTTCAGTTTGTAGAGGATGGGATAGATACCTTCTATATGACGCGTGAGCAGAAAAAAGTGGAGGCGGTGACTCGGCTCATCCAAGCTCAAGTTAATAGAGAGAATGATTTACGGCCGGAGGGTCTCAAGTTGCCTCTTCCAAAAATTCGGTTAGTACGGCGTTTAATTCATGATATCCCCGCCTTTGATCAACATGCTGCTCGACATGGAAGAATTGCAGCGCTAAAGAAATTTAGAAGCGTTATAGCCCATCGCATTACTTTAGCCCCTTTATGGAGGGCTGAAATTGATCACACCCAATTGGATTTAATGGTTGTAGATGAGAATGGATTCCCGCGAGGTCGTCCATGGGTAACCGCCTGTATTGATGACTATTCGCGATGCATTTTAGGGATCATTGTTGGTTTTGAGCCCCCCAACTATCATACGGTTGCGCAATGCTTAAAAATGGCATTTCTGCCAAAAGTTTTTCTCAAAAAGGATTACCCAAGCATTCTTAACGACTGGATTGCTTATGGCGTAATGCGTGAGTTGGTTGTTGATAACGTACTAAATGCAAGAACTTTTTCCAGCGATAGGCAAAGCCATCCCGTAACTGCAATTTGCAGTTAAAAAATCAAACTTACTACTTGCCTCTACCCAAACGGCCACTTCCACAAATACATCAGGG
>Ga0247839_1008739_pt1 | contig 10472 bp, 7 predicted proteins | sample LaCruzMarch2015__6_FD_192405 | JGI IMG/M metagenome (GOLD analysis project Ga0247839, IMG submission 192405) | Freshwater microbial communities from meromictic Lake La Cruz, Castile-La Mancha, Spain - LaCruzMarch2015_16m | ecosystem: Environmental > Aquatic > Freshwater > Lake | place: Spain...
TGGCTTCGGTCAATCATGGTCATGAGATGCGTATCGGCATTCACCTTCTGTCCGTTGCTTACAGGCAGTTGCGTCACCACGCCATGGATGGGACTGCGCACTTCCAAACGGTCGGAAAGGGTGAGCTTCGAGGTGTTGAACCCAATGGACTGTAATTCGCTCTTCAGCCCCTGAAAGCGGGCGTTGGCAAGATCATGCTCATAGCGTGCCTGTTCAAATTGTTTGTCGGATACGGCCGCTGAGGTCTTCAACTTTGAGATACGATCAAATGCCGAACCCGTGAGGTCAAACTCTGCCTTGGCCTCCTGCAGGTCGCGCTGAAGCTTGGCGAAAAGAGGCGATTGCAGCACCGCCACCACTTCGCCTTTGTGCACCTCCTGCCCTTCGAGCACGTTGATACTTTGCACATAGGCATCCGTGCGGGAATAAACCATCTCTTTAGATGATGGGGGCACATCGATGATTCCAACAGCCTCAATGCCGATGTTGGTGGGGCTTGGGGTCATTTCGACAGCGATAGAAGTGGTGTCTGGAGCTTTCTCTTCGGCAATTGGTTCAACAGGGGTAGGACTGCCACAACCTGCGAACAGGTAGGTAAGTATGATAAGAAATGTGATGTAGCGTTTCATGATTTAGTTGTTTGAAGTGAGGTAATTGAGTTTCAACACCAATTGGTCGTGCCGGTCGATGGTTTCCAGATGGCGAAGACCGCTGCGCACGAGCATTTCGGCTTGCTGCGCAAATTCGAAGGGAGAGATGAGCCCTTCGGTGAACTGTTCGATGAGCTGCTGGCGGGCGGTGCGCATCTGCTCGGCATGGTCAGCGCCCATTTCGTTGAACAAGGCATCATTGGCGCGATAGGCATCGGCTGTCTGTTGCAGTTCGGTGCGCAATGCCCTGTCACGGTCGGTCATCTCGGCCTGCAACTGCTGTGTGGCAATGCTTTGCTGCTGCATCCTTTGCTTCCTTCCGCTTGGGAAAAGCGGGATGGACAGCGATGCCTGTGCGCCCTGATAGTTGTTCACATGGTTGAGCGACTGATTGAAGTAGCCCACACCGATGGATGGCAGCGCCTCCTGCGCTGTCATCTTCTTGGCCAGTTCGCACTGCTCCAGTTCCTGCGCATACACGGCAAGGAATACAGGGCTCAGGCTGTCATTCACCGCCAATAGCGGCAGGCGATGAAACACCGTGTCGCGGATGGCCTTCTCCTGCCCGATGCCCGACCAGTAGCGCAGGCTCTGCTCCGCACTTTGGTTCAGCGCACGGTAGTTCTGCTCCAATTCGCGGAAATTGATAATGAGGCTGCGGATGTTCTGATGGTCGAGGTTGCTGATCTCGCCTTCCGTGCGTTGCATCTCTGCAGCCGTGGTCAACTGCTTCAACTCAGCGAGGATGAAATCCATCTCGGCCAATGCCGCCTTGGCAAACAGCCAGTGGTAGTAGGCACTCCGCACCTGAAAGGTCACATCGTGGATGGCCAATTCGCCCTGCTTGGCGGCCTGCGCTGCTCCGGCATCGGCCCAGCGCTTGTGGGTTCCCGCTGTCCACGGTTTGCCAAGGTCCTGATGCACATTGGCGTTGTAGTCGGCCTTCTCGTAGTTGATCTGGCCGTACTGTACGTTCAGGCTGAGGTCGGGAAGCGTGTAGCTCATCTTGCGCTCCTGCTGCCAGTGCTGCTGTTGCAGTCCTGCGGAAATGACCTCCACGCGGTTGGTGCGGGCGTTCTGCACCAGTTCATCCAATCCCAACGATTCCTGCGCCTGAGTAGGGATGGTGAAGCCAAGAAACAGGAGCAGGATTGCCACCGCAGCACCTCCTTTGAGGCGGATGTACCTGCGCTTTTCCACCAGAAAATAAATGGCGGGTAGCACCACGAGCGTGAGCAGCGTGGAGGTGACCAGCCCACCGATGACCACCGTGGCCAACGGGCGTTGCACCTCCGCGCCATTCGTGGTAGAGATGGCCATGGGAAGGAAGCCCAATGAGGCCACCAAGGCCGTGGTGAGCACAGGACGCAGCCTTGCACGCGCTCCTTCCTCTATCAATCCCTTAAGGTCGAGGCCATCGCGGCCACGCAGACGGATGAACTCATTCACCAGCACAAGGCCGTTAAGTACCGCCACACCGAACAATGCGATGAAACCGATGCCTGCTGAAATGCTGAACGGAAGCCCGCGCAGTTCCAAGGCCAATATCCCACCTACTGCGGCCAACGGCACCGCTGCGAAAATGACCAAAGCCTCACGCATCGAATCGAAGGCCAGATAGAGCAGGAAAAGAATGAGTAGCAGCGCCACAGGCACGGCTATCATCAGGCGGGCGGTGGCGTGTTGCAAATTCTCAAACTGTCCTCCGTAAGTGATGGAATATCCAGGTGGAAGGTTGAGCTCGGCATTCAAACGCTGCTCTATCTCACCCACCAATGAGGCCACATCTCTGTCGCGCACATTGACCCCGATGGAAATCCTGCGCTTTGCATCCTCCCTAGATATCATCATCGGGCCTTCGGACGGCACCACGGCCGCGACCTGCGACAGCGGAATGTGCGCCCCATCAGCCGAATGCACGAACACGCGGTTCAGATTCAACCGTTCGCGGTAGGACGGAGCAAGACGCAGCACAAGGTCGAACCTACGCTCGTTCTCATACACCGACCCAGATACTTCACCTGCGTAGGCCGCGCGAATCGCAGTGTTCACATCCTCAACGTTGATGCCGAAAACGGCCATCTGCTGGCGGTTCATGCGGACAGTGAGCTGACGCAGGCCTGCGGTCTGTTCCACCTTCACATCGCCCGCGCCTTGCACCTCGCGGATGATGGTGGCAGCATGGTCGGCCTGATGTTTCAGCTCCACCACATCTTCCCCGAAGATCTTGATGGCGATGTCGGTCTTGGCGCCCGTCATCAGCTCGTTGAAACGCAGTTGAATAGGCTGCGTGAACTCAAACGAAACATTGGGAACATCGGCCAGCGCATCCTTCATCTTGGCGATGAGCTCCTCCCGGCTCTCGGCCGAAGTCCATTCCTCGCGCTCCTTGAGCAGGATCATGATGTCGGCATCCTCGATGGCCATGGGATCGGTGGGCACTTCGGCCGTGCCGATTTTGCTCACCACGTGGTTCACCTCTGGGAATTCATCTTTCAGAATCTTCTCAATGGCCGTGCTAGTGGCAATGCTTTGGGTGAGGGAGCTTCCCGGAGGAATGCTCATCTGCATGGCAAGGTCGCCTTCTTCAAGCGTTGGTACGAATTCGGCCCCCATCCGCATGAAGATGAAAATGGAAATGAAGAAAATGACCACCGTGGCCGATATGATGGCAATGGGCCTGTTGAGCGCCATGCGCAACGATGGAACATAGAAGTTGGTGACACGGTTCATCATGCGGTCAGCGAAATTCTCTTGGTCGGTCACCTTGCGCTTGAGCAGGATGGACGACATCACCGGCACATAGGTGATACTAAGCAGCAACGAACCGAGAATGGCGAAACTGACGGTCTGCGCCATCGGCAGGAAGGTTTTGCCCTCCACGCCTTCCAGCGTGAACACAGGTACGAACACCACCAGAATGATGAGCACCCCGAAGGCTGCCGAACGGTAGATCTGCCCTGCGGCTGTGCCTATCGCCTTGTCCATCTGTTGTCGGTCCAATTGTGTGCCCTTATGGTGCTTGTGCAGGTAGTGCAATACGCCTTCCACGATGATTACTGCCCCGTCCACCACAATACCGAAGTCGATGGCGCCAAGGCTCATCAGGTTGGCCGACACTCCGAAAATGCGCATCATGATAATGGCGAAGAGCATGGCTAGCGGAATCACCGAGGCCACCACAAACCCAGCTCGGAGATTGCCCAGCATCAGCACCAGAACAAAGATGACTATGAGGCCGCCCTCGATTAGGTTCTTGGTCACCGTGCCGATGGTCTTGCCCACCAGCACCGAACGGTCGAGGTAAGGATAAATCACCACGCCTTCGGGCAGCGCCTTCTCCACCTGTTTCATCCGCTCTTTCACATTGGTAATGGCTTGCGAAGAATTGCCGCCTTTGAGCATCAGCGTGATGCCGCCTACCACTTCACCCTTGCCATCCATGGTCATGGCACCATAGCGTTTCGGGCTTCCGTAACCCACGGTGGCCACATCCATCACCCGCACAGGAAACCCGTTCTGCACCTCGATGATGATGTTGCGGATGTCATCAAAATGCTCGGCACGGCCTTCTGTCCGGATATAGAACGCATTAGCACCCTGCTCGATGTAGCTGCCCCCGCTATTGGCATTGTTGCGTTCGAGGGCGGCCAGCACATCATTGAGTGTGATGTCTCGGGCCAGCATCAGTTCAGGATTCACCGCCACTTCGTACTGTTTCACTAGTCCACCGAAGCTGCTCACCTCAATAATGCCGGGAATCCCTGTGAGCTGCCTTTTGACAATCCAGTCCTGAATGGTGCGCAGTTCCATGATGTCGAACTTCTTTTCGTAGCCCGGCTTCACGGCCAACACATACTGGTATATCTCGCCCAGCCCGGTGGTGATGGGCATCATCTCAGGTGAACCGAGTTCAGAAGGAATGTCGCCCGAAACAAGGGTGATCTGCTCCGCCACGAACTGCCGGGCACGCATCAGGTCAACATCCTCATCAAACACCACCGTGACCACCGAAAGGCCATAACGCGATATGCTGCGCACCTCGGTGACATCGGGAATGTTGGCCATCGCAGCCTCGATGGGGAAGGTGACATACTGCTCCACCTCCTGTGCAGCAAGGGTGGGCGATGTGGTTACAATTTGTACTTGGTTGTTGGTGATGTCGGGCACGGCATCCACGGCCAGGCCGCTCAGTGCGTAGAGTCCTGCACCGGTGAGGGCAATGACCCCGACAAACACCATGAGCTTATTCGCTAAGGAATAGCCGATAATCTTTTCAAACATGGGAATAGGTATTAATGAATGATTGCTGAATAGGCTACCCGAACAGACGGATGGCCGAAAAGCTCACGCAGAGCGCAAGGGTTCAGGCAACAGGCGGAGGCCTTACTCCCCATACATTGACATGACCCAATTGGGCCAGTCGCACTTCATCAATAGGGAGCGGAAGTTGAACTACTGCGTCTTCCATCGATATAAGGTCGGAAAAAATCGCGACTAACGGGACAAGTGGGATAAATGCAGGAAGCGAAAATTCTACAGCCCTGTCGCGGGTAACGAAAGTCTCGGCAAGCTGCTCGTAGTCGTGAAGCACCAATTGAATTAAATCGAGGAAGCACTCAGGCGTAGCATGAAGAACAGAATGTTGTTCTGCTGTTAGATTGCTTGCGTGACTATGTGGAAGTACACTATGCACTACAATGACAACTCCTGCCAAGTACATCATAATGCGTCTCAACCACGGTGCAAACATGGAGCAAAGGTAAAGGTATTTCATGTTAATGTTGTGATATTGGTCATAACAGGGGAAGCCAACCCTCTGCGGAAGTACATTTACCCGCAGTATTCGCCATGTTCCAAACCATCAACTTTCTTTTCCTATTGCTCGCTTTGCTAGCTGAAGTGGTTGGAACAATTGGGGGATTTGGGTCGTCTGTATTTTTTGTGCCTTTCGCCAATTTCTTCTTCGATTTTCATGTGGTACTGGGCATTACGGCAATTTTTCATTTGGCAAGTAACACGAGCAAAATCGCGCTCTTTCGCCACGGCATAGACAAACAATTACTTCTCCATATTGGTATTCCATCTGTAATTTTTGTCATAATTGGAGGGCTACTTAGTAAATATGTAGCAACCACTTGGTTGGAATTAATCTTGGCCATTTTCCTTATTTCTCTAGCGCCCCTTTTTCTTATAAAGAAGGAGTTAATCATTCCTCCAAAGCGCCTTCAAAGCGTTTTTGGAGGTAGCCTATCTGGCTTCGCAGCTGGTCTTCTTGGCACAGGTGGTGCCATTCGTGGGCTAACTATGGCTGCGTTCAATCTAGAAAAAAGTGTATTTATCGCCACATCCGCTGCCATTGATATGGCTATAGACCTTAGCCGAACTGTTGTTTATATCTGGAATGGATATGTTCAAGAAGAACATCTCATTTATTTGCCCTTTCTTGTAGGTATTGGCTTTGGTGGAACCTATTTGGGGAAATTTCTACTAGGTTTCATTCCACAAGCTCTTTTTAAAACCATTTCGCTGGTGCTCATACTGCTTATTGGCATTATCACTTTGGTGAAGGTTCGAATTGAGCTAAATGGCTAACTCAACGAAACAAAAAGGCCGCTAAGCAAATTGCTCAGCGGCCTTTGAACCTCACATAAAAACTCTATTACTTGGTAGCAGCAAAGCCTGATTCCTTCACCCAACGGTTTGCCGAAATCACAGCGCCATCGGCATATTGCATTTCTAAATAGCTGTCACTAAACGCATCCCACGTGCGGAATTCTCCGTGACGTTTGCCTTTTTTATAGTTTATTTCTGCTGTTTTCTCGCCATTGTCTGCAAAGGTTTCCCATTTACCATCTGGCACATTATTGAGAAAATAGCCTGACTCGCTTACCGCACCGTTCAAATGATAGTGGGTAACGTGTATACGATTGCCTTCTTGAAGGTAAACACTTTTTGGTGCTCCATTGTCGCCACTTTCTTGCTTCAATGTATTTTGCGCCTCTGTACCAAAAGAGATTAAAAGACCGAGAGAGATGATGATTGCTTTCATGTTTTCTAGTTTCTTGTTAATTCAAAGTTACCGTTACTCAATAATGTGTTAACGATTTCTTAACACAAAGGTAAACGCATTTATTTCAAAATTGTTGCCACAACCTACTAAACATGGAAAAATTTAACATTAGAAGTGAAAAATTGCAGGTTACGCTAAAGTTAACAGGTGCAGAAATGTGCAGTATTATTGATTTGCGCGATGGTTGCGAGCATCTTTGGAGTGCCGACCCAACTTATTGGGGACGACATGCACCCATCCTTTTTCCTACGATTGGAGAAAGTGTGGGTGGTGAAATAGAGGTGAATGGAAAGCCGTTTCCACTGGGTAGGCACGGGTTTGCTCGCTTCGAAAAATTCTCGATTACTGCCCAAAGCGCAGACAACATTCGGTTTCAATTGTTGCCAAATGCAGAAACACTAAAAGGATTCCCATTCCAATTCGCGTTCGAAACGGAATACACGATTGCGGGAGATACCATTCATCAATCGTTTCTAGTAAAAAACACCGACCAAGTGCCTTTTGCCTTTCAGTTGGGCGGACATCCTGCATTTGCGGTTCCTTGCGGTAAGGAAGGCGCATATTCTGATCATTCAATTGTACTCGATAAAAAAGGAGATTACCCCCGTCATTTACTTACTAAAGGAGGATTATTTTCTGGAGAGCAGCGCCCTTTTTTGCACGACACAGACCGATTCGACCTCTATCATGACCTATTTGCAGAAGACGCAATCGTTTTCAAAAATGAAGGCATTAGTGAAGCTTCTTTGGTAAGCAATCGGACTGGAAAATATGTGAAAATGAGATTTGAAGGCTTTCCGCATTTAGGCGTTTGGTCGGTGCCTGGAGCTGGATATGTATGCATTGAGCCCTGGATTGGCTGTGCAGATGATGACGGTGGAACCAATGACCTTTTTAAAAAAGACCACGCCATTGTGCTTCAACCAGCAGAAACTTTTTCAGCGGAATTCAGCATTGAAATTGGCGAATAAATCCAAACTTTCTTAAAAATCGCAGATTCACATTTCCTGCATTGTTCCCCACAATCGCACGGATAATCCATCTGCCGTAGCTTCGCGGTCTAACTGAGCTTGCACTGCCTTTTGAACTCCTGAGGGTAACACTACATGAATGATTAAAATTTCATTTTCTGGGTCAATGTACTCGCCAGCTTTTCGCTTGTTCAATCGTACTTGTAACAAAGTAATGTCATCGGGATGTACTCTAGACATCAGTTGATTAAAGGGAATCATTCCCGTTTCATATCCAAATTCGAGTATGCGATGAAACTCTTTAGAACCCCAAAACTCATTGGTTTGCATGTTCCACTCCCAACTTCCCATTTTAGCGCTTCGTTGTGAAGCATTGAGCGATGCTTCGCTGCGTTGAAGGGATATCTTTATTTCTCTTTCGGGAGTAATATCCTCCGAAAATATCACCAATCCACCCACATTTCCGTTAGCACTATACCAAGGATTCAATTTCCAGCGCGTCCAATAGTCTTTGCCTTGGTAATTGAATTTCTCTCCTTCTTCTGAAATCGATTCTCCTGCCAGTGCCTTCAGTTGGGCTGATTTCCAATGGTCTGGCTGATTGGGAATTATTTCATGATAGTGCCTACCCGTTAATTCCAAATCTGCATTTCCTGTAGCATTCATCCAAACATCGCTTGCCACTAAAAGTCGCAATTCGGTGTCGAGCATTACTACCGCCATAGGCATGTTGCGCACCATGCTGCGAAGTGCACGTTCACTGGTCTGAATTTTCGAACGGCTTTTTCTTAGTTCTGATACCGTTTGATGGCGTTGAATGGCTTTGCTAATTACCACTGGCAAACGCTTTAGGCTTGAGCGTTGTACGTAATCCTCTACACCATCGGCCAAGAGCTCAATTGCAATTTCTTCTGCCAATTCGAACGCAAGCAAAATAAAAGGAACATCAACTCCCGCAGTTCGCATGGCGTGGAGAAGTTTCAACGCATTGGTGTCTGTCAAACTAAACGGGCACAATACAATGTCAATGTGATTTGATGCATGCAGTGCGTTAACTACAGCTTCTTCATTTCCCGCACAGGTGGAAATTCGATAATTGAACTGCGCTTCGCGAAACTCACGCTCTAGCAGCGCTAACTCAGCACGCTGCTCTTCAATCACTAAAATTTGAACGGTACTTTTTGTGTGCGCCATAGTCCTGAATTTGAATTAGCGAGTTAGATATTTCCCCTAAAATGACCAGACAGCAAAAAAACTAAAGCGGAGAAAGCTGCCCGTGTTTTGCCGCGTAGTTCTCGTAAAGCAAGCGCGTAATTCCATCCGACAGGCCGAATTGCGGTACTATAACGTCTTTAATGTTGGCAGCCTCCATAATGCGTAAAAATATTTCACAGGCTGGAATAATAACATCTGCTCTGTCGAGATTTAAGCCTAAATCCATAACGCGTTCATCATACGTCATTGCATTTAGCTTGGCATACATCCGCTTCAACTGACTGAAACGCAACGGTTTTCCCTCCTTTACGGCAATCATTTTGTAGAGCTTATTGATATTACCTCCAGAACCAATTCCATCTAGCTTTTCGATGCCCGAAGTATGCTCGGTAATCCAATCTAAAAGGCGTTCCCAGTATTCTTCTTCTACTTTATCTTGCAGCAAACGAATGGTTCCAATGCGAAACGAACGGCTTGCTACGGGTCGATTATCACTAAACAGGGTGAGCTCTGTGCTGCCTCCACCTACATCGATATAGAGGTAGCTTCTGTCTTGATATAAATTCTCTTCCACGTGATTGGAGAAAATGATGTCGGCTTCTGTTTTGCCGTGAATCACCTCCACATCTATGCCTGTAACCTGGGCAATACGTGCTACCAATTCTTCGCTATTCGCAGCATTGCGCATGGCCGAAGTGGCGCAAGCACGAAACGCAACAGCATCATGCACGCCCAACAACAGTTTGAAGGCATGCATCGTATCGACCAACTTGTTGGCTTTTAGCTCGGTGATATGGCCCTGTGAAAACACATCTTCGCCCAAACGAACGGGCACCCGAACCAATTCCGATTTTCTGAAAATGGGACCATTTTGGGTTTCAAACACGTTGGTAATCAGCAGCCTTACGGCATTTGATCCAATATCGATAGCTCCAAATTTCAATGCTCGGGTGAAATGCTAAGGTTCTTGTAATATTCGTAGAGCGCTTTGTGGCTCTCCACCTTTGGCCCTCTGGCCGCAAGGTAGGCATTCTTGCGGTCTGGGTCTAGGATGCGGGCTTTCACATTATCTTTCAATTGCACATCAATCATTTTGCGCAATTGCTGCTGAATATTGGGGTCGTAGATGGGGCAGGCCACTTCGCTGCGCATGTCCAAATTGCGGGTCATGAGGTCGGCTGAAGTGATGTAGTATTTCTCTTCACCGCCATTGCCGAAAATGAGAATGCGGCTATGTTCCAAAAATCGGCCTACAATAGAGGTGGCTTTGATGTTTTCGCTAAGGCCTGGAACCCCTGCTTTTAACGAACACATTCCTCTAATTATCAGCTGGATTTTTACGCCCGCAGCGCTTGCCTCATACATTTTGTCGATGAGGTCGCGATCTACCAAATTGTTCAATTTCATGATGAAATACGCGGGCAAACCGGCCAAGGCCAAGGCAATTTCCAAATCTATAAGGGTATGGATATGATTGCGCATAAAGAATGGCGACACCAACAAATGCCTGTATTCACCCACTTCGAAATTGCGTTCGAAAAAATGGAACATGGTGGCCACTTC
>Ga0247839_1008745_pt1 | contig 10467 bp, 9 predicted proteins | sample LaCruzMarch2015__6_FD_192405 | JGI IMG/M metagenome (GOLD analysis project Ga0247839, IMG submission 192405) | Freshwater microbial communities from meromictic Lake La Cruz, Castile-La Mancha, Spain - LaCruzMarch2015_16m | ecosystem: Environmental > Aquatic > Freshwater > Lake | place: Spain...
CCTCACTTACAATATTTGTCGCTGTACTCAATTAAAAATAGTGGTTGCCATGGGATAGGTATGTCCAGACGTGAAAGATGCCGTTTTGCATAGCATTGATATTCAGCTACATGTAAAATAGGGGGGGTAAAATTAGGTTTTTAGAAAACCATAGTATATATTTGTGTCGAAACTGGCATCAAAAAAAAAGTAGTTTTTAGAGGTGCCCTTAAGTAAATTTCTACAATAGGTGATCTTGTTAGTCAGTAAAGTCAACAGGCTGCTCTTGTTTGAATTCGCATCATAAAACATTTGACTTTCCCTCTGGTAATCATTACCTTTACAAATTAATAGATGGTTAATTATGAAAACAGAGAAAATTTTACATCTCCTCCTGATTTTGGCAGGGATGTCGATTACAACTTTTACCATGGCCCAGCCCGGCGCCCTCGACCCCTCCTTCAACGGAACAGGGTATGCGATCCACTCCATGAGCAATACATGGAGCTATCCTATGGCCCTTTGCGTAACGCCTGAGGGCGAAATTCTTACCGGGGGTTCTATATGTGACACCACGCAGCATCCCAATGTTCAAAACCTGATGATCCTGCGTTATAATTCTGATGGCTCTCCTGACCTTGGATTCGGAGTCAACGGGGTGGTCACCACCGATTACTCAAGCTCAGCTCTGGGTCTTACAGTTCAGTCCGACGGCAAGATCCTCGTTGCAGGTCAAAGCAAAACCGGGTCCCAGGCAAAAGGCAATTTCACCCTGTTTCGCCTGAATCCAGATGGCACGTTCGACAATAGCTTCGGCCAGGGAGGGATTGTTCAGGACACCCTGGGCAGTTGGGCAAGCGCAGTCACCATCCTGCCTGATGGAAGGATCCTTGCAGCAGGGGTTGGGTATACCACGGGCAGCACTTCATTTCCGTTTTTCTTGCTAGCCAGGCATCATGCCGACGGAACCCCCGACACGACCTTCGGCAACGCAGGGTTCATCACAACACAAATCTGGAGGTGTACAGGAGCATACACATTGGGGATGGTGCTTCAGCCCGATGGCAAGATCCTGCTGGGCGACGAGGTTAAGATCGGTAGCAAGTATTGCATGGCCATGTTACGTTATAACCCCGACGGTTCGCTTGACCCGGGATTCGGTACAGGCGGATTGGTACTCGACTCGGCTGGGCTCAGAAACGGCTGCTATAAACTCGCTGTTCAGCCAAACGGAAAGATTCTTGTCCCCGGTTATGTCTATTTATCCGATCTCACCCATCCTCAATATTCGCTTTTCAGATATAATCCTGATGGAAGCCGCGATTCTACTTATCATGGCGACGGGCATAACATCGGCGAAGGGGGCGCAGCCTATGATATCATGATACAACCTGATGGAAAAATAGTGACCTGCGGAAACCTTAAGAATGATTCAACCATCAAGCGCGGAATCGTAAAGCGCTATCTGTCATCCGGTGATCCGGATCCGGCTTTCGGAATCAACGGCACAGCGGATCTGGATATTGAGAAACCCGGCGGGATGATAACGCTTGCTTTGGCCCCCGACGGCAAGATTGTCACCACGGGTTATTGCAACGAAGTTACCTCTCCCTTGTGGAGAAATACCTTAACCGTGCGCCTCAACACGTTCGGCCTTGAGGTAAGCGATGCCGTAACCAACGAAACAGTAAACATCAGCCCAAATCCCTTCCGCGACAACGTACGGGTTGAAGCCGCCGGCCTGGCGGGCAGCGTCATCACGGTAACCTCCATGCAGGGCTGCACGCTATTTAACAGCACAATGCAATCAGACCAGAAAACCATCAACCTCGATTTTCTGCCCACGGGGATGTACATCATCCGTATTATATCTGAAGGAACAGCATGTGCCAAACAGATCATTAAACTCTGAACAATGAAAACAACACAAATAACCTCAAACTGAAAATTATGAAACGATTTTATGTTTTTGCTTTTTCTTTAGTTTGCTTTATGGGATTTTCCTTTGCGGGAGTTCCCGGTAAGAACCCAGGTGAATTGTTAAATAAAAACCGTGTGAAAGCCGGAGAGCTATTCCGTTTGCCGTTAAACCCCTCTGATGTCCGCTATAACTGGGACACGGCGCTCCTTTACGATACGGCCGGACCTGCTGAGAAATTTACCCGTGTATTTAATAATACTGGGAGAGAACTTTCTGAGCTGAACTATGTCATGGATGCCGGTAACTGGGTGGTGTTCAGCAGGGTCAGAATTACATACGACGACCAGGGAAATCAGATCGTTCGCGATAACGACCATTGGGTGAACGGGGCATGGGTGTTTTTCACGCGCAGTGAAATGACCTATGATGCTTCGGGAAACCTCCTTGAAACCGTTATCCAGTCCTGGTTGTCAGGGGCATGGCAGAATAGTTACAAGTTTTACTCCAGCTATGATGCCGGGGGAAATGTTATTTCGGAAGGAGATGCTTCCTGGTCTGATGGCGCCTGGGTCAACGAAACCCGGAATACGTACACCCTCGATGCCCAGGGCAAAGCTCTTACGAGCCTGTATGAAGTTTGGAAAAACGGTGCCTGGTTAGCCCATGGGTTTGAGACAAACACTTATGATGTATCCGGGATATTATTGATCACTGTAGGCCAAATCTGGAAGGGCGGGGCATGGGTGAACTCCGACAAAGCAAGCCTTTCTTATAATGCCGCTTCCCAGTTGCTGACAGAACTGAAAGAGACCTGGGATACCCTACATCAGCAATGGATGAATTGGTTCAAATACAGTTCATCGTACGATGTGAGTGGCAACCTGCTTACCCTGCTTACAGAATCATGGGATAAAGCGGGCAATGGCTGGGTTAACCTGAAGAGAAACAGGTTTGCCTACGATGCGAGCGGGAATTCCACCAACGGAAACTGTGAAGAATGGAAGGCCGGAGCCTGGGGTCCGGGTATGAGTTCCATCTCTGTATATTCCCAACAGAAACTTGTGTATACGTTCTGGTGGCCTCTGCACTATCAATATCAAGCAACATTTACATCATATTCAAGCGGTGTAGATGAAATAGACAACAGCATGGCGTTGTCAGTTTTCCCCAATCCTGCGGGTGAAAAGCTTACAATTGTTTGTAAGAACCTTAAGCCGGGGCAGCAGGTGGCCATATATGATCTCCAGGGCCGGCTCATTCTGCAGTCCTCCATTACAAGATCAAACTATGAACTTGACATCAGCCGGCTCGCTCCGGGAAATTTCCTGATCAGACTGGGTTCGGGAACTGAAGCTGGCTGCGCTCATTTTATTAAAAAGTAGGTGTTGTCACTACTTCTTTTGAAAAAACTGTTCAATTGATCCAAAGTTTATATAAAAGATAGACGCCGGGAGAAAGAGATCAGATTAAGGTACACCCTGCGAAAGTGAGATTATTTCACCTTCACCTTTGTCGACACATCTTCGGCAAACTCCTTTGCCGGTTTAAACGCCGGAATAAAATGAGCAGGAATCTTTACACTGGTACCTTTGGAAATGTTCCTGCCGGTTTTTACAGCCCGTTTCTTAAGCAGGAAGGTGCCAAATCCTCGGAGGTAGATATTCACACCGTTCGCCATTGATTCCTTTATGGTGGCCATGATGGCTTCAACAGTAGCTTCAACAACCACTTTCTCCAGCCCGGTGGCCTTGACGATATCTGCTACAATTTCTGCTTTTTTCATTGTGATTGAGGTTTAGTTGGTTAATCTGCTGGTCCGGATATGTTTTGTGTTGCAAATATGGGCAAATTCTCGGTAAAATCTTCGATGTTCGACTCTGTGATTTGTTTTAAAGTTGCATTTTATGAGTAGAATCATCCATAGAACTGACTGGAATTACGTACTTCTGCAAAAAAAGTAATATAAGGCACGGTATTTTATTGATCTTTAACATTACATTTACACAAATAGATTATTAAAACCTTGGGATTAATTTTGATCAACCATGCTTGTACTTCATTTTAACGAAGTAGATCAAATATTATGTATTGATAATACGGGAGGTATTTCCTTTCAGAACTTAGCATTTGAATCGTATAGGGTCATTCAGGAAAAGAAATTACCGCGAAACCTCAGGATTCTTGAAAATGCAAATGCGTTCCTCATTAATTCGGATGTTGATCGGCTAAAATCACTCAAGGATAAGCTACTTGAAAATACATTGCATTTTGATTCCGTAAAACACGCGATAGTAACCAGTGACCCAGCGGTCACGGCATACGTTATGATGGTTAAACTATATTTGGGAAATTCGAACTATACCCTTGAAGTATTTTCGAATAATGAAGCAGCGAATCATTGGCTTTTAAGTTAGCTTGGCATAATCAGCGGCTGCTATTCGCATTATTCAGACTCAGCTTCGGCTGGCATTTGGTCAAGAGAACTGGTATCTCCGGTAAAGTACGCTATCTCGATAATATTTTCGTTTAACGGTTTTGGCGAATTATAAAATATGAATATCTTTACACTATGATCATGTACCACCCCCCATGCTATCGGGATGGTTCCTTACAAGAAATATATCGAACATGTCTCGAAAGCCGCACTGAAATTAACAAAAGAAAAAAAGCAAAACGAAAAACATCATTCAGGATAACACTGTTAAGGAACACAATACGAGACTGAACCGGAGAGCTTTTCCCAAAATAGTCGGTATTGTTTCCATTTGGCTGAACCGGCCGTTCATATTCCCTTCCTCTGTCATTGCCCGTGGGCTAATCTCTTTTCTCTTTGGGTTTTTCGTATTCCTGTTCCTCAGGATTTTCCTTCCTTTCGGACTTGAGAATATCCCTGTCAACAAGACCTGGTTTATATCGGTGTATGGCATTTCAACTACGGTGGTCATTTCAATCTGGCTTTTTATCTTTCCTCTTTTCTCACCAGGCATGTTCGACCGAAAGAGTTACACTATCGGGCGGTACCTCGTATTATGTTTCTCAAACACCATGCTGGTCAATATCATAAACTGGATCTATACCAGGATTGCCGGAGCTGATTTTTTACCGCCTTACGGCTTCCTCCATTTTACGTTTATCACCTTCAGTGTGGGTGTTTTTCCCGTTGTCTTTCTTACCCTGGTCATTGACAAATTATTACTGGAGATCAAAACAAGGAATATCATCATGATGCAGGTAATCAGGCCTGCAGCAAAAGAGCAGGATTATTCCCTTTTGGATCTTCCCATCATGAACAGTACAGGTGCGACAAATCTCCGTTTTTCAGAAAATGAATTCATTTGTGCCCGATCCAACGAAAATTACACCCTGATCCATTACATTCAACACAATTCTGTGCGAAAAGAACTTGTCAGGATACCGATCGCAAAATTTTACGACCAGATTAAGGATGGGGCATATATCGTCAGATGCCACCGGTCGGCAGTTGTTAACATGAAGTATATCAAACATATATCCGGAAAATCAAGATCTATTGAACTTCAACTTGAACATGTTGATGAACGGGTCCCGGTTTCCCGTGATTTCCCCAGGGCGTTGTTGTACAGCCCTTCCCGTAATTAGGGGAGGTTAATAATCTTTCCAGTTCGTCACATTTCTTTCCAGTTCGTCACATTCCCGTCAGCCCTTAACAGATTCCCGCCTCTTTTGAAGTTATATTTGTTTCGGAATTTGTTTAATTAAACCGCCATTCTGTTTTTTTACGGAATGCCAAAAATCAGAAACTATGAAAAAAATGGTCATGTTACTCCTGTTTGCTGTGATATTGTTCAGCAATGGGTTTGGAAAAACGGTTGACCTGAACCGTGCAAAAACGGTTGCGGCAAATTACCTGGCTTCAATGCCAGTCCAGTTTCCTCAGGGGATCCCAGGCGGATTGACATTGTCTTATTCGGCTATGGAAAACAACACATCCGGGTTGAAGGCCTCCTCAACGTCATTATTTTATGTCTTTAACGTAACCAACGCCCGTGGGTTCATCATTATTTCGGCCGATGATATCATCTCCCCGGTACTGGCTTATTCCTCTGAAACCAGTTTCACTGCCGGTAACATTCCACCGAATGTTGCAGCCTGGCTAAAAGGGTATGAGCATGAGATCAGTTATGCAATCAAAACGAATATGGACCCCGCTCCTGACGTTATGTCGAAATGGGCAGCCCTGAATGCCGGCCCCCTGCCAGGGAATGGACTTAAGTCGGCCACGGGAGTTAACCCGCTGATCACAACACTCTGGGGTCAGGACCCATTCTATAACGGTTTATGTCCTTTTGACAATCCCAAAAATGAGCGTACCGTAACCGGATGCGTTGCCACTGCAATGGCTCAGGTTATGAAATATCATAGTTATCCTACGACTGGTATTGGCAGTTATTCATACAATACGACCCGGTATGGAACCCTGTCGGCTAATTTCGGGGCTACAACGTACAACTGGACCAGCATGCCCAACAGCGTCACTTCAGCAAACACAGACGTGGCCACCCTGATGTATCATTGCGGCGTGAGCGTAGAAATGGAATACAACGTGAGTTCCCAGGGCGGTAGTGCAGCTTACGTCATTGCTTCAGACGATCCGAAATGTGCTGAAAATTCACTGAAAAACTATTTCGGTTACGCAACCACACTGCAGGGCGTAAAGAAAGCAAACTACACCAACAGCGGGTGGATCAGCCTTCTGAAGGCAGAACTTGATGTTAGCCGGCCGATGGTCTATGCAGGGGGAGCGCACTGCTTTGTCTGTGATGGATATAATGACAGTGATTATTTTCATTTCAACTGGGGCTGGTCGGGAGATTACGACGGATATTTTCTTCTTACCTCACTCAACCCGGGCGGAACCGGGACAGGAGGGGGCTCCGGATCCTACACCAACGGACAGGAGGCCATTATCGGGATTCGTCAGCCAGCTTCAGGCGGAACCGGAAACAGGTTTTTCAAGCTTGCGTTAAATGCACCGGTTACCTGCCCTTCCGACACCATTAATTACGAAGATTCCCTCTCGTTTCACACCGACATCATCAATAACGGCCATGCCACCTTCAGCGGCGACATCACCGCCTGTATCTTCGACACCAACGGGAACTTTATTCATGAAGTCCAAACCATCAAGGGAATTGCACTGATCCCCGGCAGCCACCTGCCCGACGGCGCAACTTTCACAAACCCCGGGCTCTCCTCCATGCTTCCCAATACCTATTTTGTGGGTATCATGTACAGCACGAACGACACAAACTGGATCATTGTCGCTGACACAAATGCGTTTCACAATAATAAACGGCTGGTGGTCATAAATTCCAACCCCATCGAAATGTATTCAGCGATGAATATAAGTCCCGGATTACATTTGACCCAGGGAGATGCCGTATCGGTCCAGCTCGATTTATTCAATTATGGAACCACTGATTTTAATGGTACACTTGACCTTTCTATTTATGATCTGGACGGTTATTATGTGAATTTTATAGGTGAGAAGACAAATTTTTCACTTCCAGCTAAACAGCATACCAGTGGAATAACATTCAGCACATCCAGCATCAATGTCCTTCCCGGCAGTTATCTTATTGCCCTCTGGTACCAGCCCGCCGGAACGTCAGACTGGCAACTGATAGGATCAACAGCCTATGAAAACCCGGTTTTAATAGAGGTCAATGCAGCTCCTTTGATCGCCGATCAGTATGAGCCCAACAATACGCTCCAGGCTGCCACCAACATGCCGGTGAGTTTCGCAACAAACCCGGCCATTATTCAAACGAGCGATGCAAACTGCCATGAAGGCATTGATTATGACTTTTACACACTTTCTCTTCCTGTAGGATTTAATTATATCATTGCAGGATACATGGTTGATGCTTACAATGACCCTGATCAGGTATACACACTGGATGCACAATGGTCCTGGTCCACAAACGGCACAACATGGTCAGAGGCTTATGATGACACCATCCCAGGCCATATCAACCTGGAGAATGGCGGGACAATCATGTTTCAGGTTTCGCCCTATTATCCCGGTCAGACAGGCACGTACAAAGCAATGATACAGATAAGCAGGAATCCGCTTGGCGTAGATGATCAGATGCCGCTTGCCGGTCTCAGGGTTTATCCCAATCCTGTTCATGATCAATTCTTCATTGAATCTGCAGACCAGCAGGCCGTTATTTCAGGAGTTAAACTGTTCAGCGTCACAGGGAACGAGCTTGCGGCAGTGAGCTTTACCGGGCTTCAGTCCGGCTGCAGCATGCCCGTTACGAACCTGCAGGATGGGACCTATATTCTTCATGTGACAACGACCCATGGCATTATTCACAGGAAGATCGTTATCCGAAGGTAGGGTAAAACAATTCTGCCAACTACATAAATGTACTATTTGTCAATATTCAATTGAACCAAAAACGAAATTTTATGAAAAAAAATGAGACTTTCATCATGTTGTTGTGCCTCCTTTTCCTGAGTATTTCCGGATGCAAAAAAGGAAGCGAAATCACCTGTAACCTGAGTACGGCAGCCAATCAGCCTCCTGTTGATATGTCAGTGGTATACACCGCCACACAAACAGGAGACGGGACCATTTCATCGCTCAGCTATGAGACGATTACCGGAACGGTGACTGTTCCGAATCCAACCCTGCCCTGGACGGTGGTCGTAAATGTGCTTTCAACCACTGCGGTAAAAATATCAGCCAGCGGGACAACTAAAAATGGAAGTCTGAAAATTTCATATTCGGGTGAGACTTCGACCTCCAAGATCTCCGGGAGTGATTATTGTGAACAGCAAACGAATTAGCTGCAGAATGCCCGTTACGGACTATCAGCCAGTTATAGAGCAAGCATGCGTATTATTCCAGAATTAATAAAATCAATAGATTGTCTAACTAAAAGTGAATCGTTATGAGAAGACCAGAAATTTTGCTGTTGATGGCGGTGTTCGCGTTATCATCCGTCAGTTTATCTGCGCAGAAATTAACCTCCGGAAGCATAGATGTATTAAAAGGTGAAAAAACGCTGAATGTCGTGTTTGATTATTCAAACATAACCGTTGGCAATCCGGCAAACCCCTTCGCGACAGGCAAAGGTACCCCTGAAAAAGAGTATGTGGCAAAAAAAACTTCAGAGCTCAATGAAAAAAAACCAGGGGACGGCGACCGTTGGGCCCAGGCCTGGAAGGATGACCGTGCCAGGCTTTTTCAGCCAGCTTTATTGAAAGAACTCAATGAAAAACTCGAAAAACAAGGAGTAGTCGTAAAAGAGGATGGATCCGATGCAAAGTATACACTGGTAGTGAAAACTGTTTTTATTGATCCGGGATGGAATATCGGGGTTTCAAAAAAGGAAGCCTTCATCAGCCTGATGATCGATGTAGCAGAAACAGCAGATCATTCAAAGGTAGCTGCTACGGTTGAAATGAAAAATGTACTTAAAAAGGTTCAGGTGTCATATGGCGACATGACTTTCGATTTTGCAGTTGGCCAACGCCTGCAGGCATGTTATGAGCAAGCCGGCATATCCTTTGGTAAATACCTTTCAAAAGGATTATCCAAATAAACGTTTTGTCCAGTGCTGTAACAACCACTTTCTCCAGCCCGGTGGCTTTGACGATATCTGCTATAATTTCTGCTTTTTTTATTGTGATTGAGGCTAAGTGATACTATTTGTCGGGTACTGTGAATTGTTTTTTACTATTCGGAAATGAATACAGGCGAAATCATCAAAGGATCTAGCCTGAAATCTTTTCATCAAAAGTTCAATCCAGCCCTCTCGGTAAGAACCTCAATGTCAGATTATCGCAAAGAAACCTGGCTTACCAATGTCCCGCTATATGCGTTCGATTCATTTGCTTTCTGAGCAAGTGAGTAAAACCCTTCTTGTGGTGACTGCTTTCTCTCCACCATAGAGTGACATTCAGTTGCAGTGCAGTATCTGTTGTTGAAAAAAACTCGGGTTACAGCCGGAGGTTACTGTTATCCTGACACGCCCTCCTCTCAAAACCTGATCCCCATCGTGATCACGAAGTTCTGCCTGGAATGGTCAGCCCAGTAAGAGCCGTCGGGGTAAACCACCTCGTTGAAGGGCTTTACACCCGGATCGCCGGTAGTCAGCCAGTTGTATTGCGCCCGAATGTATCCGTCGCTGAAGGGCTTGAACTCAATCCCGGCGGAGCAGCCGAAGATCATGAATTGGTTTGTTTGGCCTGTATAAGAACCGCCAATGAGGATGTTTTCGGGATCGTAGAACATTTCGCCGCGGAGGGCCAGGGAGAACTTCGGGTGAAACCAGAATTTCCCCCCGATAAGTCCCGATACCATCAACCCGCCCTTCACCGAATCCGAAACCTTGCTCTCCGTGCGCTTGAAGGCAAGGTCGGCCTGGGCGATAAGGTTCCAACGGGGCGCCGGGTTCCACCTGGCAAACAGGTTGTTGAAGAAATAATCCCGGTTGAACGATGCGCCCTGCGGGGCGGTGTTGCCCAGCGCGGTATGGTAGCTCACCGTGAGGTCATCGGTCGGGTTGCAGATG
>Ga0247839_1008747_pt1 | contig 10465 bp, 10 predicted proteins | sample LaCruzMarch2015__6_FD_192405 | JGI IMG/M metagenome (GOLD analysis project Ga0247839, IMG submission 192405) | Freshwater microbial communities from meromictic Lake La Cruz, Castile-La Mancha, Spain - LaCruzMarch2015_16m | ecosystem: Environmental > Aquatic > Freshwater > Lake | place: Spain...
CCATCCCCTCGTGACGTTCGCTCGCATCCAGGTGACGGGTGCCGAACAGAATGGTGAAGGCCGCCAGCAGCAGGGCGATGATGAAGGCCGTGTCCTGCCAGAAGGGCAGATTCAGCGCCTCCGGCATGCGCACCTCCGGGTAACGCAGCAGGATGGTGAAGCTCCAGGCGACGGCTTTGAGCTGGAGGGCGATATAGGGCACCACCCCGAAGACGGCGATCACCGTCACCAGTCCGCCGAGCAACTGACTCATGCCGTAGCGCGAGGCGATGAAGTCCGCGATCGAGGTAATGCGCTGGGCCTTGCTGATCCGGACCATCTTGACCAGCACCGAACCCCAGAGCAGGGCCATCAAGGTCGGGCCGACATAGATGGCGAGGAATCCCAGGCCGGTGGCGGCGGCGCGGCCGACGCTGCCGTAGAAGGTCCAGGCGGTGCAGTAGACCGCGAGCGACAGCGCGTAGACCGTGGGGCTGCCGATGACCGAGCGGCCCTGATCGGCGCGCCGGTCGGCCCAGTAGGCGACCGCGAACAGCACCCCGAGATAGGCGCAGGCAACGCCGATGATCAGTGGACCGGAGATCATCAGCGGGTGATTACTCGCGGCCCCGTGAGCAGATCCAGGCGGCCAGCACGATCACCAGGGCCCAACTGCCGAACAGATAGAGATAGAGCGCGGGGATACCGTGGGCGTTCGGCACTTCCTCGAAGCGGGCCGCCATGGGTGAAAAAAACGCGAACAGGGCGAACAGGAACAAGGCCAGCAGACGTTGTCGCAGCAGGTTGGCGCGGGGCATGGCTCACCCGGTCTCTGATTGGGGCTAGCCATAAAGTATAGGCGTCGCGCCGGGAGAATGCGCACGGGGGTTAGATGCAATCTTCATCCACTCGTTACGAAACGAATACGAACCCCCCGCGCGTCGGCACCTGGTCGATGGCGGGGCACGTGGCGCCGTAGGGTGGACAAGCGCAGTGCTGTCCACCAGCGGCGTGCGTAGTCAGGGCTTCCAGCCCTGACGGTGTCAGGCCAGGATGGCCCGACTACGCATCCGGCGAGCCCAAGCGGCCGGAATCGTGATCGAGGCCGCGACGCGGGATTCGGTGGCCTGCGCTAGCGCTTGTCCACCCGACGGTCGGAATGATGATCAAGGCCCACACCACGTCGATCAGGCGGCTGCGCCGATGGCCACCCCGGCCACGCGGCTGAGCGTCAGTTCAGTCCGCACATGCCGCCCTGGCGGCAGTTGCCGCTGGCGCAGGCCGGCAGCGGGGCGGCGCCGCTGCCGCGGCTGGTGCTGGAGATAATGTTGCCGCCGGTGGCCAGGCGATGCACCGGGGCTTCCGCGGGCGTGTCGCCGGTCTCCTGGCCGGTGCGCGCGCACAGCTCGCCCCAGGTGGATAACCGGTCACTCATGCGATGGCTGACTTCCAGTACGCGGCCATTGGAATCGCAACGGTAATCGTAAGTTGGCATTGAATGCTCCAAAGTCTATCGATGTTCTCTTATCCCCTGGGATTATAGGCATCACGCGACGCCATGCAAACCCATGGGTTGCAGCCCGTTGCAGCCATCGTCCGCCGCGCCGCGAAGTGGCTGTATCACCCCACCGGGTTCAGGGCCGGATGTAGACATAGCCCTGCGATTGCAGTTCGGCAATTTTGGTGACGCCGCCCTCGGGGACCACCGAGAAGCCCGGGAGCAATTCATCCAGGCTGAGCTTGAAGCCTTTGAGCGTGTTGCCGCACATCTCCAGCCCCACCCCTTCGTCCTTGAGCTTCGCCACACCGTCGCGCACCTTCTCGGTGGCCTCGACTTCATTGAAGGCGGTGATGGCGGGGCCGTGGACGACCAGCACGATATGCACCTTGTCCGGTCCGCCGACGCCGTCGATATGGTTCTGGATATTGTTGAGTACGAACGGGACCTTCTCGGCCTCGGAGACGTGGTAGACGACGTTGAGCTTCTGCTTCTCGGCGGCGAACGCCGCGGGCAGTGCGACAAGGGTGGCCAGGAGGGCGGCAATGATCAGCTTGTTCATGGGTGTAGCTCCGGTTAATGATTTGATGGTCTGGCGTCGAAGGCGTCGGCGGCCTTGATCATCCTTCCGGCCGTAGGGTGGACAAGCGCTAGCGCAGTCCACCGAATCCCGCACCGCCACTGGTGGACTGCGCTGCGCTTGTCCACCCTACGATGCCGCGTCAGCCGCGGCGCCCCGTACCAGTTCCAGTCTAAAGTTCCTCTGAGGCGAAGTCCGCCAGGCGCGAGCGCTCGCCGCGCATCAGGGTGATATGACCGCCGTGGGGCCAGTGCTTGAAGCGGTCCACCACATAGGTGAGGCCGGAGGTGGTCTCGGTCAAATAGGGAGTGTCGATCTGACCGATGTTGCCGAGGCAGACCACCTTGGTCCCCGGGCCGGCGCGGGTGATCAGGGTTTTCATCTGCTTGGCAGTGAGGTTCTGGGCCTCGTCCAGGATGATGTATTTGTTGAGAAAAGTGCGCCCGCGCATGAAATTCAGCGAGGAGATGCGGATGCGGCTCTTCATCAGGTCATTGGTGGCGGCGCGGCCCCATTCACCGCCTTCGGGGCGGGTCAGCACTTCCAGATTGTCCATCAGGGCGCCCATCCATGGGGTCATTTTCTCCTCCTCGGTGCCGGGCAGGAAGCCGATGTCTTCGCCGACCGGCACCGTCACCCGGGTCATGATGATCTCTCTATAGAGACTGCGGTCCAGGACCTGGGTCAGACCGGCGGCCAGCGCCAGCAGCGTCTTGCCGGTGCCGGCGGTGCCCAGCAGGGTGACGAAATCCAAATCCGGGTCCATGAGCATGTTCAGGGCGAAGTTCTGCTCGCGGTTGCGGGCGTTGATGCCCCAGACGCTGTGACGGGGCAGGCGGTAGTCCTCCACCACCTCGATGAGGGCCTCGGCTGCGCCGCGTTTCTCCCGCACGATTGCCTCGAAACCGCTGTCATCGGCGGTGTAGAGACATTGGTTGGGGTACCAGTCAGCTACGTCCGGGCCGCTGATGCGGTAGTAGGTCCGGCCCTGCTCCTTCCAGGAGTCCATGGACTTGCTGTGGTGCTCCCAGAAGTCCGCGGGGAGCGGCTCCGCCCCGGTGTAGAGCAGCGCGGCGTCGTCCAGGACCTGATCGTTCGAATAGTCCTCCGCCGGGATGCCGAGCACCGCGGCCTTGATCCGCAGATTGATGTCTTTGGAGACGATGATGACCTGGCGGTCGGGTCGGCGCTCGCGCAGGGCCTGGGCGGTGCCGAGAATGTTGTTGTCCGGTGAGGTGCCGGGCAGGGACTCGGGCAGCCGCAGTTCCAGCAACTGGGTTTGAAAGTACAGCCGTCCGGAGGCGGGCAGCACGATGCCCCCGCCGTTGGCCGAGGTGGGGCCGATCGGCAGGCCGGCATCGATCTCGGCCTTGTCCGCGTTGCACAGGAGCTGATCCAGGAAGCGGGTCGCCTGACGGACGTTGCGCGCAACCTCGGACATGCCCTTCTTGCCGTGATCCAGTTCTTCCAGGACCACCATCGGCAGGAAGATGTCGTGTTCCTTGAAGCGGAAGATGCAGGTCGGGTCGTGCATCAGCACGTTGGTGTCGAGGACGAAGAGGCAGGTCTTGTCGTTTTCGCGTTTGATCATCGGGCGTGAGCGAGTCCGTGAACACGGGAATGCGTTAGGGTGAAGTATGCAGGCACCTGAGCGTGCGGTGTCCGTACTCCGGATTGGCTGATGGGGCGGCGGCCTGCCCTGTCGGCGCTTGGGATCAAGTGGGCGATCAAGTCAGGGCGCGGGCGGCGGCGAGGACCTCGGCAACATGCCCCTTGACTTTGACGGCACGCCATTCGTGCCGCAGGACGCCGGCGGCGTCGATCAGGAAGGTGCTGCGCTCGATGCCGAGGCTCTCCCTGCCGTACAGCTTCTTGAGCTTGATGACGTCGAACGCCCGGCACAGGGCCTCGTCGGTGTCGGCGACCAGATCGAACGGGAAGCCCTGCTTGCTCTTGAAGTTCTCCTGGGCTTTGATCCCGTCCCGCGAGGCCCCGAGAATCACCGTGCCGGCGTCGGCGAAGGCGTCCGCCGCGTCGCGGAAGTCCTGACCTTCCTGGGTGCAGCCGGGGGTACTGGCCTTGGGGTAGAAGTAGAGGACCAGAGCCTGACCGCGGTAGTCCGAGAGTTTGCGGGTCTGCCCGCCGGTGAGTGCGAGGTCCAGGTCCGGAACCGGTTCGCCTAGCCGTGTGCTCATGGGGTGCTGCCTGTTGGTCTCAGAGGGTTGCTGATCGATGAACCTGGTTGGGGGCGGGTCGCGGCAATGCGCGTCGGCGCCGGCTGGTGGGCCGGCGCCTGGCGGGCAGGCGCCGGGGACACGAGCGGGGTCGGTGGGGCGGGCTGGAAGCCCGCGCCACGGGGTCAGCCCTTCAGCGGCTCCAGGACCGCGTCGAGATTGAGCCCGTCACAATAGTCCATGAACTCCTCGCGCAGCCCGGCGATGTGCATGTCGGAGGGGATGCCGACGGTCATGTGCACCGAGAACATGGTGGTGCCGGTATGGGAGGCGGCATAGGTCGTGGTCGCCATGTCTTCGATATTGATGCTGCGGTCGGCGAAGAAGCCGGCCAGCGTGTTGACGATCCCCGGGTGGTCCATGGATACCACGTCCACCGCGTAGGGCAGCAGGTTGCGCCCGGTGGCGCGCTCACCGGTGCGTTTGGTGATGATGGTCATGTTGAGCTGCCGCTGCAGCTCGGGGATGGCGTTCTCGATCTTTGCCAGGGTGTTCCATTTGCCCTCGACCAGGAGCATGGCGGCGAACTCCCCGCCGAGCACGGTCATGCGGCTGTCTTCGATATTGCAGCCGTGCTCCAGGATGGTTTTTGAGAGCATGTTGACGATGCCGGGGTGGTCCTCGCCGAGGGCGGAGATCACGAGGTAAGTCTTCTGTGTTGCCATGTCCGTAGAGTCGCGGTCTGGGGTTGCCGGATGAGCGGGCGAGTGTACCATGGGGCTTCGGTCGGTCGTACAGGGTCAAGCGCGCGGCAGCAGCTCCAAATTTGAGGGTCTCGTGCGGCCCATGGTCGATGCGGCGCGCACGACCGGCGAGATGATATGGGAACCGGTAAAATAGCATATTTAATCATGCATCTGTCCGCAGCGTTCCGTGATCCGACCCGTGCAGGGGATACCAGGTGTCGTCGCGGGCGGCCGGTAAGAGTTCGCGGCGCAGGTTGCGCAACGCGTCCGCGCCGCTCTTGCCCAGGGTCAAGACGGCGAACGGGTCCTCGCTCTCCAGCGTGTCGCCCAGCTCGGCATCGACCTGCTCCGGGTCCTCGCCGGCCTCCATGCGGCGGATCGCCTCGGCCATGCCGTCGCCCAGCTTGAGTCCGGAGGCGTCGAACAGACGCCGCATCAGGCGTGCGGCCTGCTTGGGGTCGGTGTCGTCCAGACCCTCCAGTTCCCCCGCCATGGTGGCGAAGGCTTGCATCATCCGTTCCTCGTCGATCCCGGCCGGCAGTCCGGTGTCGTCCGCTTCCGCGGACTGTCCCCGCCCTTTGCTGATGGCGAAGAGGCTGGCCTGACGCCCCAGCTCCGGTCGGCCGCAGCGCGGGCAGGCGGGGCGGGTGGCGGTGTCGACACGGCGGGCGAAGAAGTTGAAGATGGTGTGACAATCGGGGCAGTAGAACTCGTAGACAGGCATCGCGTGGACTCCGGGTTCAGGATATCGACGGATCTTAACCGAGTCGGTCGGTACCTGACATGCACCCCGGGTGTCGCGAGCCGTATCCAGGCCCTCCCGTCACCACGGTCAGGATCGCTGGTCGGATGCCGTCGATCCGATCGATTTGATGACACTGTTGGGGGTATCGATGAGAGTCCTGAAACTGCTGCTACTCTGGTATTTCGTCATCGCCGGCCTCGCGCTGCATTTGGCGTTCGGCGCTGTCTGGGTGCTTAAGCCCGACCTGGTCTGGACCGCGCGGGAACAGGTGAGCGCCTTCCTCACCGGCACCGGGCACCTGCCGCTCCTTGCCGCGGCTGTTCCGGGGCGCGAGCGGTTGTCGGACGCGCTGGTCTTCAGCCAAATTCCGGCTTGGCGGCCAGGGCGCGGGGGGCCCGATGCCCCCCCGCCGGGCTCCGCACGCATCGGCACCCGGCTGTTTGCGTCAGTGCAGGCGGCGGCGGATGCGCTGACCCCCGGCGCTACGCTCGATATTGGTGAGGGAATCTACCAGAGCCCGCTGGTCATTCGGGTTTCCAATGTCCGCATCCGCGGCCACGGACACGTGGTCTTCGAAAAGGGGACGGCCCGCGGCAAAGGGAGTCTGGTCGTCGCCGCGGACAATGTCCGGATCAGTGACATCGAATGCCGCGATATCGCAGTCCCTGACGGCAATGGTGCCTGTATCCGTTTCGAAGGTCGGAATCTCGCAGTCGAGCGGGTTTATTTCCATGATGCGCAGCAGGGCATACTGACCGGCTCGAACCCTGGGTTGGTGGATATTCGCGCGAGCCGTTTCGAGCGTCTGGGCCATCGTGGGCAGGCGCATGGGATCTATATCGGCGGCGGACGCTTAGCCATTGCCGACAGTCTGTTTCTGGCGGCACGCGGCGAGGGCCACGAGATCAAGACCAGGGCGGCCGAGACCACCATCGTGCGCAGCGTCGTGGCATCCCTGAACGGGGTCGATAGCCGCCTGATCGACGCACCAAACGGCGGTATCCTGACGATCACCGACAGTCTGCTGTTCGAGGGGCCCGACACGGTCAATACTGATGTCATCGGCTTCGGCCTGGAAACCGGGTTGGGGCACCACCCGGCAGACCGGGTGGTGTTGCGCAACAATCTGATTGTGCTCGATCGTGAAGGGTCCGTGCGGTTACTGCATCTGGTCGATGAACGGATGCAGGTCGAGGTCGGCGGGAATCGGATCGTCGCACGGAACGCGACGCCCTATGACAAGACCAACGTCCTGTTCAAAAACCGCAAGGCGGCAGGGTTAGCGCCTTATCCGGCGCTGCCCTGGGAGCGACTGCCCCTTGGCGGCACGGGGCGGGACGGGCCCTAGGCGGCCTCCGGCTGTGCCGATCAGGCAAATCCCAGCAGGATCTCCTGGGTTTCCTCGCGCCGGATGCGCGGTCCCAGGGTGGTGACCAGCCGGGCGGAGGCGGCGGAGGCCAGGTCACCCGCGCGTTGACGATCCCAACCCTGGGTCAGTCCATAGAGGTAGGCCCCGGCGAACATGTCCCCGGCGCCGACGGTGTCGATCGCATCGACCTTGTTGCCGGCGATGCGGATCAACGTCCGGCCGTCCCAGACCAGGGCGCCCTTCGGCCCGCGGGTGACGGCGAACTCACGACTCAGGGTCTTGAGATAATCGAGCGCGACGTCGAGACTGTCGGTGCCTGCCAGACCCATGGCCTCGGATTCGTTGGCGAAGATCAGATCGACACCGGGGCCGATCATCTCCAGCAGGCCGTCCTTGAAATAGGTGACCATGTTGGGGTCCGAGAGTGAGATGGCGGTGCGTACGCCGGCTGCCGCGGCGATCTCACGCGCCTTGATGGATGTCGCGCGGGCGCCGGGGGACGTGACCAGATAGCCCTCGGTGTAGAACCAGTCGGCATCGCGCAGGGCGGCTTCCACCAGTTCGTTGTCGGAGAGGTTGCCGCTCACACCCAGGAAGGTGCACATGGTGCGGTCCCCGTCGGGAGTGACCAGCACCACGCAGCGGCCGGTGTGACCCTGATCCTTCTCGGTGTGATGGTTGGTATCGACACCGCCCTCGCGCAGATCGTGCATATAGAAATGGCCCAGTTCGTCGTCCGCCACTTTGCAGGAGTAATAGGCGCTGCCGCCGAACTGACTCAGGGCGATGATGGTGTTGGCGGCCGAGCCGCCGGAGCCGCGCTGATGGTGATGCGCGGCGAGGTAGAGCATGATCTCGAGCTGTTTGGCCTCGTCCACCAGGGTCATGACCCCCTTGTCGATGCCGAGTGCTTCCAGGTCGGCGTAGTCGATCTCATATTCCATATCAACCAGGGCATTGCCGATGCCGTAAACGTGATAGCGTGCCATTGAGACTCCGGAGGTCGGTATATTGAATGTCGGCAGTTTACCTGAAGCGGGTTCCTGAGAAGAGCCTTGCGGGCGCGGGGCGAGCGCATCGGTATTTTGCGGCGGACGTCCAGGCGAGCGTCCGGGTCATGGTCGCGCCCGCCCTGGAGTCCAAGGTTTCAGTCTTGGTGGGACTGGGGGCCAAGGCTGAAGCCTTGGACGCCGGCACGGTGGGCTCAGCGCTCGACCCATCTTCGGTGTAACCTGCCGGTTGCGCCAGATCATCCGGGGATTCCAGACGATGCCAGACTCAGGTCGACTGCCTGCCGCACCGGACCAGGCGGTGAGCCGCCTCCAGGAGCGGCTGACGACACGCTATCAAGCCCGGATCAGCGGTGCATTGGTCCGCCCGGCAACGCCGGCGGCCTGGCTCGACCTGCCGCCCGCGCTGGCGCCGGGCCTGGCCGCGGCCCTGACCGCGCGCGGTGTCCCCCGGCTCTATGCCCACCAGCGCGAAGCATTCGACCTGGCACGGGCGGGGCGGCATCTGGTGGTCGCCACGCCGACCGCCTCCGGCAAGACACTCTGCTATAACCTGCCGGTCCTCGATGCCGTGCTGCGGGATGGCCGCAAGGCACTCTATCTGTTTCCCACCAAGGCCCTGGCGCAGGATCAAGTGGCCGAGCTGACCGAGTTGAGCCGGGCGCTCACGGCGGCCGGCGGCGCCGGAATCCGTGCCTACACCTTCGATGGCGATACCCCCGGCGATGCCCGCAATGCGGTACGCACTCGCGGTGATCTGGTGCTGAGCAACCCGGACATGCTTCATCAGGCGATCCTGCCGCACCACACCAAATGGGCCCAGTTTTTCGAGGGTCTGGCCTTCGTGGTGGTGGACGAGCTGCACAGCTATCGGGGGGTCTTCGGCTCGCACGTGGCCAATGTGTTCCGGCGGCTGCGGCGTATCTGCCGCTTCTATGGGGTGTCGCCGACCTTTATCTTCACCTCGGCCACCATCGCCAACCCGGCTGAGTTGGCGCAGCGCCTGTGCGGTGAGCCGGTGACCGCCATCACGCGCAGCGGCGCCCCCCAGGGTGAGCGCTCGTTGTTGCTGTGGAACCCGCCGGTGATCAATCCGGATCTGGGCATCCGCGCCTCCGCGCGTTCCCAGACGACCCGCATCGCCCGGATGGCGGTGAAGTCGGGGCTCAAGACGATTGTCTTTGCCCGCTCCCGCTTGATGGTGGAAGTCATCACCAAGTACCTGAAGGATGTGTTCGACAAGGACCCGCGTCGCCCACCGCGGGTGCTGGCCTATCGCGGCGGCTATCTGCCGAGCGATCGGCGCGCCGCCGAGCAGGCGCTGCGCGCCGGCCGGGTGGATGTGGTGGTCAGTACCTCGGCCCTGGAGTTGGGGGTGGACATCGGTGCCCTGGATGTGGCGATCCTCAACGGCTATCCAGGCACCATCGCCGCCACCTGGCAGCGCCTGGGGCGGGCCGGACGGCGGTTGCGCCCGTCGCTGGGCGTGCTGGTCGCGACCAGTGACCCGCTCGATCAATATCTGGTCCGCCATCCGGAGTTTTTCTTCGATGCTTCGCCGGAGCATGCGCGTATCCACCCGGACCAGCTCCTGATCCTGCTCGAACATGTGCGCTGCGCCGCCTTCGAGCTGCCGTTTCGGGATGGCGAGCACTTCGGCGCCGAGGATCTGCCGGAGATGCTCTCCTACCTGCGCGACGAGGGCGTGCTGCAGCGTCAGGGGGATCAGTGGTTCTGGGTGGCGGACAGCTATCCGGCCAACGCGGTCTCGCTGCGCTCGGTGGCGGAGGGCAACTTCGTGGTCATCGACACCACCGGCGGGGCCCAGACGATCATCGCCGAGGTCGACTGGTCCAGCGCCCCCGGCACCATTTATGTCGGGGCCATCTACATGATCCAGTCGCAGCCCTATCAGGTGGAGCGGCTGGACTGGCCAGGCCGCAAGGCCTTCGTCACCCGCACCCGGGCCGACTATTACACCGACGCCATCGACTATACCCGACTCAAGATCCTGGACCGTTTCGAGGGGCGGGCGAGCGGGGAGGGCGCGGCACCGGGCGGGGTGGTGGCGCAGGGGGAGGTCCATCTGGTCCGTCGCTACCCCGGCTACAAGAAGATTCGCTATTACAGCCACGATAACATCGGTTACGGCAACATCGATCTGCCCGACCAGGAACTGCACACCACGGCCGTCTGGTGGCAGGCGCAGCCGGCCGCGCTCGAGGCGCTGCTGCCCGACCGCCAGCAGGCGATCGAGGGGTTCCTGGGCGCCGCCTATGCGCTGCATCATGTGGCCGCGCTACGCTCCATGGCCGAGTTGCATGACCTGGGTCGGGCCGTGGGCGACGGCCAGGGGACCTGGTT
>Ga0247839_1008753_pt1 | contig 10461 bp, 9 predicted proteins | sample LaCruzMarch2015__6_FD_192405 | JGI IMG/M metagenome (GOLD analysis project Ga0247839, IMG submission 192405) | Freshwater microbial communities from meromictic Lake La Cruz, Castile-La Mancha, Spain - LaCruzMarch2015_16m | ecosystem: Environmental > Aquatic > Freshwater > Lake | place: Spain...
GCAACTCACCCAACTCGCGAAGCTTTTGCGCGTAGGTGTTAATCGCATCCTGACCGAGGAAGATCGAAAGATTGCCAAGGAGGTGTCCAATAAGGAACGCCGCAAGCAGTGCCCCCGTCACAGCGACCAGGAGCTTCTTTCCCATGGACGACAGGATGAAGCCCCACAGGGGGTGGCGACGCGCGCCGGGGGAGGATAAGGTCGCGGTGGACATAACTTCGCAGGATATTAGGGTTGCTTATAATGCGCGGATTGATGAACGCAATGGGATTCTTTCCGAATTTGTTTGCGGCGACCATCGTTTGCACGCTTTGTCCTTGTTTCCCGACCGCAACCCGCTTTATTCGCGCCTTTCACAAGATGCAGCACGCTCTCCTGATCTATGGCGGATGGGAAGGTCATTCCCCCCAAGCCTTCGCGAACCGGATGACCGGAGTCCTCTCGGCGTCCGGATTTTCCGTGGATTCTTCCGACTCGCTGGACGTTCTTCTCGACTCGAAGCGAGTGGGCGCTGCGTCGGTGATCATCCCGATCTGGACGATGGGATCGATTACCCAGGAGCAGTTCACTGCGCTGAAAGAAGCGGTTGCCTCCGGGACGGGTCTCGCGGGGTGGCACGGCGGAATGTGCGACGCGTTTCGCCAGCATACCGACTACCAGTTCCTGACCGGCGGGCAATTCGTCGCGCATCCGGGCAACATTCGCCCCTACACGGTTCAGGTGCTCAAAGACTCTCACCCGATCACGGAAGGCATCGAGGACTTCGAGGTCGTTTCCGAGCAGTACTACATGCATGTCGATCCTTCCAACCAAGTGCTGGCGACGACGACGTTCGATGGCGACATTCATCCCTGGATAAAGGGTACGGTAATGCCTGTGGTTTGGACGCGGAGCTGGGACAAGGGTCGCGTGTTTTTTAGTTCCATCGGTCACGCCGTGGAGGAATTCGACGTTCCCGGCGTGCTGGAGATCACCCGCCGGGGGATCCTTTGGGCAGCGAAGGCACTATAGCGAAGCCGGAGAGAAGTTTTTATGAGCAAAAAGAGCAAGATCGGGATCGTTGGCTGCGGGAATATCAGCGGCATTTACCTGACCAACATGCCCCGTTTTCCGCACGTGGAGATTGTGGCGGTCGCGGACCTTGACGAGGCGCGAGCCAAAGCGCAGGCCGAAAAATTCGGAGTGCCCCGGGCGCTTGGAGTCCAGGAACTGCTGGCCGATGAAGAGGTCGATATTGTTCTCAATCTCACGGTGCCTGCGGCGCATGGGGACGTTGCCCTCGCTGCCCTGCGGGGTGGAAAATCTGTCTACAACGAAAAGCCCCTCGCATTGCGTCGACGCGAGGCGAGGGAACTTATCGGGCTGGCGAAAGAAAAGGATCTGCGGGTGGGCTGCGCTCCGGACACATTTCTGGGTGCTGGCATTCAGCAGTGCCGACGCTTGATCGATTCCGGGGCGATCGGTGAACCGGTGGCGGCCGTGGGTTTTATGCTCAGCGCAGGCGTGGAAGGGTGGCATCCCAACCCGCATTTCTTTTATCAAAAGGGTGCGGGTCCGCTCTTTGATATGGGTCCCTATTACCTGACGGCGCTCACGGTCCTGCTCGGGGCGGTTCGTCGCGTCACCGCATCGGCGCGGATCAGTTTCGACGAACGCCTGATCACGAGCGAACCGCTTCGCGGACAGATCATCGATGTGGAAGTACCCACGACCATCAGCATGGTGATGGACTTTGTTTCCGGCCCTGTCGGAACTCTCATCACGAGCTTCGATGTCGCTGGCGGCCATAATCTCCCCCGTCTCGAAATCTACGGATCGGAGGGTTCTCTGAGCGTGCCGGATCCGAACACCTTCGGGGGACCGGTCACGATTCGCAAGCGGGGAGACAGCAACTGGACAGAAGTCCCGCTGGAATTTGGCTACTCAGAAAACAGCCGTGGCGTGGGCCTGGCCGACATGGCCGCCGCCATTCAGACGGGCCGCCGCCACCGCGCGAACGACCAACTCGCCTACCACGTGCTCGACCTGATGCATTCCGCCCACGATTCCTCAGAAAGCGAACGGCACGTCGAAATGAAAAGCGAGGTCGTTCGTCCGGAGCCAATGAAGCCAGGGTTGGAATTCGGTCAGTTGCCGGATTAGATTTTCACGCGAAGGCGCGAAAGGGAGCAGGAGCCGGGGTCACCAGACCCCGACCGTTCACTGAACCCCACTATTCGGGCTTCTCCCTTCAGGTTGGACTTGGAAGTGTTCAATGGGGCGGTGTTAACCAAACACCAAGTTGCAAATCGCCACGGCTGCGATCACGCCGACGACGTCGGCGAACAGGCCGGCTGCCAGCGCGTGGCGCGTGCGGGTCACCGCCACGGAGCCAAAGTAAACGGCCAGCACGTAAAAGGTGGTTTCCGAACTGCCCATGAACGTCCCCGCCATCCGCGAAATTAGGCTGTCCGGACCGTGTGCCTGCACGATCTCCGTGAAGATGCCCGTCGCGCCGCTGCCGCTCAACGGACGAATCAGCGCCAGCGGCAAGAGCTCCGGCGGAAAGTGGAGGAAAGCAAACACGCCCGCCAATTGCCGGGTCAAAATCTCAATCCCGCCAGACGCTCGGAACATGCCCACCGCAACCAGAATGGCGACGAGATACGGTACAATCCGAATCGCCACCTGAACCCCCTCCTTCGCCCCCTCAACAAACTCCTCATAAACTTTCACTCCACGGAAAATCGCGTAGAGCGGAAAGAACGTCAGGACGGCGGGGATCGATAGGAAGGAGATGGCGTCAACAAGCGCGATTGGGAAAGGGTCTGTGGACTGACCCAACCGCTGCCAGGCGAAGAAGGCGAATGCGAGCCCCAGCGCCGCGAGCGCAACCGTCTGCCAGAGAGCCAGCCGACCGTGTTCGGCGGATGACGTGGGGTCCGGACTTGCGGAGCGTTCGCCGGGAGCGGACGGCGGGTTTTCCGCGGTTCCGTCTGACGATTGGCTCGGCAGGGCGAACATCGGTAGCCGTTCCAGCACTTTGACCATGAAAATCGCGGAAGCGGTGGTGAGAAGGGTCGCAACAAATCCGGTACCGACCACTGCGGTCGGTCGCAGGCTGCCGGCAGCGGACAGGATGCCGATCACGGTCGCGGGAATGAGTTGGATGGAACTGGTATTGATCGCCAGAAACATGCACATCGCGTTCGTCGCGGTGCCGGGTCGGCGATTGAGCGTTTCGAGATCTTGCATCGCGCGCAAGCCGAGCGGCGTGGCAGAGTTGCCGAGGCCCAGCATGTTCGCCGCCATGTTCATCAACATGGATCCCATGGCTGGGTGATCGGGCGGAACATCCGGAAACAGGCGTACCAGCACGGGACGCAACCAACCGGCGAGTACCGCGATCAATCCGGCCTTCTCCGCAAGGCGCATAATCCCCAACCACATGGCCATATAGCCTGCGAGCGGAAGCGCGATCGTTACGACCGCCGTTTTACATGCCTCAAACGCCGCCGCGGTGACGGCATCGAGTTTTCCCCCAAAGCCCCCAAGCAGCACGGCACCGAGAATCAGGACCAGCCACAGGACATTCAACATGAGCGGAGCGGATCGTTCCGGAATTCCAAAGTGGGCACAACGCCGGGAGTCTTAGCGTTTCGGAAACCGGTTGTCCAGTCCGCCCCCTGCAATCACGCCCGCTCTGGTACGGCATCGCTTGTTTCCACCCTCCGCAGCCGGTGCGTCACCCCGGTTCCCACCCACGCCAGGACAAACAACAAAGACGCCGCCACCACCATCGCGCCTGCCGCAGAACACACGAGCCACACGGAGAGATGATAGCCGATCACGGAACTCAATGCCGCATGCAGAACCGTCAGAGCGATGCGGGGTCGCATCCGATTCGACAGCTGCGCGGCAAACATCGGGGGTACAATCAGCATGGCAACGGCGAGGATGGCTCCAACTGATTCGAACGCGAAGACAATGACAATCGCCAGTGCGGCCATGAGACCGTAGTGCCACACCGCGGTTCGCATTCCGAGCGATCGCGAAAGCCCCGGATCGAACGCCGTCACCAGCAGCTCTTTGTAGAACGCGAAGATCATCACGCCGATCACCAGGAGCACCAGCGCCATGATGAGAACCGACGGTGGCCCCATCTCGCGTCCTGCAAAAACGAATGGCGGCTCCAGGGCAACGAACGCGATCTCGCCGTAAAGCACACACTCGGCGTCGAGATGGATGTTCCCTTTGGATTCCAACGCGCTCATGAGCGCCACACCGAGAGCGAAGAGGGAGGTGAAGGTGATGCAAATGGCCGCGTCGGGCTTTACCCGCGATTGCTTATGGATGAACTCGATCATCAGAACGGTGACGAATCCCGCCGCGAGGGCACCCGTCATGGCGACCCATACGTTCGTCGTTCGGAAAATCATGAAGGCGATGACGAGCCCGGCCAAGATGCTGTGGCTGATCGCGTCGCCGACCAGCGCCATGCGTCTGAGCAGGAGGTAGTTTCCCACCAATCCACAGGCCGCTGTGACGCAGAAGCCCATCAATACGGTCCAGAACGTGATGGGAAAATCGATCATCCAAGGGTTCACGATCACCGTACTCCAATCAAAAGCGGGCACGAATGCGCTGGTTGCCGATGCCATCATGGCTTGGGGCCGCCCCCTCCGTAACCTGTCGCGCGGGTGCCGATCAGCGCCGAACGCCCCTGGCGAATGTCTTCCAACCCCGGGATCAATTTCCCATGCGGATCGCGCGTAGTTCAGACGCTTCTCGAGTTGTCGGACGTTATCCTCGCCGAGCACGTGCTCGATGATTTCTGCATCCTCGTGAACGTGGTCGGCGGCAATCTGGGCGGCGTTGGTTAAGTAAAGTTCCCAAAGGCGATGGTTTCGCACGATCTCGCAGGCCCGTTGCCATCCCTGGGGAGTGAGGGAGACCACTTCGTTGCGCAGGCTGGCGAGGTGATGGCGCTCGAGTTCGCGGGCTTGGGACTGCGCCTCCTCAAGTGTTTCGCGGCGCTTCTCCGCAAGATCCGCGAGACTCGCGCCCTCGATTCGGAAATCCGCCGCCTCCAGCACATGATAAATCGACTTCAGGGTGTTCTCGCGTTGGGTCCGTTCGGCACGGGAGCGCTGCCGCCACCAGCGCGCCGCGATGCCGTGGCGGGGTCCGAATAGCAGTGCAGCAACAAAGACGGCCGCAGCGGACAGCACCATGAAGGGGCCTGTGGGAAGATTGCGCCCTACGAAGGAAAAGAACGCGCCCATGCCGCCCGCGGTCATTCCAAAAATCGCGGACAGCACCAACATCATTCCCAGACGATCCGTCAGCAAAAACGCCGCGGCGGCAGGGATCACTAACATCGCCGAAACCAGCACCACCCCGACCGCCTGAAGCGACGCGACGATGGCAAAAGCCAAAAGGAGCATCAGGCTGTAATGGAATAGCTGGACGGGAAGCCCGATGGACCGGGCGAAAGCGGAGTCGAAGCTGGTCAGGCTGTATTCCTTGTAAAATGCAAGCACCGCGACCAGCGTCAGAACGGTTACCACCGCCAATAGCAACACATCCCCGCGGCCAAGCGAGGCCGCCTGGCCAAACATAAACTTATCCAGCCCGCTCTTATTCCCTCCCGGAAGGTTCTGAATCATCGTGAACAGGCAGATTCCGGCTCCAAAAAACGAGGCGAGTACGAACCCGAGCGCGGCGTCTTCCTTGTGCTTCGTTGTGTTGCGAATCAATTGAACCGTCCCCGCACCGAGGAGTCCGGCGATCGTCGCTCCAACAAAAATCGCGAGCGGATCCTTCGTCATGTTCCACAAAAACCCCAGCGCAACACCCGGGAGCACGGCATGCGAAAGCGCGTCACCCATCAGAGCCAGCTTGCGCACGACGAGGAACGTTCCCATGAGTCCGCAACAAATTCCGAGCATCATCGAACCCGCAAGCGCATAGCGCAGCGACGGATCCTGGAACGCAAAAAAACGGATGGCGCGATCTGCCAGGTTGGATTCCGAAATCTCGTTAATCCGCGCGGCCGCCGCCCACTGCGGCGCGAGGAGGATGATGGTCAGCAACAAAACCGCCACACCCTGAGGTCCACCGCGCCGAAGGTTGCGGCAACCGGATGTGCTCATGATTGCGCGGCGATACTTTGTGCGACGTCCGAGAGGATCGTCAGCCGACCCCCATACGTCGTTTGCAGCATCTCAGGGGTAAACACATCGGACGTGGACCCAAACGCAACGAGCCGCATGTTCAGGAGAATTAGCATGTCGAAATACTCTTTCGCGCTGGCGAGGTCGTGATGGACGACCAGGAGCGTCTTCCCTTTCGACTTTAGTTCCCGCAGCAAGGCGATGATTGCGGTCTCCGTGGCGGCATCGACCCCGACGAATGGTTCGTCCATGAGGTACAGATCGCTCTCCTGCGCCAGGGCGCGGGCGAGAAACACACGCTGCTGCTGTCCCCCGGAAAGATTGCCGATTTGGCGGTTGGCAAACGGGAGCATTTTGACTTTTTCCAAACAGTCGCGGGCAATCTCCCGATCCTCTTTGCGCGGCCGCTGCGCGAGATGCAATTTGCCATACCGGCCCATGAGGACAACGTCCATGACGCTGACAGGAAAATCCCAGTCCACCGATTCGCGCTGCGGGACATAGCCGACCCGATGGCAGTTTTGTCGATACGATTTGCCAAAAATCCGCACCCACCCGCTCGAGGTTGGCAGCAACCCCATGACGGCTTTGATCAGCGTCGACTTCCCAGCTCCGTTCGGACCGATGATCCCGATCAGATTTCCTGCGGGGACTTCGAGGTCGATCCCGTAGAGCACGGGCTTTTTGTGGTACGCGACCGTGAGATCATGCACCTCCAATGGGCACGGTGTTCCGTCGGAGTTGCCGGTCTCGGAGTCCGCAGACATTAGACGATGACGCTCGAGAAAACTGGCATCCCGATGATGATATGCGCGAGGAGTTCGATGATCACGTGCGCGGCGAACCACGCAATCGCCGTAAGAACGACCCAGCCCATCTTGAATGGTCGGCGTGCGGCGCGCCGTCGGCCTGTGCGCTGTGACGCGGTCGCGGAGCGGTGGCGCAGTCGGAAGTTCGACGGATTGCGAAGAACGGTTTTAGGGATTCCGGGAATCGATGCGGTGGTCATGGTGTGCGTCTGTTGTTAGGTGGTCGTTCGTGAGATTACTTAAGTGCTTCAACAATCGTCGTCATGTTATAGCGAACCATTCCGTCGTATGTTCCGGTATCGAATCCCAACTTCATTTCGCCGGGATTTCCCATGGCATCGGAGAAAAGTTCACCTCCCACTTTCACGCCGGAATCTTCAGAAACGCGACGAATGGCAGCCGGATTCACACTGCTTTCCACAAAGATCGCCTTGACTCCCTGCGCACGGATAAAGTCGACCAACTTCGCCATGTCGGAGAGTCCCGCCTCAGACACGGTGGAAACCCCCTGCAGTCCGACCACGCGAAACCCGTATGCTCTTCCGAAGTAGTTGTAGGCGTCGTGGCTTGTCACCAGTACCCGGCTTTTCTCCGGCAGTCGCTCGGCCTGCGCCTTGCACCACTCGTGTAACTCCGCCATGCGGCCCATCAAGGCCTTGCCGTTGGCTTCGTAGATTTCTTTTCCGGCAGGGTCCACCTCGCTCAGACCCTTCACGATCGTTGGAACCGTCTCCGCCCACATGCTGACGTCGAACCAGATGTGCGGATCGTAATGCCCAGCAAACTCCGCCGGTTCGAGCAGTCGCGTTTCCGGGACGGATTCGGAAGTCGCATAGACCTTCTTCCCACTGCGTGCCAGTCTTGCGAAGAGATCGGCCATCCGACCCTCCAACATCAATCCGCTGTAAAAAATCGCATCCGCGCGGTTAAGGCGCGCGGCATCTGCGGATGTCGGCTTGTACAGGTGCGGATCGATGCCCGGTCCCATCAGAGCGTCCACCTCCACTCGGTCCCCACCGACTTGACGCACCAGATCGGCAACCATGCCAATCGTGGCAGCCACTTTCAAAGGTTCGGCGGCCCGAACCGATGCGACCGCACCGCCGCCGATGGCAGCGAGGGCGACAAGACAGCTGAAAAACCGGGATAAGCGACGCGGGCGAAAATTCATAAAAATGTGTTCTCTGCCACAATGTGTAGCATCTGCTACAATTGCTGTGGCAAGACAATGGATTGAACGCGGGGTTTGTCAACGCTCTTATCTTCGTGCAGATTGCACGGATGCCTTCCATTCGTGCGTCTGGTGCGGTTGCAGCCCGCTTCGAGGGTGCTGGTGATCCGGAGACCGCGGCGATTCAGCGTCGGACCCGCCTGCAACATTCGCAGGAACGCGCGCAGGATTACGTGGAAGCGATTGCGGATCTTGTGGCGTCCAGAGGGGAGGCGAGGGCATCGGATCTTGCCCGTTCGCTTGGGGTGACGCATGTGACGGTCATCCGTACCGTGCAGCGGTTGCAGCGGGAGGGTTTGGTGAAGACGGAGCCATACCGGTCGATTTTTCTTACAGAAAGTGGGAAGCGGTTAGCGGCGGGTGCAAAGGTGCGACATCGCACGGTGATTGCGTTTCTTGAGGCTCTGGGTGTGTCCGCTGCAACGGCGCGCGCCGATGCGGAGGGAATCGAACATCATGTCAGCGCAGAGACCCTGGCCGCTTTCGGGCGCTATCTGGATCTCGGGAGCGAGCAGGGGATTTGCGAATCGAAGCGAAACGCCCCTTTGGGAGGGACCTCATGAGGATGTACGGTGTTGACTGCCTGTCCGAAGACCTCAAGACGCGGGGACCTACATCCTGTGTTCGTGTAGTCCGTCCAGCAGAAAGGATTTTAAATCCGGGCATCTGAAATCTGGAGAACAGCTAATTCCACCATGAAGAAAAGGAAGGGCATGAGGGAAATGGTGCTATGCGGCGTGGGTCAACCTGACGCAGGAGCGAGGGCCATAGGTTCGTTGTGGTCGAGGCTCTCGGCGCATGCCGCAAAGAACTCCAATCTTGTCTGTGAGCGTCGCATTCGATGAAGGAAACTTCCGTCTGAATCCACCCCAACTCCCAAGAAGTTTGCGTATTTTTTCATTTTTTGTACCTGTGTGAACTCCGCCGCACCGGGTGCCGCGACCGTGTCATACAGCGCATGAACGTATTCGAGTACATCGCGGCCAGTGGGAACAATCGGGGCTTCTCCGCGAACCAGTTGTCGGATCTGGGAAAAAATCCACGGATTGCGAACAGCACCGCGCCCGATCATCAGACCCTGTGTGCCCGTGGAATTCCAAATCTGCAAGCCGACGGGTGCGGTGGAGACGTTCCCGTTAGCGAGAACGGGACAAGGCAACACTTCCGCTGCCCGCGCGATGAGGTCGTATCGTACCCCGTCACGATACATCTGCAGGACGGTGCGACCGTGTACGGTGACGAGATCGAGAGAGTGCCGCTCCAGGATCGGGAGGAGTTGGTCGAGGGTCTCCTCGGTATCAAACCCGATGCGGGTTTTTACGGTGAAGGGAATGCGGATCGCATCGCGCAGCGAACCCAGAATGCGATCGACCAGCGGCAGGTCTCGTAGCAGCCCCCCGCCAGCGCACTTCCGATACACCACCGGAGCGGGACAACCAAGGTTCAGATCGATCGCTGCGATCGGGAGTTTCTGAAGCGCCTCCGCCGTTCTCACGAGGGCTTGGTCATCGTTACCGATCATCTGTGCAACGATCGGTCGGCCGGTGGGATTGTGAACGATCGAAGCGACGATCGGTTTGTCCAGAGTGGAGGTCCCGTGAACACGAAAGTATTCGGTAAAATAAACGTCGGCGCCGCCGTAGCGGGAGATCAGTCGCCAGAAAGGCAAATCCGTGACGTCCTGCATCGGAGCCAGGGCAAGAAGTGGCCCGTCGTGTTGCAGGGGCTGAAATGGGACAGAAGGATTCACTGATTCGATCAAGTGGCGAAAGACATGCGGATCACGCCATTATCCCAGTCCGATTGCCCGCGTTTCATTTTGGGCCGCGCAGTTTAAAGATCGGAGATCCTGAAATCACCATGAAGAGCAGGAAGGACGGGAAGGCATGATGAAAGCTCAGAAACTTTGTTCTGACTTCAGCTATGGCTCAAGTCCCCTGACATCTTCATGCTCTTCATGTCCTTCATGGTGATCCAACCTGCGGCACAGGTTCATGGGTTGCCGGGCGCGGGATCGTCAACGCACAGAATCGTTAACTCTTTCGGGCCGTGAGCGCCCAGGACGAGAATGCGTTCGATGTCCCCGGTACGGCTTGGTCCGGTGATGAATCCCACGTAGCTCGGCCATCCCGTTTTGTATCGCTGCGCCGCGTCGCGTAGCGCACACGCAAGGTCAGGTACCATCTGAGAGGTGCGTGCCAGGACGACATGGTGCGGCGGCAGGACAGAAAGCGCACGGCCCCCAGCTGATTGTGTGGAAACCAAC
>Ga0247839_1008757_pt1 | contig 10453 bp, 11 predicted proteins | sample LaCruzMarch2015__6_FD_192405 | JGI IMG/M metagenome (GOLD analysis project Ga0247839, IMG submission 192405) | Freshwater microbial communities from meromictic Lake La Cruz, Castile-La Mancha, Spain - LaCruzMarch2015_16m | ecosystem: Environmental > Aquatic > Freshwater > Lake | place: Spain...
GTATGTTTCCATCATGTTCAAAATCATCCTATAAACTTAAAGATATGAAAAATATAAATTGTAGTGAAAAAGATTACTGTATAGGACACGGTACTGCTATTCCTAAAACAACTAGAGATGGAACTGAAATATTTTGTAATTTAGAAAAAGGTGAAGGCGAAATATGTGTAATTAATGAAAAAGATTTTCTAGAACCTGAATTCGCTTTAATATCTAATATTAAAAATTATCAAAGATGTAAAGATATATATAAGAATTCTGTACCTTATAGTAATGTTGAAAAACCTTCATATTGTAAAATAAGTGGAAGAGGAAGAGCTATAGGATGTGAAGGCAAATATATGAAATATGTATATGATGTAATAAAACCTCAATTTCCTGATAATAGAGAAGATTTATGTCCTCCTCCAGATGATAAATTACCTTTAGGGTATAAAAAAAATGATAAAAGATATGACCCTATTAAGTGCGGTGTAATAAAAGAAGATAAAAATATAAATAAGATTTATTTTATTATTTTTTTTGTTATTTTCATTATTTGTATAATAATCATTTTATTTATAAAAAAAATAAATAAATAAATAAATTCTTTATATAAATAAAATGGCAATTGGTGCTGCGAGTATAGCTGGGATTGCTTTTACTTCTGGTTTAGCAAGTTCAATGCTTACTTCTGCTATAACAGGTAATTGTTTTTCTTTAGGACCGCTTAGTATAGGTAATTGCGGAACAGAATCTAAAATAAATCTTAAAACTGAGGTTATTACAGAAAACGTTTTTAAATCGATGCAAGAGACTTACACAAAAAATGAAACTAATGTATATAGTTACAGCGACCAAAATGTTGTGATTTCGGGGTTAAATCCTGCTGTATGTGGAGGATCTATTAGGGTATCACAAAACGCGAAAATATTCGTTTTTCAATCAGAGGATATTAATACAAAAATGGTTACAGATATGATGACGTCTTTTTCTACTGAAGTAGAAAGATTTTTAACACAAAGTCAAGATCAAATAAAGGGTGCATTATCAGATTCTTCTGATATGTCTCTAATTATGGAGGCCAGTACACTAATTAAAGAGACAACTAAGAAAGAAACAGTAAAAATACAAATAACTGAAAATCTAAAAAATATAATAAATGTTACAAGACAAAATGTTGTACTTAATTTCGCTGCACTTCCAACAGAAGTTTTGAAAGCCGCAGTCACAAATCCGCAAGGAGCACAAGTATGTGAAGTAGATCAAAATATAGTATTTAGTATAACATTAGAAACTGTTGTTAATACCATTCTAGAAGAATTAAATAAAGATGAAAGATTGACTAAAATTAGAGAAGAACTTGATCAAAAACAAAAAACAGAAAACAAAGGTATAGTAGATGTTATTGCTGATTTATTAAAATCAGCTATATTTGGATGGGTAATGGTTGTAATAGCAGTAATAATAGGGTTAGTTCTTGTATGGTATTTTTTGTTAAAGAATCCAGAAGGTGTAAAAGCATTAGGTTCAACCGCACAAGGCGTAATGAGTTCATCAAAAGATTTAAAAACGAAAAGTTCACAGATGGAATTAATTGAAAAAAAATAAAAAAATAACATTATTTTATTTAAAATGATATGTTCAAAAATTAAATCCAACGGGGAAAGATGCAAAAACAAAACTAAAAATGAGTTTTGTCATGTTCATAAAGTAAAGGAAGAAGTAAAAGAAGAAGTTAAGGAAGAAAAAGAAAAAGAAGAAGTTAAGGAAGAAAAAGAAAAAGAAGAAGTTAAATTATACGATATTACTATTAACATAGAGAAATCCTCATCAAAAAAACTACTAGATAAAATAAAAATTGACTATTCAATGATAGAAAAGATAGAATTAAAAATATATTCAAAAACCAAAATTAATAAATTATATAATGAAGTTTCTATTGATACAATTAATACTGAAATTGATATTCTTAAAAGAAATGTAAGTGATTTACAAAAAATAATAAATGAAGGAGAGATTGAGTATAATAAATTAAAAGAAACAATTTCTATAAATAATATAAAACATTGTCATTATATGAATAGTAATAGTAGTAGATGTAATTCAAGATTTTCTAATTATTTTTGTTCTAATCATTTAAAAATTGTATATGATGTTTACGATAGATATAAAAAATATAAAAAACTTGTAATAGACAAAAAAGAAGGTTGTATTATCCCTAATTGTAATAATTACAAAAATAAAAAATATTGTAAAGAACACGAGGAAAAATTTAAATATGAAAAACCAGAGGAATGTCCTGTATGTTGTGAAGATATGTCAAAGTGTAATTTCCCTTTGAAATGCGGACACTGGGCTCATACAGAATGTGTAGTTAAATGGCAAGACAAGTGTCCTATATGCAGAAAAAAATATGTATTATGGGATGAACATAATACAAGGTCTAAAAAAAATGACGAAAGAGAAATGGTTAAATATCTAAATATACTGGAAAGAACTATAACAGAAGAATCCTTTATTTCATTAATTATATGATCTAATTCGAAAGAATAATTATATGCAATTTTTATTATAATAATAAAAATTGATTTATATACTGAAATATTTTTTAAAATGCTTCACTTCTCCTCCTAATTCTTTACAGATTTTAATTCTTTCTAAAGAATGATTATAAATAGGTTTGAAATTGTCAATCAAATCAATATAAATGGGAAATTCATCATTTGTTCTAAATATTCTCCCAAGATATTGGGTAAAATTTTCAAGAACATCCGCAGCGGTAATCATCATATTTAATTTAGGATGATCAAAACCAACTCCTCCTTTACTATAAGTTGCGATAAGAATTCTACTATCATAATTACATGATTTTTGAGTGTCCATAAAGACATCAACATTTTCTCCATCTGTTTTCAATTTTTCAAGTAAAATTTTAGCATGATCTTTTCTTTTACATAAAACTAAAATGTTTCTTTTAGAGAAATATTTGATAATTTTACATATTAAATTATTTCTAGATTCATCTAAACCTTGACTTTCTATAACTTTATTCCAATCTAAAGAACCAGATTTTGTTTCCTTAACTTCAGGTTCAAATCCTGTAAATAGTTTATATACATTAAATAATCTATACATTTTTCTATATACAATTTCAGGACCTACAAACATTTCAATAATTTTATCCATTCCATCTGTTCTTTCAGGAGTTGCACTTAATCCAATTACATATTTTGGGAAAAAATAAAATAAAGATTGAGAAAAAGTTTGAGTGCATATAGTATGACACTCGTCAATAATAACTAACCCGAAATGTTTATATTGATTTCTATGTTTTTTAGGAACATTGATAACATTCATTATACAAATGTCATAATCTTTATCAACTAATTCATTTCCTTCAACTATTTTGCATTTACAATCAGGTAAATATTTTTTAATACTATCAATCCACTGATCCATAATAATTTTTCTATGACATAAAACAACAGTTTTTAGATTAATTTTACAAGCTATGTATAAAGCAAAAATAGTTTTTCCAAAACCTGTATACAAAGATAGTAGAATTGAGTTAGTTCTATTAAGTATTTCAAATACTTCATTTCTAATTTCTTTTTGACGGTCTAATAAAGTTCCTTGAAAAGAAAAATTAGTATCTAAAATGTCCTGATTGTTATTAATAGATAAATGATGATAAGAATATGAAAAAGGTAAGAATACTTTTCCGGCTGATATATCAAGACCGAACGCTTCTACAGCTAAATTATTATTAGAGAAGTCGAATTTTTTTTTAATAAAAGGATTAGTTTGTTTTTTTATGGGTTTTATAGTAAGTTCTTTTTCAATATGTTCTTTTTGAGATTTAGTAAGCGATTTAATATCAAAAAAACAAGACATTTTTAATAATAAAAAACTGTAAATAATAAAAAAATCAATTATATATTTTTTTTGTTTCTAATAAGTAAATGGCAAAACATGAAGTATTAATGATGCCAAATGTTGTTATTCCAAATGTTGTTATTCCACAAAAGATGGAAATTAAAATTGGAAATTTCAAATTTACTTATTTAAATATATTTTTACTGCTAGTAATTTTAATAATAATAGGTTATATAGTATTTAAACTTAGAGAAACTTATTAAATATGACTGATATAAAAAAAATATCTTTCATGGGTAAAAATAATAAACCTAAAGAAGATAATTGTAAAGAGTGTAAAGAGTGTAAAGGGACTAATTTTATTTCTGATAGAAATAAAACAATTTGTACAAATTGCGGTCTAGAATCAATTATTTATGAAAATATGGAGATGGGATACAAAGATATAGATCATATAAACATAAATAAAACATACACTTATGAGAAATTATGCCATTTTAAAGATACAGTAATAAGATTTCAGTCAAAACAAAATAAATATATACCGGATAAAGTGTTTGAAGATTTAAATGAAATGTTAAAAAATCATGGATTATATGAACAACGTAAGATAAAAATAACAATACAACATATAAGAGATTTTTTACATGAATTAGGATATAATAAATATTACGAAGATATCCAATTAATATGGAGTGAAATTACAGGAAATGAAAAAAGAGATATAAGTAATATAGAAGAAGCATTATTTAAAGATTTTAATTCTTTAGTATTAGTTTTTTATAATTTGTATAATAATAGGAAAAATTTTTTAAATTCTCAATATGTTCTTAAACAATTACTTAGAAGATATAATTATGAACTTAAAGATAGTGAATTAATAATGTTAAAAACAACAGCAAGAATAAAAGAACATGATGAAATGTATGAAAAATGTTGTGAAAATTTGAATTGGAATTTTAAACCTTTATAAATATATTTAAAATATTATATTTATATATATAAAATGATAAATTATATATATATTGATAAATTACCAACAAAAATGTGGTTCTATACATATTTTAACTGTATGTTTTATATTGCTAGAATGTATGAACCTATTAATTTTGAAATTACAAGTTCAATGTGGAATTTTATTATAAATTTTCAATATATTATTCCAAATATGTTAATAAGACAAAAAGTGAATGAATTTATTACAATGAATAATAGTGTAAGACATTTCTTGACAAGTCTTCCTGAACTTAACAATTTTTTTACTGTAAATGAAGTTATAAAAAATATAATTGTAAAGGAACCAGAAAAATTTTTATATTATGCTATTAATAATAAAAATATACTTATGATGTATTGTTATTTAATGTACTGTTATGTGATTACTTCGCAAAGAAAGTATGGAATTAATAATACTGTTCCAACATATAAAAACATATTAGATAAATATAATCCAGATTTTATAACTAAATCTGATTGGGGTAGAGCTACATGGTTTGTAATTCATATATCTTCATTATATTGTGTGAAAATAATTACACAAGAATTTATTAATTTTTATAGTAATTGGATACATAGTTTAATGCATTTACTTCCATGCGAAATATGCAGAGAACATTTAAAAGAAAATCTAAAATATGTACCAATTACAGGAGTAGATAATATCTCATTATTTAAAAGTGTATATGAACTTCATAATGTGGTGAATAGAAGTTTGAATAAATATGAGCCTAGTTTTGATGAAGCGTTAAGTTATTATAGTTTTTTAATTTAAATAATTGATTTATAATAAAAAAATATTAAAATATTTAATAATTAATAAAAATGGAAGAACCAATTACATCATTACAAAATAAGCGTATGAGAATGTTTCCTATATTATATGATGATATTTGGACTAAATACAAAGATTCTCTTGCGGCTTTTTGGGTTCCAGAGGAAGTATCATTAACAGATGATATTAATGACTGGGAAAAATTAGATGAAGATGAAAAACACTTTATTTTATTGGTTTTATCTTTTTTTTCAGCCTCTGATTTTATTGTGAATGAAAATTTAGATAATAATTTTTGCGAACAAATCACTATTCCAGAATATAAAATGTTTCTTCATCTACAAGAAATGATGGAAGATATTCATACAAATATGTATCAAACTATTATTAATACTCTTGTTAAAAATGATGATAAAAAAAATGAATTATTTAATGGAATTCATACATATAAAAGCATTGGAAAAAAAGCAGAATGGGCTAGGAAATGGATCGCTGAAGGTTCGTTTGTTCAAAGACTAGTAGCATTCGCATGTGTTGAAGGAATATTCTTTAGCGGAAGTTTCTGTTCTATTTTTTGGCTTAAAAAAAGAGGACTAATGCCTGGATTATGTCATTCGAATGAATTAATTGCTAGAGATGAAGGTATGCATAGAGATATGGCATGTCTTATATATAATAAATATATAGTTAATAAACTTCCTGAAAAAGATGTAGAAGAAATTATAAAAGACGCAGTAGAAGTAGAAAAAGAATTTATCAATGAATGTCTTCCATATAATCTTACGGGAATGAATAAAGAATTAATGAAACAATATATTGAATTTGTAGCAGACCATTTATCATTAGAATTAATTAATAAATCGATGTTTAATGTAGATAATCCTTTTACATGGATGAATTTAATTAGTTTAGAAGGAAAGAAGAATTTTTTTGAAAAAAAAGTAAGTCAATATGCTAAACAATCAGTTATTACAACTAGAGAAGAAAATGAAATTAGATTTGATAGTGATTTTTAAAAAAATGAAAAATATAACTTATAACTTATTCTTTATTATTACAAATGAAGAATAATAATTATTTCATTCTTGCTTTGAAACTTCTTTATTTAACACTTAAAAGTAACACTAATAAAAAACATGCTGCAGCTATTATAAAAAATAATAGATTATTTTATCAAAGAAGTAATTTTATAGGAATGCATGCTGAAGAAAATGTTCTTAGGAAATTAGAAAAAAAAGAAAAAATTATGCTTGTTATTAGATGTGAAAAAAACATTTTAAAATATAGCAAACCATGTAAAAATTGTATTATTCTTATGAAAGAAAAAGGAATTAAGAAAGTAGTTTATACATCTGGAGATATTAATGAACCTATCATAGTAGAAAAAATAAATGATATAACTAACGAATGGACTACAACTTTATCAAGAAGACCAAAATTAAATACATGTTGTTCAAGATAAAAGTTTATTTACAATATAAAAGATTTAAATATTAAAATCTTTCATATAAATAATGGATACTACTAATTTCAGAGCAGACGATGAAAAACAGAATGATATTTCAAATGTAGTCCCTGATTGCATAAAACAACTCCCTGATACAGAACCTAATAGAGAACCTCTTACTCAAGAAGAACTTGAAAAAGCATTCAAAACTTTGGTAAATAAACAATTTACTAATCTTGAGTTTCCTAAAAAAACTAAATTTAGAGTTGATCCTCACATTAATGGACAAATGATTGGATTGTTCTCTTTTATTCCTTCTAAAGATGCTATTCCTGATAAACAAGGATGTTTCGGCGTTTTGAAACTTAGAGGTAATTATGGTTCAATGCACGAAGCAGATAAATGGTCAGAAAATATAATTAGAAATTATGATAGTTATAGTGATATAGATTTTGTTTATGTTGGAAAAGATTTTCCTCTTATGACTGATACAAGTATGTATTGTACCACTACAAGAGAAATCGATATTAGAAAGAAAATTGAAGATACAGTAAAAGATAGCATTAGACAAAAGAAAGAACAAGAAAAGAAAGAAATGGAAGAAATTCAAGAAAGACAATCAAGATTGCTATCAAAAGATGAAGAAAAAACAACATATGATGATTTGGATTATTATGTACAACTTAGAGTAAAGAAAGCAAATGCTCTTATGATGATTGAAGAATGTGAAAAGAGATTGGTAGAATGTAGAGAAGTAATCGAGAAAACTAAAACTGAAATTTCAGACCTTGATTCTCAGCATCCTGAATATAAAAATCAATATCTTGAAAAGTACACTAAAGCACTAGAAGCTATTGGAACAGATGCTTCCAAAAATCCACTTATTAAACATATGAAAGAAGAACTCGATAATTAAAAATTAAAAATATATTCATATTATAATAAATAATATGAGTAATGGTCTTAAGAATTTTTTAACACCTAATAGAAATTTTATAGAAAATGTAGAAATTAACAAAAGTAAATCTCTTGAAAATTTAAATACAAATTTAGGGAATTTTAAAAGATATCTTGAACTTGATTCAAATTTTAGAAATAGAAAATTATATCCAAATCCTTGTGATTTTATTATAGATATAAACGCTGCTACTAGAAACACTCCTCAATCAGCTCTAGACCCTATCATTCTCGCATTTCCTTATGAAGTAAATTTAACTTCTGGTGGTTCAACTGTAATTCAAATTGCTTTATCTGTTAATAGTAGCACTATTAGAAACTTTTATAAAGGGAGTGTTCTTGAAATTAATAATATTTTTAGAAAAATAATTTCATATGATGAATTTTCACAAACAGCAACAGTAGATATCGCATATCCATTTGCTCCTCTTGCTCTTACTTCTTATACTATAAGAAAAGAAATACCAGTAGATTATAATGTTACAACTCAAGCTCAAATTCCATTTACAGGTATTCCTGAACTTGATAATACTCCTACTTCAAGAAAAATAAGACTAAATGCTTCTTCTATTACAAGCGATAATTATTATAATAATTTATATATATTTATTCCGGGTGTCTCACCCCCTGCTTCATATCAATATTCTAGAATAATGAAATATTTCGGTTCTAGTCAAATGGCTATTATTGATAATCCATTTTTACCTCCTATAATTGCTGCGGGTGTTCCGTATGAAATATTAAAATTTAATAGAGATAATGTTGTACCTATTAGATATTCTAGCAATTTAGTTACAAATTATGCACAACAATATACTATTTCTTTAATTTATTTAAATATACCAAATAGATATATTTTGAGTGGTTATGGGGGTAAATTAAAAGATTATTCTTATATTTATGTATCTTTATATAGTAGCAATGCAAAAACAGCAACTAGTAGTATAAATAGTAATAATCCTACTTCTTTACAAGCTCTGTTTAAAGTTCCTGTTTCATATTTACAAATTAATGACAATAGTCAATTTTTATGTTTACAATTTACTGGTATGAACCAAACAATATCTTTTAGAGAAACAGACTCTTTACAATTTACAGTATCACTTCCACTTATAAATGATAATTTAAATTTTGATCCTTTGACTCCAGTAAATGTTCTCACGTTTGAACCTTTTAATAGAGATATTTATTTTAAAGATTATATAGGAAAATTCCCCATAGAAAGCGACCCTATAGAACAAGTAACCGCACTTTTTGAACTTATAAAAATTAGTTAAAGTAAATGATTTGTTATTCATACTCATACAGGAGAATTTTAGAAAATAATTTTTAATATATTTTAATTATATTAAAAATTAATTGATACAAATTATAAAAGATATTCTTAATTTTTATTAACAAAACAAAATGTACTATATCTGATAGTTAAATAAAAATATAATTTAACATTATGCATCTTTATTAAGTAACCAAAAATTATAAAAATTATTATATGTATTAAATATATTTGTATTTCCTGTTTTTGAATTTACATATGTATATGTTTTAACATTTTCTGGATATTTTAATATATATTCAATAATAGTATTTTTTTCTTCATCTTCTATATTATCAAAATTTTTAAAATAAAAAGAATCTGAATATAATATTAAATCAAATGGTTTTTTAATATCATTTATAAAAATTGAATTAGGATAATGTCCTGAAATGATTAAAGTATCGCATTCTTTTATTTCTTCTTGTAAAATCTTATTATCATAATAATCATTAGGTAAAGATGTTGATATATAATAATTTAATTTATCTTTATTTATATTTTTAAAACATAATTTAGTAGATTCTAAATGAGGTTTATTAATTTCTTCAAAATTATTTGTTAATTTAATTTTATCATATAATTTAAAATTCATTTTATCTAATTTATTTATTAATTTATCATATATATCTCTATAAAATGGTTTGTAATAATAATAACAACCAAATTCTGTTCTTGGTTGCGAATCTATAAATACAAATTCTTTAATTGATTTTATTTTTTTTAAATGTTCAATTACTTCTGTATGTAAACCAGCGCCTATATATAAAATTTTAGATTCACTTGATAACATTTAAAGTTTATATTTATATTTTAAATCAGCTATCTTTCTAAAATAATAAACAATCTCATTTTTACAGTTTAAATTTTCTTTTATAATCTTTTATACTATCATTCAAAGATTTTTTATTCCAAAGCACCCATCTAGAAAGAGAACCTCTACTAGTTGGTTCGTTAAAATTCTCTCTAGATTTATGTCTAGCAATATATCTTTTTTTTCTTTCATCATCTTTATGTTTTGTATAATCGCTCATACCTGCTGCTCCAAAATCAACATTTTTGATTTTCCCATTTCTAGAAAAAATAGCTCTTAATTTCTTCTCTT
>Ga0247839_1008761_pt1 | contig 10448 bp, 10 predicted proteins | sample LaCruzMarch2015__6_FD_192405 | JGI IMG/M metagenome (GOLD analysis project Ga0247839, IMG submission 192405) | Freshwater microbial communities from meromictic Lake La Cruz, Castile-La Mancha, Spain - LaCruzMarch2015_16m | ecosystem: Environmental > Aquatic > Freshwater > Lake | place: Spain...
CTCGATCGATAAGTGTCTATTCGAATATCCTTGTCTAGAATTTCAATGTTAATATCTTCATTAACAACAGGATAAACCCAAGCACTTGCAAAACTAGTATGTCTTCTAGCTCCTGAATCAAATGGAGATATTCTAACTAGACGATGAACTCCAGATTCTCCTTTTAACCAGCCATAAATAAATTGACCTGATATTTTAATTGTTGATGATTTTATTCCAGCCTCTTCTCCTCTGCTTTCATGAATAAGTTCAACTCTAAAATTATTTTTTTCTGCCCATCTTGAATACATTCTTCTTAACATCTCGGCCCAATCCTGACTTTCTGTACCTCCGGCACCAGCATGAATTTCAACATAAGCATCCAAGGCATCATTTTCATTTGATAAAAAACAAAGAAGTTCTATTTTTTTTAATTTTTCTAAATTACATTCAAATGATTTATTTAATTCTTTGGCTAAAGCTTCATCGTTTTCTTTAAAAGCAATATCTAAAAGATCTTTGTTATCTAAATGCTCCTTAAAAATAAAATCGTAGTTGTTTTTAATTTCTAATAAAAAATTTCTATCTTTAATTACTTTTTCTGCATTTTTTTGATTACTCCAAAAATCTTGAAGTTCTGTTTGCGCTGTTAGATCTGAGATTTTTTTATCAACCTGATTTTTATCAAAGATACCCCCTTATATTATCCAAGGATTTACCTATTTTTTCTGCAATATTTTTAATTTCGATCATTTTAAAAATCAGTTTTAATGGTTTATTTACTTAATAACCAAACAACTTCTACAATGATTTGCATAAATTATTAAGATTTAAATAGATATTTTAGCACAGATGTTTATTATATTAGCTAAGAAAACAAATGAATTTTATGTCATTAAAAATTAATCAAAAATTTAGGAATTTATCATCATGTCTAAGGAATTGCTTATCGATGCTTCGCATCCAGAAGAAACTAGAATTGTTATCAAGTCCGATCGTGGAATTGAAGAATATGAATATGAAAATATTCATCGCAAAAATCTAAAAGGAAATATCTACTTAGGTAAAATAAGTAGAATAGAACCCTCTTTACAAGCAGCATTTGTAGATTTTGGAAACGAAAGACATGGCTTTTTAGCCTTTAACGATATTCAGTCAGATTATTATCAAATTCCTCAGGCTGATAAAGATCGAATTAAAAAAGAAGAGGAAGAAGCTAGAACAAAACTTTTAGAGGAAAATGATAAAGAAATTACTGAACAGTCTGAACAAGGTGAAGAGATTAATTTACAAGATAAAAATTCATCCAACGGTGATCAGGATGAGGAAAGTATCGGTAACAAAGTAACAAATGATCGTGTTGACTCAAATGAGGAAAACCATGTTGAAGACAAATCTAAAAATAATAGAAATTTTTACAGATTTAAAAGATATCGAATTCAAGAGGTAATCAAGCCTGGGCAAATAGTTTTAATTCAAATCGTAAAAGAAGAGAGAGGAAAAAAGGGGGCTGCCCTTACCACTTTTATATCCCTTGCAGGAAAATATATCGTGTTAATGCCAAACACAGCAAAGGGTGGCGGGATCTCTAGAAAAATTTACAGCTCCAGTGATAGAAAAAAAATGAAGGAAATTATCAATGATTTAGAACTTCCAAAAACAATGGGATTAATTGTCAGAACTGCCGGAGCGAATAAAACTAAAAATGAAATTAAAGACGATTTAACAAATTTATTAAGTACGTGGGAAGAAATAAGAATGAAGACTTTAAAATCTATTGCCCCTAGTACAATTTATGAAGAGGAAGATTTGATTGCTAGAGCTATAAGAGATTTTTATAGTAAAGACATCGATAGTATTGTTGTTGATGGCGATAAAGCATTTGAGGCTGCAAAAAAATATGCGAAAAAAATCTCAAGTGCTCATGTAAAAAATGTTGTAAAATATAAAGGTAAAATTCCAATATTTCATCACTATAATATTGAAAAATATTTAAATTCAATTTTTGAACCTAGAATAGAATTAAAATCAGGCGGTTACATAATTATAAGCCCAACAGAAGCTTTGGTTTCAATTGATATTAACTCAGGAAGATCTACTCGGGAAAGAAATGTTGAAAAAACTGCTCTGACAAATAATCTAGAAGCAGCAGAGGAGATTGCAAGACAAGTTAAATTAAGAGATTTAGCTGGTCTAATCGTTATAGATTTTATCGATATGGAAAATTACTCCAATAAAAGACTGGTAGAGAGAAAATTAAGAGAATCTTTAAAAAATGATAAAGCAAGAATCCAATTTGGAAGAATAAGTAATTTTGGTCTGCTTGAAATGACGAGACAAAGATTAAGAGAAAGTTCTATTAAATGGGAAATTCAGCTATCCGTTGACTCTTTCGCCCTTAAAATACTTAAATTATTAGAAGAACGTGCATTTAGTGACACAAAAATTAAAATTATAAATGTCAGTTTATCTAAAAAAATAATTGATATTTTAAATATTAATTATTCAACTGAACTTAAATTTTTTAAAGATAAATATAAATTCAAAATCAATTTAGTTCACAATACAGAATTTTTAACTCAAGAATTTTTATTTAGCTTTTTTGACTCAAAAAAGAAATTGATCAGTGAATTTAATGAAACTGAAGTTAAAGAGCCTTCCTTAAAAGAAACTTTTGAAAGCCCAGTTAAAAAAGATGTTGTGGATAGTTCAGAAAAAAAAGAAGAAACTATCGATAAAAAAAAACACGATGATTACAAGGTAAAAAGAAAAAAATTTTTTAATAAAAGCAGATTTAAAGAAAATAAAAGACCTAAGAAAAAAGAATCTGAAGCTATTAAAGAAGTAAATTAGTTATTCAATTAGTCCCTCGAATGGACTTGATGGATTTGCAGTTCCTTTTTTCTTAATTCTGCCAGCAATAAAAGATTTTCTTCCTGCAATCACCGCATCTTTCATTGCTTCAGCCATTAATATTGGATTTTTTGCTTCAGCAACTGCAGTATTAATTAAAACACCGTCGCAACCTAATTCCATTGCAATGGCAGCATCAGAAGCACAACCAATTCCCGCATCTACAATTACCGGCACTTTTGCCTGATTTTTAATAATTGAGATATTAAATCTATTCTGAATTCCCCTGCCCGATCCTATTAAAGATCCTAACGGCATAATAGCTGCGGCACCCATATCCTCTAGTTGTTTACAAAGTATAGGATCATCTGATGAATAAACCATGACATCAAAGTTTTCTTTTTTTAGAACTCTTAATGCCTCAATAGTTTCAATCATATTAGGATATAAAGTTTCTTTATCACCCAGCACTTCTAATTTTACAAGATTCCAGCCTCCTGCATCTCTTGCTAATCTTAGGGTACGTAGAGCCTCATCCGCTGTATAGCAGCCCGCAGTATTTGGTAGATAAGTAATTTTTTTTGGATCTAAAAAATCAACTAACATTGGCTCTTTAGGATTTGTAACATTTACCCTTCTAACCGCGACTGTTACTATCTCAACTTCAGCAGCATTGACTGCTTTTGCAGTTTCTTCAAAACTTTTATATTTTCCTGTACCAAGGATAAGACGCGACTTATATTTTTTTCCAGAAATAATAAAATCTTCCAATTAACCCCCTCCTATAAAATGAACAATTTCAACTCGATCTTTTGATGATAAAATTTTTTTAACATAATTATCTCTTGGCACGACCTCTTCATTAATTTCTACAGCCACTTTTTTTTCAGAAAGAGACAAGGTCTCTAATAAAGAAATTATATTAGTTTTTTCTTTTATATTATGTGGTTTTCCATTCAAAATGATTTGTATCATGTTGGATTTAAGCTATTTTTAAATTATAACATATCATTTCTTTATATGAATATAGTAATTATTAACGGTCCAAATCTTAATCTATTAGGTGAGAGAGAACCAAAGATTTACGGAAAAGAAACTCTCAAATCAATTGAAAAAAAATGCAAAGAACATGCTAAAAAAAATAAAATTAAAGTAGATTTTTTTCAATCCAATATTGAGGGTGAGATTGTAACTAAAATTCAAAAATCTAGAGATAAATTTGATGGTTTAATAATTAATGCAGCAGCTTTTACCCATACATCTGTTGCTATATTAGATGCTTTAAATCTTGTAAAAATACCTAAAATAGAAGTTCATATTTCTAATATTTTTCACAGAGAAGAATTTCGACACAAATCATTAATTAGTAGTGCTGTTAATGGTCTAATTTGTGGTTTAGGATCACATGGTTATATTTTAGCAATAGACGCAATTAAAAAAATAATTAAAGATAATAAATCATGAAAATTGACAAAAAAATTATTAAAGAACTTTCAGATTATTTAGATGAGTTTAATCTAACTGAGATTGAATATTCTGAGAATAACGTAAAGTATAAAGTTAGCAAATCTAATAAAGGAGTTGTCCGTGAACAAATACTATCAACTGACAACCAATCAAAATCCTCATCTACTGCTTCCTCTGTTGTTGCTGAAAATATTAATAAAGCTAACATTGTTAAATCTCCTATGGTTGGAACTGCCTATTTAGCTCCAGAACCAGGCGCAAAACCTTTTGTAACTGTTGGGGCTAATATTAAAAAAGGTCAAACAATTATTATTATTGAAGCAATGAAAACAATGAATCACGTTCCCTCCACTAAAGATGGCGTAGTAAAAAAAATATTAGTAACCGATGGCGAAGCAGTAGAGTTTGATCAGGACTTAATCCTAGTCGAGTAAATGATTAAAAAAATACTTATAGCTAATAGAGGCGAGATAGCCGTACGAGTGATACGGGCGTGTAAAGAACTAGAGATAGCAACTGTCGCTGTACACTCTACCGCTGACAATGAATCTATGCACGTCAGACTGGCTGATGAAAGTATTTGTATTGGATCACAAAAAGCTCAGGATAGTTATTTAAATATTCCTTCCTTAATATCTGCAATTGAAATTACGGGTGCTGATGCAGTACATCCTGGATATGGATTTCTCTCTGAAAACTATAAATTTGCAGAAATTTTAGAACAACATAAAATTAAGTTTATAGGTCCAAGCTCAGAACTTATTAGAAAAATGGGCGATAAAATTGAAGCAAAAAAAATAGCAAAAAGTTTAGGGCTTCCAATCGTATCGGGGTCTGAAACAGGAATAAAAGACGTTAATGAAGCTATAAAAATATCTAAACAAATTGGTTTTCCAGTACTTATTAAAGCTGCAGGTGGAGGCGGTGGTAAAGGCATGAGAGTTGTTCATTCTGAAGATAAATTAGAAGAAAATATTAAAATTGCACAAACAGAGGCAAAGAAATTCTTTAACAATGAAGAAGTTTTTATTGAAAAGTTTTTTGAAAATCCAAGACATATTGAAGTTCAAATTTTATCAGATGGCAAAGATAATACAGTTCATTTAGGAGAACGAGACTGCTCTGTACAAAGAAGATATCAAAAAATAATAGAAGAAAGCCCTTGCCCAGTTATTAATGATGAGGAGAGAAAATATTTACTAGATGTTTCAGTAAGTGCTATTTCAAAACTTGGTTATGAAGGAGCTGGAACTCTTGAATTTATTTATGATAAAGGAAAATTTTATTTTTTAGAAATGAATACACGATTACAAGTTGAGCATCCTGTTACAGAAGAAGTAACAGGCATCGATCTTGTTAAACGACAAATTGAAATAGCATCAACCGGAAAATTAAGTTTACTGCAAAAAGATATTACATTCTTTGGTCATGCAATTGAATGTAGAATAAATGCTGAAGATCCAAGTAAAAATTTTTTACCAAGTGCTGGAACAGTAAAAACTTACAATCAACCTTCAGGACCAGGAACAAGAGTGGATAGCTGTGTATTTCAAGGGTGTAAAGTTCCACCGTATTATGACAGTTTAGTTGCAAAACTTATTTGTCATGGAAAAGATCGGGCCTCTGCAATTTCAAGGCTAAAAAGATCTTTAGACGAATTTGTCATTGAAGGGGTAAGCTCAACAATAGATCTTCATAAAAAAATATTAAGAAATGAGGATTTTATTAATTCGAAATACGATGTGAATTGGCTTACAAAAACTAAATTTTATTAGTTCTAAGGACGCCAACTTTCGTAATCGGCTTTTGTCTGAACCTTGTATTTATTAGGATTATAAGCTTCGTTAGTACCAGTTTTATTTTCCTGATGATCTTTTTGCCACTTATATTTAGAAAACTCTTTTTGGCTTGGAACCTCTTTGATTAAATGATGCATCCAAGCATGCCACTCTGGTGGGATTTTAGTAGCCTCAACATCTGAATTAAAAATAACCCATCTTCTGTCTTTGCTATCTACATAATATTTATTTTTAGAATCATCAATGCCAACAAGCTTTCCAAAAAAAAGTGTATTTAAAAATGTACCAATGGTTTGGCCATTCCACCATGTAAATATAATTTTAAGAAATTTGATCATTGAATGAATTTATATATTTAAGATATCCACAAAAATTTTCTATTTCAAGTTGTCTATTTTTTAACTAGACACTTATTACAGATTAAAATAGTGATTTAAAATCATTAAATTTTTAAGAATCAAAAAATGTCCAAATATATTGCTGAAAGTTTTTATACTTGTTTATTTAAAATTACTCATAGCTTACAAGAATTAACTAATGAAGCCCTTCAAGAAATCGATAACCGAAAAGATGGAAAAGTTGAGGTTTTAGATGTTAAATTCAATAAAAGAAAGACTCGTTCATTAGCTGAAATTCAAGCTAATAAACCTCAGAGTAAGGAACAAGAGGTTAAAGAAATTTCCAGCCAAAAAATAAGTGAAAATATAACTTCATCAATTTTTAATAATATTCAAGATAACAAAGCTTCTTCTTTAGTAATAGAAAACAAGGCCTTTAGTGAAAGAAGAAAAATGCCTGACCGTAGAAAAGGCTATATCCAAAAAGCGATGATTGGAGATCATAAAGTTTATTTACATATAGGTGAATATGATGATGGTAGAGTTGGTGAAATTTTTATTGATACAAATAAAGAAGGTGAACTTGTAAGATCATTAATGAATAACTTTGCAATCGCAATATCATTAGGTCTTCAGTATGGAGTTCCGCTAGAAGAGTATGTCGATGCCTTCATTAACACCAAATTCGAACCCTCTGGAAAAGTTAAGGGTAATGATAGAATTTTGTCAGCTTCGTCAATTCTAGATTACTTGTTTAGAGAACTTGCAATTTCTTACCTTGGAAGAGAGGATCTTGCACATACTCCTTCTATCAAGAAAATAGATCAAGCAGAGGACTCTGAGGAAAATGCTCAGCTTATTGATGTTCTTAAAAATATAACAAGCAAAGGTTTCTTAAGAAATCAGTATAAAGAAAAATTGGTTGATCTAAGTAATATTAGACTAAATATTAAGAGTAAAAAAATAAATTAGTCTTTTTTAACTAATTTAATATTTAACTCTTTTAATTGTTTTTCAGAAACGTCGGACGGTGCATTCATCATTAAATCTTGAGCATTTTGATTTAATGGAAACATAGTAACTTCTCTAATATTTTTCTCACCAGCTAATAACATGATAATTCGATCAATTCCTGGAGCTATTCCTCCATGCGGTGGCGCTCCATAAGATAAAGCATTAATCATACCGCTAAACTTATTATCAACTTCCTCTTTTGAATAACCTGCGATTTTAAATAACTTATACATTAATTCTGGAATGTGATTTCTAATTGCTCCAGATGACAATTCAATGCCATTGCAAACAATATCATACTGATAGGCTAATAATTCTAATGGATCTGTTTTATCAATCAAATCCATAGGTATTTGTGGCATAGAAAATGGGTTATGACTAAAGTCAATTTTCTTATCAATTTCATTGTATTCGAACATTGGATAATCAGTCACCCAGCAAAATTCAAAAACATTGTCTTTTATTAACTCTAAATTTTTAGCAATTTCAGTTCTTGCCCAAGCTGAAAATTTTTCAGCATTTTTCTTAATATCACATACAAAAAATATAGCATCGCCGCCTGCAGCGTTAACTTTTTTACATAAAGTATTTATTGCATCGCTAGAAAAGAATTTAGCAATAGGTCCTTTTCCTTCTAATTTTCCACTGTTATTCTCAAGAATAATATAACCCAGTCCTGAAGCCCCTTCAGCTTTTGAGCCTTTATCTAAATTATCAAAAAAACTTCTTGGCTTTGAAGACACATTTTTTGCAACAACGCATCTTACTACAGATTTTTTTTGTATTAGTTTTTTAAATATTTCTAATTTAACGTCTTCTCTCTCAAAAATTTCAGTTACATCGCTAATTTCAATTGGATTTCTTAAATCTGGTTTGTCTGTTCCAAACTTTAACATTGCATCTTTATATTTAAATCTTTTAAAAGGAGTTTTGCTAATTGAGTAACCTTTGCTGAATTTTGTAAAAACTTCATGTAACAATGGCTCGACTACTTGAAAAACATCTTCTTGTTCAACAAAAGACATTTCAATATCTAATTGGTAAAACTCACCTGGGCTTCTATCTGCCCTTGCATCTTCATCTCTAAAACATGGTGCGATTTGAAAATATCTATCAAACCCAGACACCATAATTAATTGTTTAAATTGCTGAGGTGCTTGTGGAAGAGCGTAAAACTTTCCAGGATTTAATCTACTTGGAACAAGAAAATCTCTTGCTCCTTCTGGGCTAGAGGAAGTTAAAATTGGCGTTTGATATTCTAAAAAACCAAGGCTTTCCATTTTTTTTCTAATAAAAGAAATAACATTAGATCTTAATATAATATTTTGATGTAATTTTTTTCTTCTTAAATCTAAATAACGATATTTTAATCTTATTTCTTCTGAATATTCTTGATCACTAAAAACCGGCAAAGGAAGTTCTTTTGTTGAACCTAATACAGAAAAATTTTTTATTAATATTTCAATAGAGCCTGTTGCTAGTTCTTTATTAATAGTTTCTGAAGTTCTGCCGACAACTTCCCCCTCTATACAGATAACTGTTTCTAATTTAATTTTCTCTAGCGCTGAAAATTGTTCACTTTTATTATCAATGACACACTGCGTCATTCCATAGTGATCTCGCAAATCAATAAACAATAAATTACCATGATCGCGTTTTTTATGAATCCAACCAGATAGAATAATTTGCTTACCAATATTATTAATTGTAAGTTCTGCGCAATTGTGAGTTCTATATTTATTCAAATCAAATCAACCTTTTTAATAATAAATTGAAATACAGTTAATGTTCAAAAAAAACAATCATAATTTCTCACTTATTAGAAACAACAAAGAACTAGATCAGTTTATTACAAAAATTAAAAATAAAAAAAAATTTTATTTTGATACAGAATTTGAAAGAAGATCTACCTATAAGGCAATTATATCAATTGTAGTTATTTTTGATGGAAAAAATATTGGAGTTATTGATTGTTTAGAAAAAAAAATTAATTTTAAAAAAATATTTAAGTTCTTAAATAAAAAAAAAAATACACTCATCATTCATTCCTCAAGACAGGACTTAGAAATATTTTTATCAATTGTTAAGAAAATTTTATTTAATATTTTTGATACTCAAATAGCAGCATTGTTTAATGGTTATAAGGAAACTCCATCCTATAAGAAATTAGTCCAAGATTTTTGTAGGGTTAATATTGATAAGTCACTTCAAAAAGAAAATTGGCTTAAAAGACCCATTGGGAAAGAGAGAATTAATTACTTAATCAATGATGTTTATTATCTAAGGATAATTTTTAATAAATTAAATAATAAATTAATTAAAAAGAATAAGTTAAAATCTTTTAATAAATTCATCAAAAGAGAAATTTATAAAATATCTCACGAAGATTATCCTGTTATTTTTAAAAAAAAATTAGGAAATAATATTCTAAATAATAAAAAATTTATCAAAATTATAAGCTTAAGAAATAAAATAGCACAAAAAATTAATCTTCCAAAAAATTGGGTATTTTCTGACAAAGACATTGTAAGAAATTTAAAAAATGAAAAAACTTCTATTATCTCAAAAAATTTAAATAAAAATGATAATAAAAAATTATTAAAGTTAATTACAAATTTTAAAAAAGACTTTTAATAAAATTAACTAATATCATTTATTGCTTGGTTAATAATTTTAGTATTTATTTTTTTTTTATACAACAAAGATAACTCATCTAAATTTTTAACAAATTTTGAAGCAGCCTCATAACTTCTCTCAATATTCTTTAGAATAAAATCAACTTCCTTTTTTGTAATATTAATTTGCTTGTCAGAAAGCATCTTTGTTAAAATTTGATAAAATAATTCATCAGATGGATTAGTAATTGCAACCGCAACTAATGAGCTTAGACGTGAAATCAAATCTTTTAATTTAAATCTAATACTTCCGGATAATTTATTGGAAGTTAAATAAATAAATTTATTTTTACTAATAAAATCATTTAAAATTGTTTGAAAAA
>Ga0247839_1008762_pt1 | contig 10448 bp, 12 predicted proteins | sample LaCruzMarch2015__6_FD_192405 | JGI IMG/M metagenome (GOLD analysis project Ga0247839, IMG submission 192405) | Freshwater microbial communities from meromictic Lake La Cruz, Castile-La Mancha, Spain - LaCruzMarch2015_16m | ecosystem: Environmental > Aquatic > Freshwater > Lake | place: Spain...
TTTGTCCATTATAAGATGGATGTGTAATTTGTCCTGTTACAGTTACTGAACTACCCGTATAATATGGGGGTTGTGTTGTTCCTGTAAATCCTACAAAATAACCATCAAAAAAATTATCTAAATATGGCCATTCATATAAATCTTGTTGAACAAATATTTGGTCTCCTACTTGAAATTCTGTATCATTCAAAGATGTAATACCTGAATTTACAAAACATAATGAACCCCCACTAAATAGATTATCTAAAAAGGCTTGTCTAAATTGTTTTTCTGAACCACATACTAACTCATAACAAAATCTTGTATCTGTTCCCTCATAAGATAATGAATAATCTACTGTCTGTCCTGTTAAATTCTCTGATACAAAATCTTTTAATACATTTGATAAATCCATTTTGGCATATCCATTCAAATCGGGGTTAAATTTATATTTAATAAACCTTGATGTTGTAAAATCATTTACTCCAAACGGTTGTTCGGGTATTAAATCAATCACAAATTCTGTTGAGGATACTATTTTTCTTATGATATAATACCCCGTATATAAGTCATTATTGTTTTCATCATTCAAAAATACATAATCCCCCAACGAAAAATTGTGTAGGGTGGTTGATGTTAATTTTGTAAATACATCGTTGTATATTATATAAGCGGTATGTCCTGTAATGGTTACTTTATCCCAAGTGATATTAGTTATATACTTGTAGTTTTCACTTATATTGTAGTCAGTATCATATAATTTAAGTGGGACGGCTGAATATGCCGCCATATAATCGTGTGGTTGTGTTATTGCTGTAAATGCCATTATTCTTTAATTTTTTGTTTATAATTTAAATGTATTTTATTTATAAAACTTCTAACTTTTTTTCCTAAATCAAAATCATTTGGGTTTTCTTTAACCCATTCTTTAATTGTTTCTATTGATATTTTCGCCATAATTAAATTTCTTTATAATTTTTATTTATCATATCTATAAGTTGATTAACAACCTCATCTTCATATTTCTTTTGTAATGTTGGGGATGTTTCAAATTCTTTAATCACCCTCTGTATTACATTTGTAGGTTTAATCCCAAATTTATAAATACTCCTTGCAATTGGGAATATTGCCTCTTTTGAAATACCTTTAACTTGAACCCATTTAGCAATAGCTTTGATTGGGGGATACTTACCAGGTTTTCTACCCTTATCTACATATTTTAAATAATCATTCGCTAAAAGGATTATTTGTATTTGTTTTGCCTCCTCCCTTATTTGAAAAGCTAAACTATTTATTAACGCACCAGTTGCATCTTTCCCCTCTCTACGAAGTTCCCTATATAAAATCTTTACATAGTCACCGCCAAACTCTTTCATTTTTTGGGTTGATATGGGTTGAAATTCTGCCATCGTTAATAAGGTTGTTCATCATACCATCTCCACCCATCAACGGGGTAATCGTATGTATCTTTTAATTCTTTTAATAATGTATATGTCGGAGCATATACTGCATTGGGAGCCCAAAACCATTGCTCCTCATCGTATCTATAAAATCCACTTGTATCTTCCATTATTTATAATGTTACTATCCAGTTTTTAGATGTGGCGATTAAGATGTCTGCGGCAGTTAAATCAGCCGAGCCAGGGTTTCTCGTCACGGTTATTGTTCTTGTTGTTCCAGGTGTCCCCAAGTCATTAAACACTTGAACTAATTCTGCTCTTTCCATAGCACAATCAAGAAAATTTACTGATACAACTAATCCAGGAACTCTTATTTTTTGTAATGAAAAACACCTAAAAAAGGCATTAGTCACAGTTACTACATTCGCTAATGAAGTAAATGTTACTTCCCTTAAACTACCACATTGGGAAAAAGCACTTGTTAAATTCGTAACCGCAGTTGATGTTATTGTTCCAATTTTTATTAAAGATGCGTTATTAAGAAATAATGAACCAAAACTTACTGAAGATGCAAGATTAACATTTCCAATAAATCTTAAATTAGTGCAATTAGCAAATATACTTGTAGTGGCTGTAGCTGCTGATGATGTAAAATTTCCAAACTTTGTTATTTTTGTATCAGTAAATAAAGAGGTAATAGCAACTGTGGTATTTATAATCATATCCCCAACTTCACAAGCACCTAAATATGTAAATATTTGTGTTGCTGATGATGGTAAACCAAGATTTAATGGGACTTGAAATACTCTACAATTTGGTAAAAGAGTAATACTACTTGCTAATGCACCAGCATAATTTCCCGTATATTGAATAAATCTTTGAAGATAGGGGTGTGATTTATAAAAAAAGGGTCTGGCGGTGCTCCAAGACATAACAATATCCAACCAATTTTGAGTTCCTATTGCTGTTGGAAGTCCAAAATTAAAAAGAGTTACTGAACCACTATTTTGTGTTATTGTAACTAATACTGTTTTATAATTTTCACCATAGTCATCTACTAATATTGGGGATGTTAATGCTGAATATGTATAAGTTTTTGATATTAATGTTGTTGATGCGGTTGTTAATGTTGTTGTATCTCCCCAATCTATCGTAATATTAAATGTTCCTGCAAATTGTATATTAAGAATATTCTTTCTTGTTTCATATACCGCATAAACACCATAGAATTTTGTATCTGCTGATGTAATTGATGGGATACTAACCCATCCACCAGGTCGTGTCCATTCTGTGGGACTACCAGCTTGTATGTATAAATCACTCATATTATATTTTACTTAATGTTAAGTTTGTAACACCAATAACTGATGCCACAACTGTTATTTTACTTCCTACCGCAATTGTTCCACCCAATGCATATAATACACCATCATCATAGATAGTTATGGTTGGGGCATTTAAGATATTTGTTACTGTATCTATTGATAAGTTATATGGGGCATAAACATCCACTGACAGAGCGTTTATCAACTCAATGGTCCAAACTATAGGACTATCAACCCAAACACTCGTAGATGTATTATATTCAAGTAATGAACCCCCTTTGGTTGTTCCTGTGATTTGAACATCGTGTAATTCACCTAATTCATCAACACCATTATCTGACGATACAAATATTTTACCATTTACTGCGTGTGAATACAATACATAACCAATTCTTACTGGGTGGGTTGTTGGTTCTATATTGGTTAAACCACCAGCAACTGTATCTGATAACCATAAGTCATCACCATCTAACCAAGTTTCACCTTGAAGTGAACCTGTTGCATTTATGTTATTAACATTACCAAATGATGTAATAAAACCTTCTTGATTGTTGTTAATATTTTCAGTAACAACACCCAATATACCAGAATGGTTGTGTTTAGTATCTGCTTGTGCTAATAAAACTGCTAACCTTTGTCCTTGTGCCCCACCTTCTGCTTGTGTTCTTATTCTAACAACCTTATATTGACTTTCAAGTAAATTTGAACCAGTTTTATTAACTACTCTTACAACTTCTTCTTGTCCTATTTGTAATGTCACATTACCACCTTTTAAACCTAAATTTAATGTTCCATCTGTATCATTCCATATCAATCTACCAATATCCCCTGCTTGTGCCGCAGATGTATTAAAATCAATATAATCAACATCATCTATTGTGGTTACATCCAAGTTCCCGTTGATGGTTAAACCAGTCATCGTGTTGATGGTGGCGTTGAATGTGTTACCACTATTATCAGCAATAGTGAATGTATTATTTAAATAGGTATATCCCGTTACGAATTGGTTATTATCAGTTGAACCAGTATAAAAACCACTTACGTTAAATGTCCCTCCACTATTATTGGTGAATGTTGCTGTTCCAGTTGAGTTATCATATGTCCCCCCTGTTACGAAGATATCATTAAATACAATACCTGTAAGATTTGAACCATCCCCATAAAAAGTTGTTCCTGATATATCACCATTTACAGTAAGTCCAGTCATAGTATTAATAGTGGCACTAAATACCCCACCATTATCATCAGTAATTGTGAAGGTATTATCTTGATATGTGAAACCTGTAATACTTGTTCCTGTGTTTCCTGTAAAATTTGATATTTGTTGAGTTATGTATTGTTGTAATGTGGTGCAAGCGGTTACTGTATCACAAGTCAAATACCTCGTCATAGGGTTAATTGGGGATAAGTTTGTCTGTGTAATATCGCCGGTTGGTAAAATACAATTTGAATGTTTTAATTTAAAACTAAATTGTCCCACCCATCCATTAACTTTATCTTGTGTTTCATCTGTTGCAGGGAAACAATTAATTACATCTTGAAATATAATACCATAATTCCCCCAATCTACCTGAACCTCTGTTATAAAATCTTGTAGGACTTGTAACATATCACTCAATATCTCCTGGATGTTGTCGCTATTATCTCCATTTATTTCCAAATAATTTGACTGAATATTTGTCTTATCCATAAATAAAACAGAAAAAGACAACTCTGGTATTGCCGTTCTATTTTGGGGGTTGATTAAACTATTTTCATTTAATGATACCCACATATAGGGGAAGTCCATTTGTCTTGAGGTCCCTATTTCACTTGTTGGTCCAAAACCAAAATCATTTAAAAAAAAATGTCTGTCAGCGAACCCACTGAACAAATCCACCATTTGATTTAATGAAATTATATTTACACTCATATATTGCCGTTTTTACTTTGTTCTACTTTATTTTTTTGATAGAAATAAGACAACCAATTCAAACATCCAATATAGTTCTTCTTGTATATCATTTCATCAGTTGTATTTAATTTGGTTAATAATAAATAAACCATCTCCAACCATTTAAATCTATCATCAACATCCGTCTTTTTATTTAAAGTATCAAATTTACTTTTTTTCTCTTTTTTTATTTTGGCAGGCTTTCCAAATAGTCCTTCGTATTGTCCTCTAATGTAGTCCCGCCAGTTAAAAAAAAACTGAATATGTTATATACTTTTGAAATTGGGGCATTTCTAAATAAATTAACCCTATCCATAAATTCACCTTTGAAGGCTTCTAACTTTCCGTTTTCTTTTTTCTTTCTCAAAAATATACATAGTAACTTATCCATCACTTTGAATAAATTACCATCTGCTGATTGTAAAATCGTCTCAATACTAATAACCTCCCCCATTGTTAGTTTAGAAAAATCATTTTTTAAATAATATGTTTCACCTTCCAACTCAACACTCTCAACATTGGTGGGTTTTAATTCTTTACTTGTAAACGCAAATACTTCAGCCAATTTTTCAAAATCCTTTACATCCATCATCATAATTAAATTTTCATCAATATCTGTCAATACATTTATTATTTTTACAGATAACTCTACTGAATTTAACCCCTCTCTTTCAAAAGAGAATAATTTAACAAAATCACCAATAGTAACTTCATCCCACGATTGGGGTAAATTAAATTCCTTTACCTCATCATCAATTTCTAATTTTAAATTTATCATATTATCCTTTTTTTGTTTTTAATAAATATATTTTTTATTGTTGTGTTTTGTACATTAAATACGGAAAGTTTTAACTGGTGCTTTCTTAATCTCAAAAATCATTCTATAAGCCATTGCATCTGAAAAATCGGGAGAACGCCCTAACATCCTTTTAACCTCACCTTTATCTACCATCTGTATTTTACTTACTTTATCTGTTGGTTTATGTTTTACTTCTTGTAATTCCTCAATAATTTTATCATCATATTTTGTTTTCACCACTTTTAAATCACCTTTGTTAATCACTTCACTTAATTTGAAGTATAATTGTGTTTTAAGATTTTGGTAATTTTCCCCTCCGAGTGCTCTTGCATTATTTACTATTGGTTTTCCACCCCTTAAATATCCTTCTAAATATTTACCAACCCCATCACTATCCCAAGTAATATTATATGGGGGTATTTTATATTCTTTTGCTTTATCCCTAATTACGTCTTCAATCTTTTCTTCTGGATTAACTATTATTTCTACTATAGTTAAATCTTCCCACACCATAATCACGGCATTATCACTTGTGAACGCAACATCGGAGCTGATATATTTTTTACTTTTTTCAACTTGAGGTTTTTTGTTAATGAAGATATTTAATATGGTTTCATAATCCATCAATGCATCAGGTGAGGTTTCGTAATTCCAATTCCCATTTATCAATCTTTCCTTATCTGTATTTGATAATGCCTTTTGTAGGTTCTCAACATATACGTCTGTAATGAACGGGTTGTCTAAAACAAGAGCTGTAATAAACTTTTTATGTTCGGGTAATGTATTATCTTGACTTGGTATATAATAATCCCTATACAAGAAGTTTTTAGATGGATTACAAGTCATTAGTAAGAAGGGTTTGATTGATAATTCACCATTTAACCATCTACCAAGTCGTGATTGTAATATCTGTTTTCCTTTTTCATCTACCTCACCAGCCTCATCAATACAACCCATCGTTAATAATTGTCCCCCCAACCTTGTATAATTGGGGTCTGATGGTAAATATCTTAATTCCAATAAAACTATCTTTGAACCATTTGTAAATGTAATTTCACCTGTGGTTGAATTATACTTGTAATGTTCTTCTGTCTTTAACCCCCAGTTATTTATTACCTCAAATAAAGAAACTACAGTTGTTTTTTTTAAGGTGGTTAGCTCATTTCTGGCTAAACCAATTCTTATCTTGGGGTATTCTAAACATTTAAGTATCATAAAGGCACACATACCATATGATTTACCACCAGCAGCGGCACCTCCATATAATACCTCTGTTGTTATTTCATCATTAAAATAGTCAAAAATTAAATCTTGTTTTAACGATGGGGAAAAATTAATCTCCATTATTATTTTTATTTGGTTTAATAACATTAATAACAATATTCTCCCCCTTGTGGTTGATGTCTTGTTCTTGTTTGTCTCTATATCCGTGATGATTTTTTAATAAAAATATGGACATCGTTGGGTTTAGGTTGTGTTTTAAAGCACCATTTACTATTTTACCCTCCTGTATTTTTTTTACCTTTTTTATTAATTCGGTAAACTTGGGATATTTAATACACATTTCACTAATAAACTGTGGGTATATATCACCATTTTCATATAAAAATGTTTCCATCCATATATTGTCTTGACTTTCTAACATCCAGTTAAATAAATCATTCCCCAATTTCATAACTTTTTCTTCGGTCCATATTAGGGGTCTTCCACCTTTGTTTTTTGCCATCATTTCTTTGTTCTTTGTGTATTTATCACAACACCTTTTTTACTTTGTGTTGTTTTCTGTTTACAGGATTGACACCCCACTTTTTGTGGTGGTTCTGATATTGTTATTTTTTCTTCTGTTGTTTCTTGTCTATTATACCAATTTAATAATTGTTTTTGTGCAAATCTTATCTGTGCTGCACAGTGGGAACAAATAGACATTTTTTTATCTATATGTTCTCTAATAATATTACTCATACTCTGAACATCATATTTATTTGTTTTTTTTAGATTAATTAATCTAATTATTTCGTTTTTTAATCCTTCTTCCATTTCTTTTTAATTAAATCTTTATATAACTCATAGTTATTTATTCTTGTCTCAGCAATTTTATAATAGTCCTCGTCCATTTCCATCCGTTAGCGGTAATGCTACGAACCGCATACCCGACTGACTGCAATTTCATAATATTGCTTCTCTTTTTCTATTCCGACAAAAAAACGATTAAGTTCTTTTGATGCTAAACAAGTAGTTCCTGAACCCATTGTATTATCCAATACAACATCGTTTTCATCTGTGTAAGTGGAAATAAAATATTTCATCAATTTTTTTGGCTTTTGTGTTGGGTGGTATTTTCCCTCGCTTTCAGCAGTTGTAAAGTATTGCACAGTTCTTGGATTTCTTAAACCATCTTCATTCACAATTTCAATTCCTGCATTTGGTATTTTATTATAAACTTCGGTAACTATTCCGTTATCGTGTTTTCTATTCCCTTTATTAAAAGGTTTTCCTTGTACTTTTTGGGCGTTGTATTTAGTTTTACCTTTACCAAATATAACTATGTTTTCGTGTGCTTTTAAAGGCATATAACTTGTTTGTAAAAAGTTACTCGCTTTTGATTTTTCCCAAATCCATTCATACTTAAATAGTTTAGGGTTACTCATTATTAATGCACTTGTAAAAGGTTGTGAAGCGGTTAAAACTATTGCACCATCATCTGTAATTATCCTTTCGTATTGTTCCCAAAGTTTATCAAAAGGCAAAATACTATCCCATTTACAAGCAGTTGTGCCATAAGGTAAATCAGCCAAAATAAGATTAACTGACTTATCTTTTATGTAAGGGAAAATATCGAAACAATCCGCATTAATCAAAGCACTACCGCTAACAAGGGTTTTGCAATAGTGGGGCGGAAGTGGTTTATTGAACATTTATTTCTTTTTAATTAAATCTTTATATAACTCATAGTTATTTATTCTTGTCTCAGCAATTTTATAATAGTCCTCGTCCATTTCCATTCCTATAAACTGGAACCCCTCTAATCTTGCTGCAATCCCTGTTGAACCCGAACCCATATAACAGTCCATAACTATTCCATTTGGTGGTGTTATTAACCTAACAAGATATGTTAATAGATTGATTGGTTTAACTGTGGGGTGGTTGTTTTTGGTTATACGAGTATTTATCAATTCACTACTACCTTTATCTTCAACATCATCAAAATTATCTAACCCCAAGTTTCGTTCTTTCTTACTAACCTTTGGAATGTAGAAAAATCTTGATGCTCCACCAGTATCATTATAACCTCTTGTATTGAAAAATCTACTTGCTCCATCAGTATTAATTACTTTACCAACACCATAAGTATTTTCACCAGCATCAAAACCACCTTCATATGTTTCAGGAAATTTTGTTGATTTTACTATACCACTTTGTTCGTCCAATAATTCAGCAGCAGTTTCATCAATAATAAAATTGGCAGGGAACCTACCATCAACATCAAAATTATCTAACCCCAAGTTTCGTTCTTTCTTACTTACCTTTGGGATATAGAAAAATCTACTTGCTCCACCAGTATCATTATAACCTCTTGTATTATTTACTTTACCAGCACCATAAGTATTTTCACCAGCACCAAAACCACCTTCATATGTTTCAGGAAATTTTGTTGATTTTACTATACCACTTTGTTCGTCCAATAATTCAGCAGTAGTTTCATCAATAATAAGATTAGCTGGGAACCTATGTGCTGTTGATGGTTTAATTTCATCATATCTAATTCTACAACCATCTATATTTATCCCACCTGTTCCAAATCTTAATACATTCTCCGCAATTGTTTTTTCTTCTATTGGTTTTCTTGCCAATACAATAGGCTCGTTGGCTGGTTTCAATCCTGTTCCCCAACCTTCATATGGTGTATTAACTTTACTTCTTACTGCATCTTTAATATCATCTTGTAATTCATTACCCAACTTCTTATCAACAGCCTTACGGATATTTAATGACTTTGGGAAACCACTACCATATACCCACATAATTTGGTCACGTATTTCAAAACCTGCGTCTTCAATATTTACAACCATTCTGTGATACGTTCGTGGTCCCCCGAATGATAAGATATGTCCTCCAGGTTTTAATACCCTATACACCTCTTTCCAAAACTCCACAGATGGAACATCATAATCCCACTTCTTACACATAAAAGATAATCCATAAGGTGGGTCGGTTACGATACTATCTACGAAGTTATTTGGTAATTCTTTTAATTTGTCTATGTTGTTCCCCAACATAAGTTTTACATTTTCATCCATAAATTTTGTGTTTAATACTTTTATTCATAATTAAATATTAAACACCTCATCTTGTTTTAATTTGAGCAATAAAAAAAGGGACAGTAGCGAATTGTCCCTTTTAACATTACCATAACCAGTAATGGTCCTAAGCAAAAATTATAGTTTTTTGAGTATTTGTTCTTTCATCTTTTTAACATTATGGAAGATTAAACAATGGTTAATTCCATATTCCTTCCCTATTTCTCTGTATGTCTTATTCTTTATAAAATATTCTTCAAACATTTGGTTCTCAAACCAAGTTTTCTTCGTATCTTTATAAATTTGATTTATTAACTCTAACCTTTCCTCAAACTCTATCTTATCTTCTATTGTTGTATCATCCTCCAAATACCCATAATTCTCAAAATATTCGTTGTCCTGTATTCTAATATTCTTGTGGAACGATGAGGTGTTTGAATGTATTTGGTTTCTTACAGTGTTGATAAAATAGTATTTGAAGTAACCTTTTTGTATTGCTTCTTCTACTTTTATTTTATTCTCTAAAAACGAAATGGCTATTTCCGAAATAAGTTCCGGTTTTAAGTCAAATCTTGGTTGAATAATATTATCAATAATCTCATCGTATATTGACCCCTTTGTTGTTATTTCTATTAAGATGTTATTAATTGTCATTTTAATATTGTTTTGTATGTATCAAACATTTTCTCCATCAGTTCGTGATATTTTTGTTCA
>Ga0247839_1008768_pt1 | contig 10443 bp, 8 predicted proteins | sample LaCruzMarch2015__6_FD_192405 | JGI IMG/M metagenome (GOLD analysis project Ga0247839, IMG submission 192405) | Freshwater microbial communities from meromictic Lake La Cruz, Castile-La Mancha, Spain - LaCruzMarch2015_16m | ecosystem: Environmental > Aquatic > Freshwater > Lake | place: Spain...
AAGGTTAACCAAAACAAATCGAGCATACAATTCACGTTCAGGGTCTGAACCGTGACCATTAAATGGAGAGATAATTGGTTTAATGACTGCAGCAGTTGTATTTGTTCCAACAACAACTGCTGTTGCAAACCTAAAGTTTAAACCTGCATATCCAGTTGATATACCAACATTTGTAATAATACCAGAAGAGTTTGTTTCAGCATAACCTTTGCATGAAGAAGCAACAATAATAACTTCTCCTGATACGTATCCAGAACCACCTATCACTTTGGTCACACTTACAATTTCGCCAAGTGAATTTGTTGTTGCAATACCATAAGCAGTTTCTATTGCGCCGGTTGTTGAAATCTGTCTAAGTAAAACTGGTGTTGTTAGTTCAGGAGGAGTTGGGTAATTAATACCACCATTTGTAATCGAAGTAATTGCAGTAATTGAACCATTCGACGTTGAAACCATACAACGCGCTGAAGTGTTACGATTACCATCTCCACCAATGTATACTGGGATTGCAGTATTGGCTAGTACAGTTGCTGATGCAGTATAACCACTTCCGCCTGAAATAAGTTTAACGTGATCAACAGAACCTTTTGTAGCATTAGCAATAACTGTTGCATCGCTTGAAATCGGAAGATAATCTGAAACAGCAAACTTACGAATAAGTGAATCTGAAAGGTTAAACATATACTTCCACTTATATCCATCGCCAGTCGTTTGAATATCAGTTGAAATATGTGTAGGTTTAATTGTTGATTGCGCACCACGATTATTTGAAATACACTTATATACTTTGTTTTCGTCAGTAAACACATAGAAGTTTGCTGTTGCTGAAGCAGTAAGGTCAACATCATGCGCATACTCGGTGTATATAGTTCCACTCACCCAATTAACTCTCTTAAATCCAAGGTTAATATCTTGAGGGTTAACCTTCTTCATAGCAGTAATGTCTTGCCATACAGCATACTCTGACGAAAGAGTATTATCTATCGTTGGAGGATTTTCTTCATCAGGCCATGCTTGAGGACGACCAATGAAAACATAGAAACTCTTTTCACTGCTGTCAACAGCTTCGACAAATTGTCGTGCATTCCGATAATTAATTTTAGATGAAAGACTTTGTGTTGGCATATCGCTTCTTCTCTTTGACTTATTCTACAATCTGTGATGTAATATTAGTTGTACTAGCATTTGCACCAACTGTTTCTAATTCGTTAAACTTAACTGTTCCGACGTAATCTTCAAGGAAGTATAATCCTTCGGCTTCTGTGTAATCCTGTATGATACCCATAACACGAGTATCAATACGTAATGTTTCGTTAGCAAGCAATGCATTTGGTTGTACTTTATTAATGTATATCTCAGCAGACTTAAGCTTGCAGTTGAGAACATTAAATATTGAAATATTACCAAATACTTTACGACCAGCTGGGTGAATAGCACGTGTTAACTGGTTAATCCACTCGGATGTTGAAAACGTTGTGTTAACTTGATACGAATACTTTTGATAGTAATATGAATCCTGTAAAACAATACTTTCCGATAATTGACCATATACACCATTGTATCGTCCAGCATAACTTACAATAGAACCGTATTGAATGCTTAACTCAGCATCTTCACCTCCAACTGTATTGATATTTATTACTGGCGAAGGTACATCTTCTGGAACTTCATCACCGTATTCATATGCAATAAAGTCTTGAATGAAGTAAGGATTGTCTTCATTTGTTTCACGAATATAGAGTGGAGTATTACCTGAACCGAAGTTTGTAATCTGAATAGATTGTATTGCGCCTGTTACTCCAACTGCTGCTACATAAGCAACAAATGTAAATCCATTAAATCCAGCTACAGTGATTCTATCACCAATTGCATATCCAGTTCCAGCATTTATAATTGCAAGAGTTGAAACTGATTTATAAATTTCACCAATGAGTTGAGGATCGCCTAATGCAAAAACATCTTCCTGTGGATCAAACTCATTTACGATTGTAGATTGAATTAGCTTTAATTCATATATTGCACCATCAGAATAATTACGAACTTCAACAGAATCAATTACAGCTCGTGCATCGGATGTTACTTGTTTAATTGTCTTACCAACAAAGTCAAGTGCATTACGCTTTAAACCTGGCGAATACTCTTTCATTGTAATACGAAGAATAGAATCTTTAATCCAACGACCATCGGAAGGAATTAATACGCTATCCCAAGGATATGTTATTTCAACTACATCATCAAGGAAGAGCTGAAAGAAAGTCTTAATTGATTCTTCTGAACCCTTAGACTTCCATAACTCTGAAATCTTATCGTAGAATATTTTAGCATCAGATGCATAGATCTTTGGTACAAATATACCAAGTTCTTTTTGAATCTGTGCAAGAAACTGAGACTCTTGATAATGAATTGAACGTTGATCAGGTAAAGTGTTTTGATAGTATGCTGACTTATTTGAAGTTTCTAAGAATTCAAAATAAGCTTTTACAAACTCGATCAGGCGTGGATAGTTTGCAACTAAATGGTCAGGTGCAATACTATCTACGATAGTCTTAATGTTTGGTTTATTATTTGACATGTGTATTATGCGTGTCTAGGTGTAGTAACATAATTGACACCAGCCGGTGATTGACCAGCAACAATTGTATCAATGTTTCCATCAACCACAACATCATTCATGTCAATGTCAAGTAAGTTATTACGTAATGGTGCAATATCATTTGAATTTGGAATACATGTTATTTCAATATATTCACCAACATAGTTATCAATAAAGAAGTCAGAGAGTATGATTTTACGATTAGCAAAATCAATAGTACCTGCATCGTCTTTTTGCACAATAATATTTGAACCTTCGCCATAGATGATTTGAACTCGACGTACGCCTGCAGAATTAACTGAATCGCGAAGTGTACATTGCTTTCCAGCATAGGTGAATGGAGTGGATTTGTAGATTATTGATTCACCGTTATCGGCTTGATATAAGTCGCCGGAAAATTGAAGTTCAATACGTTGATTAATACTTAACTCTGGAACAAATCGCTTCTTCATATAAACACGAACAGTCGAGTTTAGAATGGCTTTATCAGATCGATCGATCGCAGTTGAGAGAGTAGAGTGACGTAAAACTCCATCGAACTTTGATAAGTATGTATCGTTATAATTTGAGATAGCTGATCGAATGATTGCAATTAAACCAGTTTTTGTCAACGCTGTTGTTGATACATTATATTTAAAGAATACTTCAAGCGCTATGTATGTGTAAATAGGATCGACTAAGATAGGCGTTAAAGACACCATCGTCTTAGGTTTAATGATTGTATTGAGAATGAACTCGCGATCAACTGAGAAGAGTGCTTCACCTTCTTTTGGCTTAATGGAAATAAACACATTACCATATGATGGGGGATTATTATCTTCTCCGCCCCAAACTTGAATTGATTCAATGTTCTGAAAGTTCTCAAGTAAAATAGCTTTAAAGTCTTCTGCTGTTACAGCTCTATTCTGTGAAGCATATGATAATGGAGCTGTTCTCTTGATCTCTTCGATCGTTTCTTTATCAGATCCACCTAATGCACGATTGACAGTTTCGATCGTTGGGTTTTGGCCTTCAATCGTATCAAGGTAAGTAAACACTGCAGCATCATTTGCTTCTTCTTTATTGCAAACAACATAAGTTAAACGAATAACATTACCTTGTTCAAGTGCAGCACCAAGGATGCCATCACCAAATGATATTTCAAACTTAGAGTCAGGATTTTCTGCAATAAAATATACACGTGAATCGGGTTGAATTGAAGTAATTAATTTAGCACGAGTATATGTTGTAAATGTTGTTGCGTTCTCAGAATCGTATACGTTTACTTCAAGTGTAGTTGTATCTACGTCTACATCATTAATTAAGAACTTTTCAGAAGTGTCAGTATCAAAGATATAGTCAACTGTTTTGTATTCGCCTTGAACTATTTTTACATTTGAGAAAACAGTTCCTGTGGTTTGATACTCTTCATCTGTAACAAAGATGTATGATTGACCATTGATAGTTGAACGGAAGCGTGTTCCCTTTGGAATCGTCATAACACTTCCACCACTATTTGCAATGGTGATATTAATATAAGCTACTGCAGCAGTTGCTGAACGAGGAGTGTATCCTAATTGTCGAGCATGGCCAACCACTGATCCTCTAAATTGAGCAGAGTCTAGAAACGTTTCATTCACGCCAAGGTTAGCATTGACTGCGTTATAGTGAGTAACATACGCCATCATATCAATTAAACTTGATATCGCTGAACCTTCAAAATTATAATCTTGAAAAGTTGATTGTGATTTGAGGAACGTTTTTAGATTTACTTTTATGGATTCAAAATCCATATCTGAAACGTTTAATCTTCTTGTATCTGTCATCTTAATCTCTCAACGATGAATTCCACCGATGTTATTGTTTGTGAAGGCGAAAGTATTTCTATATCTAAACGAATATTAATAGCATTACGATAAGATAAATCTTCAACACTCACTTCTAATACTCTTACTCGTGGCTCATAGTTAGCAATAGCAGAACGAATCTGTTCTTCAATAAGTGCTGATGTAACTGAATCTACATTCTCAAATAGAAACCCTTGTATGTTTGCACCAAAATCTGGCATAAACGGGCGTTCACCTCTATTTGTCGAGAGTATATTCACAACCGATTGCTTAACCGCTTCAACGTCTTTCTTAAGAGAAACGTCGTTTGTTACAGGATTCATACGGAAAGCAAAATCTAAATCTGAGTAGACTTTGTTCCGTGCTCGTATTGAAAGTTCTTGTGCCATTAATGTATTTATACCTATTATCCAGCAAAGACTGAAGGAGAACCCTGAGTTACAATATTATTTCCGTACTTATCACCAATTCTACCAACACCTTTACCATTTACTCTTACAGTAGCTGAAAAGGTTGTAAGCACTGAAGTGTCAAGGCTACATCCACCTTTTGGGTGAGGTGCAACTTGCAATCCTTCATGCACAATAAGGATACCATTTGCTCGTACCATCTTTGCGTTACCAGGACCACATGCAGTTTGCATTGGTGCTGCACAGTTTTTACCTGTTCCATCCGGAGATAATACTTTATCGCCTGTTCTTGAAATAGCGGGCATTATTTAGTTCCTCTTAAAATGATAGCAGCAATCGTTGCTGCAGCAGCATCAAAATTCCAATATACGGTTTGACTAATGTTTACGCTTTGTATTGAAACAGGATCTACGCCTGCGGCGGGTAGGTTTACAGTGAATGGCATTGCTTTTGTTTCAAATTGTGGAGATGGCATAGTGTATTGTACTAATGAATGGAATGGTTTCTCATTATAATTTGAACCATGATACTCTAATACTGGAGTTGCAGGAGGCAATTCTGGAGGTGTTTCCAATGCGTATAAAAATGTTTCAGAAGGGAATACATTCTGCCAAGGACCTTGTAATCTAAATGTATGTTGTTGACCAACAATACCTAACTTCGTATATGTTAAACCATAATAACCCCAATCAAACGTCGATGTATGATTGGTTGCATCGGCATAAACGTAAGTTGGTTCACCTTCTAATCCAGTTTCAGGATCAACTGCACCAGGAATAAGATACTCACCATAAAACTTAACATCAATCGAGAATACGTTTGGTTGATAAACATCAGGAATAAACAACCCTTCAGCAGTTGGATCAAACCCTCCGATGCCGCCAGGAAATCCGGATTGATTTGATAACTCGATTAAGACTTCTACGCTCATGCTGTTCTAGACGATCCAACAAGTGATGCAACTGTTGTTTGACCAGTTTTTAAAGTACTTGGTACACTTGCACCAAGTGATGCTATATAACAGTGACCACAGTCTCCGCCTAGGTCGTTAGTTAAACCAAACTTAGAGAGTGATGCTCTTACTTTCCCAACATACTCTTGAGTACTCTTTGTGCCTTGGTCCCATTCACCATTCACATATATTGCAACGTCAGCAGCAGCACCATAATTATGCCAAGAAGCTCCTGCAGGCGCAGCACGTATACCTGATTTTGCAAGTGCTGCTGAACGTGCTGGAGAACGATAAGCTTCAGTTACGTTGATGTCACGACCATCTTTAAAGTTATTAGCGAGATAGTCCTTTATTGCAGAAGCAAATCTTTCTCTTACTGAAGGATCAAGCGTATTAATTTGTTTGGCGATATTCGTTGCATACTTTGACGGAGTAAATTCGACTGCTGTATATTGCTTACCATCTTGGAATGGATTTGCAATATTTGGATTTGACGCAACAATCGTCTGAGTTTGTTTAGCACTATTCGGAGATGCTGGAGCTGAGGCAACCATAACAGTAGCGCCACTCGGTGATATCCACTTTGATAGGTCAACCGCTGCAAGTGCTGTTGTGCCTGGATCGACTGGAGTACTACCTTGTCGAATCTCATAGTGAAGATGCGGACCAGTTGAACGACCGGTATTGCCGAGTGTTCCAATCTGTTGACCTTCTTTTACAGTCTCTCCAGCTTTAACCATACGGAAGTCGAGGTGACCATAACGAGTCTTCTTACCTCCTCCGTGATCGATCTCAATCCAGTTACCATATCCTGCAGCATCAACAGCTGATATCGTTACAGTACCTGCCGCAGTAGCGAGAATAGGATGACCTTTCTTACCGCCAATGTCAACGCCTTTGTGAGTAGATCCCCAGCGTGGACCAAATGCAGAAGTAATCTTAGGGGTTCCCCATTCCTTCGACGTTGGAGTGCTTACAGGTGCACCTGATGGCACTGATGCAGATTTAGGTACGTTAGATACCGGCACCTCTGTTACAACAGGCTTAGGACGGGTATGGGATATGGCCGCCTCGTGAGCAGCACCAGGACCAATGACTCTTCCTGGTGGAAGTCTAGCTGCTAACATAATATCATTTGATACATCAGGTGTTGGATACTTTGGAGACGTCTTTATCTCTTGTTCAGGTTGAGTCTTAATATCCTCTTCTGACTTTGTACCTTCAACGGTAAGAATCTCTTCATGCTCAGTGATAACTTCGTCACGTATCTCAATCGGTGATGCATCAGGTGCTGGTGTAATTGCAGCGGATACTACCTCAACAACTTTATCGCCAAGTAACTTAACGTTAGGTATATCATTACAAACGTCAAGAGGAGTATTCAACGGGTCATCGATAAACTGTTGAACGTTGTCAATGATACGCTGGATTGCAGGACCACCTGACTCATAAGCCTGATAAATCTCAAGTAACTTTGCAGATGCACTTGTAGGATTTGCAAGAGAATCAGCAGTAATGATTCCAAGTACGTCTTGTTGGATTGTACGAAGAACAGTGTTTGGATCACTTTTCAGCGTATTAGCAATCGTTTTTACATTGTCGATTGCGTCTTCAACTGCATTAATTGCGTTTTTACCTAAAGCGATATAGGTGTTTATCTGTAACTGTGCGCTATTGATTTGGTTTATTAAACCATTTTCTCCGCATAAATCAATTTCATTTGCCATGAATTATTCCTTAGTTCAAGTCAATGATTGCGCCAGTAACTTTAACATTACCTGAAACGCTTGTTGTTTGACTACCTGCAACATCTTCTTCGATGTTACCAGTTACAATTGAACTTAAATTACCATCTGTGTCAAGTATAATACTTCCAACTGAATCTAATTTGTGTTCACCTTTCGAAATTACTTTACGATTACCTAAAACAATAATACCATTATCATTACCATATGAGAAGTTTCCATTGTTACCAATTAGGTGTGATAGGTCGTTTGTTACATCCATTGAACAATCATTACCGATGGAGATAACATTATCATTACCAACTCGCGTAATCATATTGTTTCCAGCTTTAATAGAAACATTATTCTTAATGTTGAATGATATATCGTTTGATACTTCGAATGTATCGTTACCAAGTAACTTAGCTGAGCGTGATCCTGCAACCATTGTGCTGTGATCTCCTCCAACTTCAAGAAGGTAATTACCCTTCACCATTGTGCGCATATCGCCTTCAACGGTTAAGTTCATGTCGCCTTTAACATACATCATCTTGTTGCCAAGGATAATCTCATACCCATCGCCAACAACTTTAACTGTTTTGCTACCATCTAATACTATCTCTTCATACGTGCCAGAAGGATGCATCTTTGTCATACGCGTGCCTGATGGAGAAGAATCATATTCTTCCAGCATTCCACCTTCGTATTCTTTTACGTTGTTATATGGATATGTTGAAGGCATGCCGCCTCGTAGATCAGGTTCATCGTATGTTGTGCGTGTATAGTTATCTTGATCGCCTTCAACTGCTACAGTCTTATTTGTATATTGTTTAGCAATAGGAATACCCGTTATACGAGTACGTGAGCGTTCAGTATATGTTGGATGTTCTTGAAACTTATCTGGTTTTCCAGCAAGGGACGTATTTGATCCACCTTCTGAGAACTTTGGATATACTCCAAACGGATCTGAAAATCCCTTCGCATAATCAGGTTTCTCTTCACCACTATGAGTTTCAGGTAGTGCACCAATCACGATTGCGTCTTGGAAGTTCTCATCATAATACATTACGAGAACCCATGTTCCTTCTACCAGTTGTGATATACCCCCTGCTGAAGATGAAACATTGGCAGGAAACATAACGAGTGACCAAGGTAACGAATTAATTGGCACCTCATTCACGCGATCAGGAGAATGAATACCTAAAACACGAACGCGAACACGACCCATTTGCAATGGATCATGACGATCTTCAACCACTCCAATATGAAATGCAGACATTATCAATTAACCTTTATTTTATAGGACTAAGTACAGATACGCGAGTTACTGGATCTTTACCAAAGTCAGGAGTTCTATTATTTGGATAGAGTTCTGCCTCTTGCCCAATACCATCGCGAATCAATTCAATCGACATTGTATATTCTGAATTTTTAATATAATGCCGAATAGCTGAAATCAAATACTTTCCAGAATTTACTTTATCGTAAGTATCTTCATTCTTATTTAACTTTGGAGAAAAGCGGGGAAACGTATAGTTAATAGTCTTCCCAACTTCTAAATCAGGTACAGAGTTCATATGAATAGCTACGTTTGTTGTATTAATTCGATTCATATACGAAGAAATAATAACAGAATCTAATTCATCGTCTGTAGAATTAATATTTGGAAAGTCTAGTGTTCCATCGTCTTTACAAAATGCTAATTTATTTTGTGGCACATAAAACAATTTAGTATTATATTGTTTATCAACTCGAATATTATCAAATGCAAAGAACTCAGAGATCCAATCCTTTGCAACAGGACCAGCGTGTTTACGGAAACTAAATTCAGTAACCGCAGCAGTCTTATCTGATGCATCAACTACAATTGCAGTTGCACCATAAGCACCTTTTGTCATTTGATCAAGAGTATCATATCCTTTTGTAATTGAGAATTGATATACTTGTCCTTGTAAATTACTTAAGCCACGCTGTGCATCACCATTATCAGCATCTCTGTTTGTTGTCTTAACAGGTTCTATTTCAAACACTGGTTCTTGATCATACATGCGTTTATAAGAATCAAGTACTGCGCCTGGCGCATCACCATAAAGCGATTCAAATAAGAACATTGGTGTACCATCTTCTGCGAGTACACTCTTCTGAATCATATTGACTGCGGCCAATGGTTTCATATACGGGAACACAACTGAATGAGAAGTTTTAGCTTTTACGTTTACAGTCAACGTATCCCTTAAGTGTTCTTCAAATACATTCTGAATAATCTCATCACCACGACCTTTATAGGACTTAGAGAACAATGTGATTGCATTTCTCATTTGCTTTTCCGACGTAATGGAAATACCAAACGAACCAATTCCTTCAAGATGTTGTTGAACGTCAAACACATCAGTAACATAGAATTCTTTTACAGAATCTTGACCATTCTTTTTCCACTCAATGCGTACTTTCTCTTGTCCAATCATTGGGAATGTAGCGATGATAGATGAGTTATCACCCATAATAATCTCGCCGTATAGGAATGGAGTATAGATTGATTCATAGATTGATATCTCAACACACTCTTTTGTAATATCAACCACACTATCGTTGTATTTTATAATGAGTACTCGTAAATCGGTTACCGTCTTTGGTACTCGATCCCGAACTCTTGGATCGCGAGGTGTATTGTTTATTGCCATATGATTATTTACGCTTCATTTCACGTTCAAATTGTTTAACTACTTCATAGATATATGTTGGTCGAATTACTTTTATCTGAGATACTAAATCGTTCTTTTCTTGTTCTAATTCACGAATAGATGTTTCAGTCGACTGAGTAATATTCCAAGTACACTGCATGCCTGTGATAGAAGAAGTATGATATGCTGGAGCGTCATAGGCTGGAATTAGGTTTGCAATTATTACTGAATCGTTTGAAGTTTGACCTGTGATAGTA
>Ga0247839_1008770_pt1 | contig 10441 bp, 9 predicted proteins | sample LaCruzMarch2015__6_FD_192405 | JGI IMG/M metagenome (GOLD analysis project Ga0247839, IMG submission 192405) | Freshwater microbial communities from meromictic Lake La Cruz, Castile-La Mancha, Spain - LaCruzMarch2015_16m | ecosystem: Environmental > Aquatic > Freshwater > Lake | place: Spain...
ATTATAACCCAAGCCAATCCATTTTTCCATTCAGAACCCGTTCCTGAAGCCAGCGCAATGGGTAACATTCCAATGGCCATTGACAAAGTGGTCATTAATATTGGGCGCATTCTTCCTTTTCCTGCTTGTATAATTGCTTCTTTAAAATGAACACCTTCTGCTTTTAACTGATTGGTAAAATCTACAATTAATATCGCATTTTTTACAACTAAACCCATGAGCATAATTAACCCTAATAATGCAAATAAACTTAAATTATTCAAGGATAAATTCAATGCTAAAAATGCGCCAATAATGGCCACAGGAATAGAAAATAAAACCACAAATGGATATATAAAATTATCGTAAAGTGCTACTAAAATTAGGTAGATAAGTAAAAACGAAACCAATAAAACAGAACCTAACGCACCAAAGCTATCATTTTGCCTTTTTACATCGCTTCCCCAAGTCATTTGAATGCCATTTGGTAATGGATTTTTATTCAAATATGCTACCACTTCATCAGCCACAGTTCCCGAAGGACGGCCTAAAGCATCTGCTGTTAAGCTTACTGCTGGCTGACGGTCTTTTCTTTCTAATAACGATGGTGAAACATCTTGTTCAACATTGGCAAATTGAGAAATCTCTAACGGTATTCCTTGTGGATTAATGATGGAAAGTTTTTTTACATCTTCAAAATTTTGACGATTAAATTCATCTAGCCAAATTCTGATTGGATACTCAGTTCCATTTTCGGTTAAAGTTGCATCATCATTGCCAGTAAAGGCAGTTCTTAAATTTATTCCTACATAGGCAGTTGTTAAACCCAATCGCTGCATTTTATCTTTGTCTGGAATTATTTTATATTCTAGACTTCCTTGTTCTACAGATAAACGAACATTGTCGGCACCGGGAATTTTCTCAACTATTGCTTTTAATTCATTACCAGTTTTCATTACTAAATTCAAATTGCTTCCGCTCAAAGTAATTTCAATAGGAGCGGAGCGAGGAACCAATCCTAATGCGGCCATTGAAAAATTTATTCCCGAAAATTTTATCTTTAAATCTTCCCGAAGTTTTTTCATAAATATTTCGGTAGGTATTTTCTTTAAATTCTTTTCTTTTAGTTCATTTTTTTTGCTTCGTAATTGAATAGTAAATTCAGTTTTATTTACCGAACCAACTCCCAAACTGCCAATTCCAGTGCTTGGTCCGCCAATATTGCTAAACACAGTTAACACTTCTGGCTGTTTTAAAATATAATTTTCTATTTGCTGCGCAATCAAATTATTTTGTTGAATAGAGGTAAATTTATCAAATTCCAATGCCATTCTAAACTTTCCTTGATCTCCAGTTGAAATCAATTCTTTGCCTATAATTCCTTGTTTCATAATACCTAAAGTCATTGCAAAAAGGAACAAAACTATTCCAGTAAAAATTAGTTTATGACTTAAAACCCACACTAATTTTACACCATACCAATTGGTGAAATTTTCTAATTGTTCCTCAAACCAAAGCAAAAAACGATTGAAGAAATTAGTAGGTTTTAAATCTTCTTTCTTTCCAATTCGCGAGGCTAGCCAAGGTGTAAGCGTAAATCCTACCAATAAACTTGTAAGCGTTGATGTTACCACTACAACCGAAAATTGTTTGAGCATATCAGCAACAAATACTTGTAAAAAAAGTATGGGTAAAAATACCACCACATCTACCAAAGTAATCGACAATGCTGCAAAACCAATTTCCATTCTACCATCCATAGCTGCTATGCTTTTATCTTTTCCTTTGTCTAAATGCTTTTGAATATTTTCCAATACCACCACAGCATCATCCACCAAGATTCCTATAATTAGCGACATGGCCAACAGTGTCATTAAGTTTAATGTATAGCCCAAAAGCCACATAACTGCAAAAGCTGTTACCAATGAAGTTGGAATAGCAACAATTACAATCAATGAATTTCTGAAACTTCTAAGGAATAAAAGCATGACTAATGAAACCAAAATTACCGCTAAAATTAAATCGAAAACTACAGAATTTACAGCTGCTATGGTATTATCGGTGCTATCGTCAGCTATAATAAATTGGGTGCTTGCAGCCATGTTTTGTTCTTCTATTTTTTTGAAAGTTGCACGCACTAATTTCGATACATCTACGGCATTGGCATCTCCTTGTTTTTTTAGTAATAATCCTATTCCATTTTTACCATTATAGCGGCTTATAGATTTAGTTTCTTTGATGCCATCAATAACTGTTGCCACATCTTTTACATAAACAGGGCTGCCTTGAATTGGCATGGCCACTTGCACATTTTTTATATCGTCTAACGTGGTAAATTTTCCTGTTAATCGTACTGAATTATTCTCTGTATTTGTTTGAACTTTACCTGCTGGTAAGTCTAATCCTGAACGATTAATAGCTTCCACAACCTGGAAAAGAGAAACCTTATAAAGTTTCAATTTATCTTGATTTGCTTTTACTTGTATTTCTCTTTCTTCACCACCTAAAATGGTAATTTCTGCCACGCCTTTTATTTGTTGAATTTGCGGCAAATATTCATCTTTCATTTTCTGGTAAAACTCAGTTGCAGGCAAATTACTTGATGCACTAATCGACATAATTGGCAAGTCGTTTGGCGATACTTTACTCATTACCGGACTTAAAATATCCTGTGGTAAATCTTTGCGAATATTGTCAATATATCGCTGCGCATCTTGCATTGTTTTATCTAAATTAGTTCCATATTTTAAATTTGCAATGATAATAGAGGCGTTAGGCAATGATTTAGTAACCAGGTAATCTACTCCTTCTAAATTCGATAAAGCATCTTCTATTTTTCGGGAAACTGAATTCTCTACTTCTTTTGGTTCCGCTCCAGGATATACAGTTTTTATTACCACAACTGGCTGATTAAAGTCGGGCATTAATTCATAACTTAAGTTTTTATATCCTATAAAACCCAAAAGAGTAAATACACTAAAAAGTACTATTATTAATGATGGACGTTTGATTGAAATTTCTGTTATATTCATGTTGAAATAATTTAGAATTACGAATTAAAAATTACGAATTACGACTTTTGAAAGTGATTTGAATTTTGCCAAGAATTTTGCAAATTTCTTCTGCATCTGCATGTAAACTTTCAAATTCTGCAGCTGTTAAAAAATCAGTAGCATGCAATAGTTTTAACCAGTATATGGTTTCACGAGCTTCTTTGTAGGAAATACTTAGTTTGTTTATAAAATCTTTTTCAGAAACTCCACCAATTGATTCCTCAATATTTGCTCCTATACTTGTTCCGCTTCTTAACATTTGTTTCGATAGCACATATTCTTTCTTTTCTACTGTTAAATATTTATATAAATTTACTATTCTAATAGCAAATGCAAAACTCTTTTGTTGAATAATATTTTCTTTCATAATCATAATTTTCAATTGATTTCGTAATTCGTAATTTTTAATTCGTAATTGTTAAGTTAGCTCCTTCAAAAAGATTAATAAAACCATTAGTAACCATTACATCGCCTACTTTCAAACCACTTTTTACAACAGATTTATTATTCATTTTTTTCAACACAATAATGTTTTGTAAAACAGCTTTTCCGTTTTTTACTAAATATACTTGCGGTTCGTTGGCAGAGCCAATAATTGCTGACGATGGAATGACAATGGCTTGTTCATTTGCTGCTGTTTTATTACCCAAAACATTTGAAGATACTTTTCCTAACATGCCTGATTTTATTTTAAAATCTGGAGTGTTTTTTACCATAAATTGAACAGGAAAACTACTTCCTACATTTGCTTTACTTCCCAACATGGTAGCTTTTGCTGTAAATGAAATTTTGTTATAGGCATCGGTATAAACGGTGTAATTGTTGTTCAGTTTAAAAAGATTCAGTTCGTTTTCTGGTATATTTACACTAAACTTTAAAATTGAAATATCTGTAATTTGAAGCAAAGGAATTCCTGGTGCTGCAAAAGCTCCTTCTTCACTTAATTTGGCAGTAATTACTCCATTAAATGGCGCTTTTATTGTTGTTTTATTTATTTGTTCTATCAAGGTAGCTTTTTGAACTTTTGCCGCCTTTAAGCCTAACGCAGCTTTCTCTAATTGTATTCCCTGAATAGCATCTGATTTTGCTAAAATGGTATAACGATTTACATCTGCAACTAATCCCTCCAACTGAACTTCTATGGTTTGTAATTGTAGTTTCAATAACGAATTATCCAATTGAATTAATGATTGACCTTTAGTTACTTGATCACCTAAATCAACCATTACTGAATTTATTTTTCCTTGAATTTCAGCACTTACTTTTGTTTCTTTATTCGGTTCAAACGTTCCTGAATACAATGTTTCATCTGCAATATTTCCCAATTTTATGGTTTCTGTTTGTACATTTATGGCTTGCTCTTTATTGTAATTATATACTTTTTGAACAGCAGTTTCTTTATTGCTTTTTAGTTTTATTACTACAATGGCCACCATTGCAATCCCTGCAATAATTCCGATTATTTTTTTCCAATTCATATTTTTATTTTATTATTTGTTATTCGTAATTTCTAATTTTTAATTTTTAATTGATAAGTCTCCTGTAAGTTTTTTTAGTTCCAAATTTGCTTTCATGTATTCAATAATTGAATTTAGGTTGGTTTGTTGCGCTTCTCGCAATGAATTGTCAGCTAGTATAATGTCTGTAATATTTGCTGTTCCTTCCTTGTTTTGTAATAAAGTTTGATCGTAAATTAATTGGGCTAATTGTATTTGTTCTTCTGAAGTTTTAATTGTTTTAGCAGCAACCACTAGTTGCATTTTTGCATTTTGTATTTGCATATTATTTTGTTCTGACACTAAATTTATTTGCAATTCACTGTTTTGTTTTTCTAGTTTTTTCTGATTTATTTTTCGTTGAGTAACTGTGCCGTTAAATAAGGGATAGTTTAATTGAATGCCAGCAAAACCAATTGGGAAAAATTTTAAAAATTCGTTTGGTTGTTTGTCGTATCCAAAACCTGTAGTTCCATATGTTCCAAATAGATTTATTGATGGAATATATTTCGATTTTTTTAAGGTACTTAACTCACTATTTATTATCCTGCTTTGTACTTTTGATATGTTTATATCCAAACTATTTGAGTTAGTAATTTCTCTGTTTTCTTTACCGTTATTTTCAAATATTATATTATATTCAACTGTTAATTTTTGTTCTATTGCAATGCCCATTGCAAAATTTAAAGCATTTAATACTTGTTCTTGTTTGCTGTATATACTTTCTCTTTGAGTATTCAATTGCGCTAGTTGTAACTTTATTTTATTTACATCGGTTCCTTTTGCTAAAAGCTGCTCTTTTAACAATTGAATATTCTTTAAAAGTTTGTTTGAATTCACCAAATTTTCATCTATAAATTCTAATTGATGTTTTAAAATTTGAGCATTGTAGTAAAGATTAGAAATATCGAAAAACAACTGTTCTTCTGTTTTCCAATATTGTAAATAGCTTAATTCCGATGCGATTTTCGAGGTTTGAATTGCCCCATAAACTTGCGCATTATATATAGGCATTGAAGCCGATAAGTTTGCATTTATATTATGTGGAACTCCAAATTGCGCTTCTTTAAATTTCCCTTCTGTTCCACCAAATATGGAAAGAGGCATTAATTGATAAGGCAAATTTGTAAAATATTTGTAGTCAGCATTTGCATTTATTTTAGGTAATAAATTGGCTTTTGCTTCTTTGTTTTTCTGTTCGCCAATGGCTATATTATTTCTGCTTATTTTTAAGTTTTTATTATAAACCTGAGCCGAATCAATGCACTGTTTTAAAGTATAAACTTGTGCATTTACAGTACTCAATCCTATTGCTAAAAGCAATGTAAAAACTGTTTGTTTGTGAATGTTTACTAACATATTTGTTCAAATTTTTTTTATTTTATTAAAATTAATTGGCTTAGAGTTATTCCCTTTACCCAATGTTTTACCATTGGTTCTATTGGCATATAATCACCTGGTTCAAGTGTTTCGGTTACTCATTTTCGTTTTCAAATACAGCTTTTCCAAAAACACAAATTAGCACTGCTGGAACAGTTGTAACATGTTCTTTTAATTTTTCGCCAGCTAAAATTTGTATTGCAATAGCATTACCCAAATCACTTTTAAAAATTGACATGGCAGAAACTGGCTTTACTTCAGTATGTAATTCTTTTATGTTCATTTTTTAATTTTTGCTCATTTCTACTACCCAAATGCCTCTTATTTCATTTTCGCTATAACCAATTGCTTTATCGTTTGGATAAAGTTTTTTTATTTTTTTCTGAGTTTCAGGTAAAATATTTTCACCAATTTTCCCATGACATTGTAAACACATTTTGTTTGTTTCAATGGCATAATAACCAACCATTTTTCCATTTATTTCCATCATTTTTGGAGTAGTTTTTATTCCTTTCGATAGATTATTTTTCAATTCATTTATATACAATAATTCTGATTCGTTGGCTTCGTTATTTGGGTTCCTTGGTTTATCGCTCAAACGTTTAATTGATACATTTTGAACTTTAGCCATACTATCGGTTATAGGAATGGCACGTGTATTACAGAATTCCAGAGCATTTGCTGTACCTAGTTTATTTATGGCACCTAACAAATTTTTACCTAACTCAGTTTTTGTTTGTGCAGCGTAATTCATTCCATTTTCTTCATAGTTTGAATTAATTGTACTCGGTTTACTTAGCTTTTTAAATTGGTCCCATTTAGCATACCATTCGTCCGATTCTAAATCATTATCGTAAATATATTCTGCTATTGTTTTTAAATCCTCTTCTTTAAATATTTGCTTTGGCATAAGTCCAAAATTTCTAATAGCACCAGGCATATACGAGTTTTCTTCTGATGGATTACTTGCAAATAAAACAATGCTTTTTATAAAATCTTCCTTCTTAATGGTACTATCAAAATAATGATCTCTCACTTTAAACATAGGCGGAGCTATTCTTGTCTCTATATCTAAATCAGGATTATGACAAGCAAAACATTTACTTTGTAATAAAGCAAGTGCTTTTTTGTTTTTTTCGTCTTTTTCGTTTGTTTGTTTTACATTATTTCCGTTTGCGCAAGCCATGAGTATTATTAATCCAAATAACAATATTGTGGCATAATATATTTTGAAGTTTTTCATTGAAAATACTGGTTAAATGTTAAATATGATGCTTGAATTTTTTTTAGTTGTGCTTGTAATTCTTGTTTATTTGTTGTTTCTGAAAACACATTTACCAAATCAATATAAGGCAATAACCACTTATGAAGTTCATCGTGTGCTTGGCCTTGCATGGTGCAATTTGAGGTTAATAAATCTAAGTTCGATTGAAGTTTTTTTGCCAATTCTTTATAATCAGAATTGCTAGTATTTTCAAACGAATTAATGTCGTTTTCCATGTTTCTAATATGAACCAACATTTTGTCATCTACTTTCCATTTTTCGCCATTATTTAATGCTATTGCATTACTATCGATGTGTTTTATAATAGCTGCGATTGGCGCTTCTTTTACCTCTTTTTTTTCTGGTTGATTATTGCAAGCAATTATCAAAATTATGCTGCTTATTATTATAAATATTTTGTTCATTTTATTTAAGTTTGTTTAGGTTTTAAAATGTTTTAGACAATGGTTTTTATTGAAATAATTTATATATCTAGGTTGATTTTAATTATCAATTATTGAATCATTATTTGTAAATATTTTTTGTAAAAATAATTCAAGTTTTTTTTGAGGTTAGTAACTATTGTTACATTTTAAATTTTTTGTTTTCTAGAAATATAAAACCATGATAGACCTGCAAATACTGATGTGATAGAAATTCTAAAAATCATAGCTCCAATGGTCTTAGTTTCATATATTCCACCTGTATTAGCATGAATAAGCAATCCAATAAAACCTATTATTAGAATTATAGTTGCTAGTAGAAGTAATTTGGTTGTCCATGTTTTTTCTTTAAAAATTCCAAAAGCAGAAAAAAGATACATGAAGCCAACAATGAAATTTGTAAAAACTACAAACATTACATAATTGCCTTCTTTTTCTCGTATATTGAACAAATCAAATATGACTGATGTGCTCATAAATAAAGTTAAAAGTGCAAAAATTGTAATTATTACAGCTGTTATTTTTAAAATATAATTTTTCATCTTAGTTAGTTGTTTCAACCATTTTTAAAATCCCATCTAAAACTTTTCTACCATCTTTTACCAAGTCTGATTGATGACCAGAAAGTTTCCATTTAAGCACAGTAATTCTCATTCCTCCCATAATTATTGTTGTTAAAGTGGAAGTCCCTACAATTTTGCTTAATGAACCATCTTCTTGTCCTGTCTTTACAATTTTTTCAATATGGCTTTGCATCATTTCCATCATAGTTGAAACTGTTGCCGATAATTCCTTGTTAAATTGGAAAATGCTTTCAGAAAAAATAACTGTTACTATAGATGGGTTTTTTACAAATGTTTTTAATTGTGAATCAAATATATCAATCAGCAATTCCGATGCTTTTCGGTCGGTTTTACTTAATATTTTGGATAAACGAGTTTTTAGCTCTTCAATAAAATAATTTAACAAACCCAACATTATTTCATTTTTACTTTTAAAATGACGGTACAAGGCAGCCTCCGATAAGTTTAAATCTGAAGCCAAATTCTTTATTGTTAATTCTTGAATTCCAAACTTATCAATTCGAAGTGTTGCTGCTTCCATGATTTCAATTTGTCGTTCTGTAAATTCTTTATTTATCATTTTTATTGTAAGTGAGTGTTCGCTTACAAAGATGAGTAGTTTAATTTATGAAACAATACTTTACAGTAAAATATTTTATTTGTTATTGATAATTAATGTTTTAAATTATTAATTATCTATTGATTTTGAAAATTCAAACCATCGAATAGTACAAGTTTGAGTTTTTAAGGGGTTTCAAAGAGTCCTTTTATACAGAACAAAATCAGTAAGCTGATTATCAATAAATTCATTCGCAAGATGATAGAGAATTAAAACAAAAAAAGCTTCTTGATTTATCAAGAAGCTTTCAGTAAAATGGGGTGGAATATGGGGCTCGAACCCACGACCTCCTGAACCACAATCAGGCGCTCTAACCGACTGAGCTAAAACCACCATTTTATTAGTACAACAAATTAAATTTCTTTGTTTTGTCGGGTTGCAAATGTAAGGTTATTTGAAAATAAAACAACACAATTTTAAAAGAATATTTCAAACTATTGGTTCTTATATAAATGTTGTATAAACTTGTCAAAAATTACGCAAAAAAGCCATTGGAAATTGATTTATCCAATGGCTTTTTATTATTTAGATGCTTTGCATGCAATGTCTTTACCCATACAACATCTATATGTTTTGAATTTAGTTCGGATGAATAGGAGTATTTTTTCGTCTTTAATTTGAAGTTGATTGTTTTGTGCGTTTTCTATCGTTTTCGTTTAATTGAATTTTTCGTAAACGCAACGATTTTGGAGTAATTTCAACATACTCATCACCTTGAATATATTCCATACATTCTTCTAAAGAGAAATTGATTTTTGGAGCCATTCTAGCTTTATCATCAGTTCCAGAAGCACGCATGTTAGTTAATTTTTTCTCTTTAGTAATGTTTACCACTAAATCGTCATGACGGTTATTTTCACCAATTATCATTCCCATGTATATTTCATCGCCTGCTTCCACAAAGAAGTTTCCACGGTCTTGTAATTTATCAATAGAATAAGCTATTGCAGTTCCTTGTTCACCACTAATCATAACTCCAGCCATTCTACTAGGAATTGGACCTTTCCAAGGCTCAAATGCTTTGAAACGGTGAGCCATAATTGCTTCTCCAGCAGTTGCTGTTAAAACATTATTTCTCAAACCTATGATACCACGTGAAGGAATTTCGAATTCTAAATGGATTAAATCGCCTTTAGGTTCCATAATTAACATATCGCCTTTACGTTGACTTACCAATTCTATTACTTTACCAGAAACTTCCAAAGGAACGTCAACAGTTAAAATTTCCATTGGTTCACATTTTACACCGTCAATTTCTTTAACAATAACTTGTGGTTGTCCAACTTGTAATTCGTAACCTTCACGTCTCATGGTTTCAATTAAAACCGATAAATGTAAAATACCACGACCAAAAACTAAATATGAATCAGCTTGACCAGTTTCTTCTACGCGTAAAGCTAAGTTTTTCTCTAATTCTTTGAATAAACGGTCACGTAAATGGCGTGAAGTAACAAATTTACCATCTTTACCAAAAAAAGGTGAATTATTGATACAGAACAACATGTTCATAGTTGGCTCATCAATATTGATAGGAATTAAACCTTCAGGATTTTCGAAATCAGCAACAGTATCACCAATTTCAAAACCTTCAATACCCATAATTGCACAAATATCGCCAGCAAAAGCTTCTTCTACTTTTAGTTT
>Ga0247839_1008775_pt1 | contig 10439 bp, 11 predicted proteins | sample LaCruzMarch2015__6_FD_192405 | JGI IMG/M metagenome (GOLD analysis project Ga0247839, IMG submission 192405) | Freshwater microbial communities from meromictic Lake La Cruz, Castile-La Mancha, Spain - LaCruzMarch2015_16m | ecosystem: Environmental > Aquatic > Freshwater > Lake | place: Spain...
AGTCCCCAACGATTCTCCTTGCGGATCCCGTTTATCGAGAGAACTGGAACGCAAACTTGTGAAGGAAAACCCGAGACTGAAAGAAGAATCGGACACGGGCCACACCAAAGCCACCCCGCCCACCGCAACACTTAGAGGAAATTGTTTGTATTGAGCTCGAAACTCTCGTTTTTTGGAAGAAATACCAGCGGGGTTGGTTCCTAAAGCGTCCACCCCGGACAAAAAAGCCCCCCCATCACCTAAAGCAACCGCCGCGGCGGATTTTTCCAGAAGGGGAAGGTCTAAACCGCGAGTGCCAGCCCCCACAGCCCCCGGAAAAAGGACCAGTAGAGACAAGCCCCCAACAAGCCGAGGAAGGCCCCGATAGGATGGGGGACCAATCCCCATAGCCGATAACAGCTTTGGATAAATCATCAAACCCTCGAGAAACAAAGGTGAAATGTTTCTCAGCGAGGTTATCGGATGTTACGTTCAGGACTTAAGTGGGGAGAGAGTGAGAGGTAATGCCCGTTTATGCCGGCTTTCGCCAGAATAAAGATAAAAAAAGACCTGCCGTTTTCAGATCGGCAAAAAAACCCGCCAATGACGCGTTTTTGTAACTACTCATCCCTCATCCGGCCCTTCGGGCCACCTTCTCCCAAGCAAATCAGCCCGCCCAGCAAAGGACGGGGCGAAGGAGGGATGAAACTTGGTCCTCGAGCCTTGTCTTAAAGATAAATCCCCCCTGGCCCCGCCTCAGCGACTCTGTCGCCCCCGGTGCCGGGCTCTCTGAGACCGGCCCCTTTTTCAAAGGGGGGGAAAGAACACGGCCCCAAGGGGATCCCCCCCTTTACGAAGAAAGGGGGGTGAGGGGGGATTTTGAAGTTTCTTAGAAGAGGGGAGTGTGAGGGACCTGAGCCGTTACGTTTTTTTTCAGAAATTCCCATGGTGTTTGGGAATTTCTAGTATTCCCTTAAGGGGCTTTACCCATCGTTTTAAAAATTGTCCAAATCCCAAGAGCGATAAAAACAACCCCGGACATCCTATTGAGCAACCGTTCCCCAACCACACGGGACACCCACCCCCCGGCCAAAACACCAAAAGCCGAAGTGGCTGTTAAAGCAAGGGCCGCCGCGGCAAAAACGACCCAACGGGCCGCGGGAGTGTTGGCTGAAAAAATGAGTGTTGAAATTTGCGTTTTATCGCCGAGTTCGGCCAGAAAAATAGTGCCAAAAACAGAGAAGAACAGGGTCCAATTCATGGGACCTTCCATTGCGCTATATTATTTCCACCGGCTTGTTGAGCCCGCAAAAGAGCGGCCTCGGATTCCTGAAACAAACCAATCAAATGGGGGCGAGAACCACTGGCCGACAACCCAATGGAAAGGGCTAAGGGGATCACGCTTTCTTCAACAGAGATTGGCGATTTTGACACAGAATTTAAAATACGTTCCGCCACCGCCCGGGATTCTTCATCCCCACTGGGAGACAACAAAACAACCAGCTCCGCCCCCGCCACACGACCAAGGATATCCGTACCGCGAAGGAGGGCCTGAACCCGGGCCGCCACCTGACTTAACACTTGGTCACCCGCTCCCCACCCCCGGCTGGCGTTGACTTCCTTGAGGGAGTCAATACCGATGGTGAGTAAGGTGACGCTTGTTCTATAACGTTGCGAACGTTTCAATTCTCGCTCGGCCAAAATAAAAAAATGACGCCGATTGTAAACCCCGGTCAAACCGTCCGTCACCGCCTGCTTTTGAACTTCTTCAAACGATCGAGCGTTGCACACCGCCGGGGCCACGGTTTTGGAAAAAGCCACAGCCCATTGGGCATCGCCTTCTTCAAAAAGATTCCCTTCCAAACGATCAAACGCCAAAACGCCCACGGTTTCGTTTTGGTGAATAACAGGGACGGCCAGCCAAGACGCCACGGCCATCAAGCCCAAGTAATGGCCGCCACTAACGTCTTGATCTTCCCTAAACAGAAAAAAATCTTCGCCGGTGGTGAGATGGGAGAGATAATGATAAGCCTCTGTGGGCAAGGGGATTGTGGGAAGTTCTTGGGGCAGAAACCCTCGGGAAGCCACCAAACGAAGATGCTGATTCTCCTTTAGAAAAACGACCGCCCGATCAAACGGTAAAAACGCCACGGCGTGATCCAACAAACGGTTCACGACGTGGTTCAAATCCAAAGAAGAATGCAAGTCGGTCATCACCCGGTAAAAATTCTCAAGGGAACCACGGTCTCCGTTCAGGGGAAACACCTTGGTTTGGCCAACGGAAGCAGAAGGTTGATCATTCATAGAAAACAGTATAGAAATTTTTGAGCCTTTAGAAATTTCAAAAAATGAAATTTCTACATTAAAAAATAGGGTAAACTAGTGCTTTGATCCCGGATTTTGCAATAGACCGCGGGATTCGACATCGGGTTAAAATGGAGGTTTTATGGAAAAAGACGACTTGGCAATAAAAACATCCGATCATCTGGCCAATCTGCGATGGCGTTACGCGGTGAAAAAATTTGACGCCCACCGAAAAATTCCATCCGTCACGTGGGAAGCTCTCGCGGAATCGTTGCGTCTGTCCCCCTCTTCCTTTGGCCTTCAACCCTGGAAGTTTTTTGTGGTGGAATCCCCCACTCTCAGGGAAAAAATAAAACCCGTGGCGTGGAATCAAGACCAAATAACGGACGCCTCTCATCTGGTTGTTTTTTGCGTTAAAAAAGACATCGGTCCATCGGACGTCAAACGGTTCATCGCCACGATCGCCACAACGCGAGGGGTGAGCACAGAAAGTTTGGCCGACTATGAAAAAAGAATGACGAATTTCTTGACACGCCCTCCGGAACATTTCGATCCAAATCAGTGGGCCACCCGCCAAGTGTACATCGCCTTGGGATTCTTTTTAACATCGGCCGCCACTCTCGGCGTGGACACCTGCCCCATCGAAGGGTTTGACCCCCTTCAAGTCAATCAAATCCTGGGGTTGGACGCTCGAGGGTATAGATCGGTGGTTATGGCCGCCGCCGGGTACCGGGCGAAAGACGATAAATACGCCGAAGCCCCCAAAGTTCGATACCCCCTACAAGAGATACTCGACGTTCTTTAATTTTTTGCTTTATAAGAGGCCTCGGAAGATGTTAAAATTGACCCAACCCGTGGCCTTATTCCTTGTGGCAACACCCATCGGAAATTTGGAAGACATCACCGAACGAGCCCGTGTCGTTCTGTCAAAAGTGAACGTTGTTTTGGCCGAAGACACGCGAAGAACCGGGGGATTGCTTCATCATTTAGGACTGCACAAAACTCTTCTGCGTTACGATGAACACGTCCACGCAAAAGAATCACCACGACTGTTGGAACGTCTCGCTCGTGGAGAAGACTTGGCCTTGGTCACCGACGCAGGGACCCCCGGGCTCTCGGATCCCGGTGCGCGATTGACGGCGATGGCCACGGCCCAAGGCATCGCGGTAACACCGGTGCCGGGCCCCTCGGCCCTTCTCACGGCTTTGGCCGGGTCCGGGTTGCCTTGGGACCAATTTACTTTTTTGGGTTTCTTGCCCCGTCGCCCGGGACGATTAAAACGCACCTTGGAATCGGCGGGACGGGACAGAACCTTGGTTTTGTATGAATCGCCCCATCGGGTGGTGTCCACCCTGCAAGTGGCCTTTGACGTGTTCGGGGATGTACCGGGGGTTGTGGGACGAGAACTGACCAAAATACACGAAGAATTTCTTCGTGGCCCGTTGTCGGTTCTGATCGAAAATCTCAAAAAAAGAAAAGAAATATTAGGGGAAATCACCGTGGTGATTTCCCCCCAAAAACCCTAGGGGAGGATTTAATGGTTTCTGTTTCTGTGGTGGGGGCCACCGGCTACACCGGAGGCGAACTTTTACGAATCTTGATGGGGCACCCCAACGTCCGGGTCACCCACGTCACCTCCGAAAGTCGCCCGGGACAACCGCTCACAGAGGTGCACCCTTTCCTTCGGGGACGAATGGAGAAAACGCTGGAATCTTTCCACCCTGAAAAAATGGCGAAAGACTCCGATGTGGCTTTTTTTGCTCTCCCCCACGGCGTGGGGAGTCGGTCCATTGCGGCGTTCGTCAAAACAGGGAAAAAAGCGGTGGACCTTTCGGCGGATTTTCGGTTGAAAGATCTTCGCACCTACGAAACGTGGTATAAAGTTAAGCACGCCTCCCCCGGGTTGCTCAAACGAGCGGTGTATGGGTTGCCGGAACTTTATCGGAAAAACATTCCTTCCGCTACCGTCATAGCAAATCCCGGGTGTTACGCCACAGCCACCATTTTGGCCCTCACCCCGCTGGTTCGGCGACGGTGGCTCACGCCCGGGTCTGTGGTGGTCGACGCTAAATCCGGGGCTTCGGGAGCTGGACGAAAACTGGACGCCATGTATCTTTACACCGAAGTGACAGAAAATTTTCAACCTTACGCCGTGGCTCAACATCGCCACGGACCTGAAATAGAACAGGTCCTCCGTGATCAAGGGAAAACCCCCGTACCCCTCACGTTCGTTCCCCACTTGGTGCCCATGACACGGGGAATACTCATCACGGCTTATGGCACGCTCAAGAGTGCAAAATCTGAAGAAGCCCTTCGCCAAGCTTTTAAAGAAGATTTTGGAACCGAACGATTTATTCGCCTGCTCCCCGAAGGCCAATGGCCAAAAACGAAAGACACCGCCGGAACCAACCACGTGGACATCAGTATCAAATTAGACCAACGCACACGTCGCGTGATCGTGATGACGGCCTTAGACAATTTAGTCAAAGGGGCCGCGGGACAAGCGGTGCAAAACATGAACCTCCTCTTCGGTCTCCCCGAGGCGGAGGGGTTGGCGTAAAAAAGACCCAACATACCCCGGACACACGTTTTCACTGGGGAAGCAACACAACCTGAGTGGTTACAAAAAAAGGAAAATCCCATGGGACTGATGACTTGGTTCAAACGTCTTTTCGGCGTTTCTAAAGACAAAAAAATAGTTTGTGTGCAATGCCAGAAAATATTTTTATTCGAAGAAGGGGAACAGGCTTTTTTTGCTCAACGAGGTCTCACGGAACCCCGCCGTTGCCCCGGTTGCCGAAAAGACGGACGTCGCCCCCACGGACGACGGCGTAAATAGTGGTTCTTCCACTTAAAAACAAAGATTTACCAAAAGGGTATCGGCTTTTTGGGTGCCGGTGTGGGCAATCGGCTCGTCCGGGGAAAAAAGACGTGGCCCTCTTTTTGTCCGACCGTCCCGCGGTGGCCGCTGGGGTTTTCACCACAAACATCGTTCACGCCGCCCCCGTGGCGTGGTGCCGACAAACGTTAAAAAAAAGCCCTAAGGCTCGAGCGGTGTTTATCAACTCGGGTTGTGCCAACGCCTGCACGGGATCCCAAGGGATGGAAGACACCGCTTGGACCGCACTCACGTTGGCCCAGAAATTGAGGCTAAATCCTGAAGATATTTTGATTGCTTCCACGGGGGTGATCGGGAAACACTTAAACCGTTTGGCCCTTGAAAAGGGGATAAAGATGTTGTCCCACCAAGCCCAAACGAACGAGACCCCTTCGGTGGACAACGCCGTCCACGCCATCATGACCACGGACACCCGCCCCAAAACGGCTCGTGCTGTGTTCAAAGCTGGTGGAAAATCTTTTACGATTTGGGGGTGCGCCAAGGGGGCTGGTATGATTCACCCGAACATGGCCACCATGCTCTCGGTGGTGCTCACGGACGCGGAAATCCCCGCTAAACCCCTTCAAAAAATATTGGCCGAAACCGCCTCTAAAACATTCAACCGCGTGAGCGTGGACGGGGACACCTCCACGAACGATAGTTTGTTCCTCTTGGCCAATGGGGCCCAGGGGCGGGTGGATTCCGCCGATGAAAAAGGGATGGACGCCTTTGCGTTGTCTCTCCATCAAGTGTGCCTTTCTTTGGCCACCCAAATCGCGAAGGATGGGGAAGGGGCCACTCGAACGGCGTGGATTCATGTGGTGGGGGCCAAGAACGAGACCGAGGCCCAAGCCTGTGCGTCCACCGTGGCCACCAGTGCCCTTTTCAAAACAGCCCTCCACGGAGCCGATCCAAACTGGGGACGAATTTTGGCCGCCCTCGGGCGAGCCGGTGTTCCTTTTGATCCCAACCGTGTGGACGTTTCTATTGGGAACGTCATCGTCTGCCATCGTGGGGAACGAGCCCATTTTTCTGAAAAAAAAGTTCACGCTCTTTTGAAAAAACCAACCGTAACGGTTTCCGTGGACCTTCATCAGGGACAAGCCACCGGGAGTTACGTCACCTGCGACTACTCCAAAGACTACATCGCTATCAACGCGGACTACACCACCTAATTCATAAAACCCCATGAAACCCATCACCCAACTGTGGCGGGCACAAACAGATGACTTAGAACCGAGGATCATGGAGAGTGTTTCAAAAGCGTTAGCGAACGGTGGGGTGGTGGTGTTCCCCACAGACACGGTGTACGGGATGGGGGCGAGCGTCTTTCGCCCCTTGGCCATTCGCCGTATTTACAAAATGAAGGGACGGTCTTGGAAAAAACCCCTCCCTTTTCTTGTCTCTGACGTAGAACAGGCCCTCTCCTTGGTGGAACCACCGGACCGAAAACTTCAACGACTCCTTCGAACGTGGTGGCCAGGCCCCCTCACGGTGGTCTTTAAAACTTCGTCTCTCGGTCGTTGGACCACGGGAGGCAAAGAAACGTTGGCCCTGCGTATTCCGAAACATCCCGTGGCCTTGGCCATTCTAAGAGAAGCAGGAGCCCCGCTGGCGGTGACAAGCGCCAACCGGTCCGGGCAAAAAGAGACGCTCACAGGGGAACACGTCGCTCGTCTTTTTTTTGGGAAGGCGGATGTGATTGTGGACGGCGGCCCCTGCCAGAGGGGTGTCCCTTCCACCGTTCTCGATGTGTCCAGCTCCGCTTGGACCTTGGTCCGAGAAGGAGCTGTCTCACGGGAAGAACTTTTGAAATTTTTGTAGCCCCATTTTCCAGACGGGGCACCGGCGTCCGCCGGTGTGATGCAACGACCAAAGGAGACGCACATGCCTCACTTAAAATCCGTGGATCCAGCCCTTTTTAAAATCATCCAAAACGAAACCCGCCGACAGGAGAACGGGCTGGAAATGATTGCGTCTGAAAATTATGTTTCGAACGCCGTCCTCGAAGCCCAAGGATCGGTACTCACCAACAAATACGCCGAAGGATACCCTGGGAAACGATACTACGGGGGATGCGAAGACGTGGACCAAGCCGAAACCTTGGCCATTGAACGGGTTAAAAAATTATTTGGGGCCGAACACGCCAACGTCCAACCCCATTCAGGGTCCCAAGCCAACACGGCGGTTTACCTCGCCGCGCTCCAACCGGGCGATACGCTGATGGGACTTGAACTGGCCCACGGGGGGCATCTTACCCACGGCCACCCTCTCAATTTTTCTGGGAAATATTTCAAGATCGTTTCTTACGGGGTCCGTCCTGACACGGAACAAATTGACTACGACCAACTGGCTTCTTTGGTGATGGAACACAAACCAAAAATGATTTGTTCCGGAGCGTCCAATTACTCGCGGGCCATCGACTGGGCTCGGCTGCGGACTTTGGCGGATTCCGTGGGAGCTTTTCTGTTGGCGGACATGGCTCATTACGCGGGGCTCATCGCGACGGGACTTTACCCCTCCCCCGTTCCCTTCGCGGATTTCGTCACCACCACCACCCACAAAACATTACGGGGACCCCGGGGTGGTGTGATTTTGTGCAAAGAAAAATACGCAAAAGACATTGATCGTGCGGTTTTCCCAGGCGTTCAAGGGGGGCCTCTCATGCACGTCATCGCGGCCAAGGCCGTGGCCTTTGGCGAAGCGCTAAAACCCTCTTTTAAAAAATATCAAAAACAAGTTCTCGCCAACGCCCGGGCCTTGGCCACGGCTCTGACAGCCCAAGGGTTCCGCATCGTTTCCGGTGGCACGGATTCCCATCTCCTTTGCGCGGATCTCCGCCCCAAATCCATCACAGGGAAAGAAGCCGAACAGGTGCTTGGAAAAGCCGGCATCACCGTGAACAAAAACACCATTCCTTTCGACCCAGAAAAACCCTTTATCACCTCAGGCATTCGCTTGGGAACCCCGGCCCTCACCACCCGAGGGATGAAAGAAAAAGAAATGGAATCCGTGGCCGCTTGGATTAACGAAGCCATTGAACACCGACACGACAACCGTCGTTTGGCCAAAATCCAACGAGAGGTAAAATCTCTCTGTAAAAAATTTCCACTGTACAAATAAAGTTAACCCTAAAAACGGAAGTTGAAACCTCGTTTTCTTTAGATTCGTCATTCCGGCCAAGGCCGGAATCCAGCTACATACCCGCCCCAAAAAAGGTCGGGTAAAGGAGAAAACGAGCTCACTGTTTCTTCTAAGTTTCGTCATTCCGGTGAAAACCGGAATCCATTGTCTTTCAATGTTTTTGACCGGAGCTCGTTGGAAGTCATTAAAACTGTGTTTAAACATCTATTTTAAACACTGGACACCGGCTTTCGCCGGTGTGACGAGCCTTTTTGGGCTTAAGTTACTGGCATTGCCCTAACCCCCCTTTTTCAAAGGGGGGGAACACGCTTGGGGAACCGATCTTTTCCCCCCTTTGACAAAGGGGCCGGTCTCAGAGAGCCCGGCACCGGGGGCGACAGAGTCGCTGAGGCGGGGCAGGGGGGATTTATCTTTAAAACAAAACGAAAGGACCAAGTGGCTTTCCTTATTTTCTCGACCGGTCACGCCACCGCCACGGGAGCCGTGTCCACCACGCCCACGGATTTTACACGGGTGTCGGACGTGATTTCGTTAAAAGATAAAACCACCAACCGCGACAGGAACCGACCAAAATGCTGTTTCATATGGGGCCTTAACCCCGCGGAGCACAAGAGAGCCGGCCGTTCCGTGCCTCCTCCAGAGGCCGCCAAACGAGCCGTGAGGGAACGGACCACCTCATCGGACAACGCGGGGTCTGGCACCAAGCGAGGGCCTCGCTCCCCCCGCACCATGGACTCCTGAAGACGACGCTCCAAGTCCGGGGACAAGGTCACGCACCAAAGCACGCCGTCGCTGTCCCGGTACTGTTGGGAAATTTGTCGGGCCAAGGCCGCCCGGGCGTATTCGCTTAACAAATCCGGGTCTTTCGAAATCGTGGTGGCTTCGCTTAAGGCTTCGAGAATGGTGGGCAGGTTGCGGATGGACACCCGCTCCCCCAACAAATTTTGCAAGATGCGGTGAAGGGAACTCATGGGAATGAGTCCCGGAACAAGTTCGTCCACCACGGACGTTTGACCCCGAGATTTCAAATCGTTTAATAAATTTTGCAGGTCTTGACGACTGAGTATTTCATCGGCGTGGTCTAAAAGAACTTCGGTTAAATGGGTGGCCAAAGCGGATCCGTTGTCCACCACGGTCAAGCCGTCCATTTCCGCCGCCCGTCGGTCGGCATCGGGGATCCACAAAGCGGGCAACCCAAAAGCCGGCTCCCGGGCGGGAATCCCCCGCACGGAAGAAAGGCCTTCTCCCCCCAACGCCAAGGAATGCCCCGGCATCAATTCCCCCCGCACCACTTCCAAACCTCGTATTTTAAGAGCGTAGGCGTTGGTGGGCAAAGCGCTGGAATCTCGAATACGGATGGGGGGCACCACCAAGCCCAATTCTTTCGCGCAACGCCGACGGATGTGAGCCACCCGGGCCAACAAATCCCCTTCTCGTTCCGCGTCCGCTAAGAACAACAAACCATACCCCAACTCCAATTCCAGAGGTTCCACCAACAACAAAGACGTCACATCGTCCGAGTGTTTGGCCAATTCCGATCCCGCTTTTTCCGCCGTGACGGTCACCGCCGCCGGGGTCGCCACGGCTGTTTCTTTTTTAGCCATCCAAGACAAAACACCCATCACCCCGCCCACGGCCAAAAACGGGAGAACCGGCAACCCGGTCACAACACCCGTCACCCCCAGAGCCGCCATCACCCCGCCGGCCAGACCCAACGAACGCGGGTTGGCCGCGAATTGACGAACCCATTCGCCACCGAGCGGAGCCTTTGTGGCCGATCGCGTGACCAAAATGCCCGCCGCCGTTGAAACGACCAAAGCCGGGATTTGGTGCACCAACCCATCCCCAATGGTCAACAGCGTGTACGTGCGCAACACGTCCACCACATCCATGTTCCGACGGACCATACCGATCACCACGCCACCAATAATATTAACAGCCACGATCACAAGGCCCGCCACCGCGTCCCCACGAACAAATTTAGACGCACCGTCCATGGCCCCGTGAAAATCGGCCTCCCGCTGAATGGCTTCGCGCCGAACCCGGGCCTGTTTTTCATCTATAAGACCGGCGTTCATTTCCGCGTCCACGGCCATTTGTTTACCGGGCAAAGCGTCTAAGGTAAACCGGGCCG
>Ga0247839_1008777_pt1 | contig 10437 bp, 7 predicted proteins | sample LaCruzMarch2015__6_FD_192405 | JGI IMG/M metagenome (GOLD analysis project Ga0247839, IMG submission 192405) | Freshwater microbial communities from meromictic Lake La Cruz, Castile-La Mancha, Spain - LaCruzMarch2015_16m | ecosystem: Environmental > Aquatic > Freshwater > Lake | place: Spain...
AAATCCAATCATTGCTAAAGCCTTTGATCGGATCTTGTTATTACATGCCGATCACGAACAAAATGCTTCGACTTCCACTGTACGTTTAGCGGGTAGCTCTGGTACACATCCATTTGCCGCAGTGGCAGCAGGGGTAGCGTGTTTATGGGGTCCATCACATGGTGGTGCCAATGAAGCAGTATTAAAAATGTTAACTGAAATTGGTGATGAATCAAAAGTTGAAGAATATATGCAAGGTGTTAAAGATAAGAAATACCGCTTGATGGGTTTTGGTCATCGTGTTTATAAAAATATGGATCCACGTGCGAGCATCATGCGTCAAACTTGTAATGATGTGCTCGATGCTTTGGGCAAGCGTGAAGATCCGTTGTTTAAATTAGCCATGAAGTTAGAAAAAATTGCTCTGGAAGATAGTTACTTCATTGATCATAAGCTTTATCCAAATGTAGATTTTTATTCAGGAATTATTTTACAAGCGATTGGTATTCCAACTAATATGTTTACCACGATTTTTGCGTTGGCACGTACGGTTGGTTGGTTAGCTCAATGGCAAGAAATGATTGAAGATGCTGATTTTAAAATTGGGCGTCCACGTCAACTTTATACTGGTTATACGGCACGGGATTATGTAGCGGTTAGTGAACGTAAATAACTTAATTATATAATGAGCACCGCTTTGGCGGGTGCTCTTTTTTTGAATGTGGTGTATGGGTAAAAATTTCACTTTGGTGTTAGGTGCTTTGTGTAGCGCAATGTTGGTTGCCTGTAATGGTGGCGGTGGTTCTAGTAGTGGTAGCGGAGGTTCAACGTTTGTAACGGATCCAACACCTCCGTCCCCAACTATGCCAGCAGGAACATATAATGGTCTGGCATATAGCGACTTGGGGCAGCCACTAGGATTAACTGCGTATCCAGAGTCTTTTTGGCCAAATAAGTTACAACCAAGCTTACAAATTGCCTATGGTGATAATACAGAGTCAAATATTGCGAATTTAACTGCATATGTGACAATGGGTGGAGGCCTTTGTTCAGCAACGCCAGTTCAGTATGATCCTGAAAGTAATACGACTTTTTTGATCGGAGCGGCACATTGCTTTGTAGATAATAAGACTTCAGAAACTACGTTGAAGAGGGCTAATTTATCGCCAACCAGTGTGTTAAAAGTCTATTACGGTGTGAGCAAAGAATCTGCAAATTGGGAAAGCTATCCTGTAGTGGCGGTTTATTTACGGCAGGATTATTGTTATAATGCAACCTTTACTGGCATCAATGGTGATGAGTGTCCAAATTTTGCTCCAAACTCTGGAGTTACAAATGGACAAGGGAATGATATTGCGGTAATTCAAATCCGTGGTAAATTTGGTGACCCAGAGTCTTATCCGCAAGTTGTTCCTGCTAGTGAATATCCAACACCATATACTGCAGCACCAGTGTTATCGGTCGGTTATGGATTAAATACACAAACTCCTGTTACAGATGATAGATTTTTGCCACGCAGTTCAATGTTCTACGTAGCTAATTACCAATATTGGCAGCAAGATTCAACCCCTTCTGGGCAAGGTGGTTATCATTATTTGTATAATAGTTTTTATAATAATGGTGAATTTGGACAATATGGTTATAGTGCTTTAATTTGTGGTGGTGATTCGGGTGGTGGCGATTTATTTTGGACTGGCACAAAATGGATTTTATTATCTGAGCACACCTATGGTCCTGGTGGAGCATGTGGTACGTTTTATACGAGCTTGCCAAATGGCGCAACCAATGTTTCAGCTTATTATGATTGGATTCAGTCTATTTTGACTAATCCTGCGCCCGCGGCGAATTGTAGCGCTGGTAACATTGTGAATTGCGTGACTAACGGATAATTGAGTAGCAAAATTTATTGTGAGGTTGCTAGTTATGAATAAATTTGGCATAGTTGTGTTGGTTGGAGTTGCTGCATTTTTAAATGGATGCAATAACGGGAGCAGTAGTAGCGGTGCAAATCCTTACACTGGAATTTCGCCATATCCATATCCAGCATCACAATCTTATGCAACTTTGCCAAATGGATTTTCCAACGCAATTCCTTCGTTTGTTCCACAAACAACGCTAACTACGAATGGCTTACAAATTGCTTATGGATATAATACTAATCCTGCTGCAGAAAGTCTAGCCGCATTAGTTCAAAGAGATGGCAACACGTTGTGTTCAGCAACGCCTGTTGCCAGCGATAATGCAGGTGGTACGTGGTTAGTTGGTGCGGCGCATTGTTTTGTTACGGCAAAAGCTGCGACAAATGTACTGTTGCCAAGTGAGTTATTGATTCCAAAGACGATTTCAATTGCCAAAGGATTTGGTGGTGCTGGTGGTACGATTACAACAGTTAGCTCTTCGGCAACTGTTTTTTTACCAAGTAATTATTGTGATGGTGCAACGTTTACAAGTTTGGGTAACTGTCCTAATTTTGCGGTGAGTGATGGTGGTCAAGGGAATGACATCGCGTTGATTCATATTGCGAGTGATTTTAATCCAGCACCGCATAATTATCCGCAAATTAACGATGGTAGCCTTTATCCTAGTCCATACACTATGGCGCCAGTGCTCTCAATGGGGTATGGTAGTAATAATGTTAACGGTGGTAGTGGGCAGATGTTTTATGTGGTTAATTATGTTTACCAACAAAGCGATAACCCTGGATACCATTATTTATACAATAGTTATTTTAATCCTGCCGCGGCTAATTACGGTTACAGCGCACTAGTTTGTGGTGGTGACTCGGGCGGCGGTGATTTATTTTCGCCAGATGGGGTAAATTGGATTTTACTCTCTGAACATACTTACGGACCGACAAATGCTTGTGGAACATTTTATAGTAGTTTGCCAAATGGAGCAACCAATGTTTCAGCATATTATAGTTGGTTAAGCAGTATTATTTCAGGTGAAATTACGGTAGCCAATTGCAATAGTTCAACTAATTGTGTTACGAATGGGTAGTTGAATTTAGAATTAAACTATAAGGTTTTTTAGGTAGGTTTTTATGAAGAGCGCAACATTAAGTTAAACAATCTATTGAATCAATTAATTAAGAGTGATAACATCACCACCAAATTTCCCTTAGAGAAATTAGTCTAGTTAAGTATTACTGAGCTGACAGAGATTAGTTTGAACAAATTTAACCGATAAAAATATTAATTCCGCATATATTAATTTTTAAGTTAAGGTGAAAAAAATGCAAAGCATGCAACAGAATTGGAATTCATCGTACCTGTTTGGTGCGAATAGTGATTTTATTGAGGAGCTGTATGAGTTATACCTTGATAATCCAGCCAGCGTTGAGCCCAAATGGAAAACTTATTTTGATACTCTTCAAGATGGTGGTGCCAAAGATGTTAACCATAATGATATTAAGCAGAAATTCTCAATTTTAACCAGTAACCCAGTGCTCAGCGCCGCAAGTAGCGAGGGCATGAGTAGTTCTCAGGTAAATGTGCATAGTTTAATTGATGCTTATCGCGTGTGGGGGCATAAATTTGCCAAGCTTGATCCGTTAAAACGCGAAGTGTTGGAACGACCAGTTGAATTACGCTTAGAAACTTATGGTCTGAGTAATGAATTAGAAAATGAATTTTACAATGATTATGATTTACGTAAAGCACGGGTTTCTAAATTAAAAGACATTGTGGCGCATTATGAAGAAATTTATTGTGGCAATACAGGTTTTGAATTTTCTTATGTCAGTGATATTACGGAACATCAGTGGTTGCTTGAAAAAGTTGAAGATAATTACTTAACTTTCAAATTAAATCCAGAAGAACAAAAGCAAGTTTTGCAAAAACTGACTGAAGCCGAGGGTTTAGAAAAATATCTGCATAATAAATACGTTGGGCAAAAGCGCTTTTCAATAGAGGGTGGCGATACACTGATTGCGTTACTGGATCGTATGATTAGTCAAGCTGCTGCGGTGGGGGTTAATGATATTGATTTGGGTATGGCGCATCGTGGGCGTTTAAATACGCTCATTAATATCACGGGTAAAGCACCCCAAAAACTATTTGATGAATTTGATGGTAATTATCCACATTATGAATTTGTCACTAGTGGTGATGTTAAATACCATAAAGGCTATGCTTGCGAATATCAAACCATTAATGGTAAAAAAGTCAAAGTGGCGTTGGCATACAACCCATCGCATTTAGAGGTAATTAATCCTGTGGTGCAAGGAATTGTCCGCGCGAAACAAGATAAATTAGCCGCGGATAAAGCTTCGGTGATGGGCGTGTTAATTCATGGTGATTCGGCATTAATTGGTTTAGGTACCAATCAAGCGGTATTTAATATGAGTTTAACGCGTACCTACGGTGGTTATGGATTAATTCATATTGTCGTGAATAATCAAGTTGGTTTTACCACTTCACGGGTGAGCGATAACCGTTCTTCACGCTATTGCAGTGATATTGCCAAAATGGTGGAAACTCCAGTTATTCACGTGAATGCCGATGATTTACGTGCAGTAATTTTTGCGATTGATTTAGCCGTGGCGTATCGTCAGGAATTTGCCCGCGATATTTTAATTGATATGGTGTGTTTCCGTCGTCATGGACATAATGAAGCCGATGATCCAACCTTAACTCAACCTTTAATGTATGCTAAAGTAAAACAACATCCTGGTACACGGGCGTTATTTGCTAAAGAATTAGTTGCACAAGGCGTGATTGCCGAAGGCGATGATGTTAAATTGCTCGAAGAATATCGTGCGGCGTTGCTTAAAGGTGAACATGTGCATAAAGACACGATGCTACCTTTGCCACGCTACAATTATGCTGTGGAACAATTTGCTAATGTTCAATGGAATACGCCAACTGCGACTAAAATTACTCCTGAGCAATTAGCTAAATTAACTACGATTGTGACAACTAAACCAGCAGATCCTGAATTTAAATTGCATGCTACGGTGACTAAATTAATTGATACCCGTCAAGCGATGGGTGCTGGTAAACAACCAGTTGATTTTGGGATGGCGGAAACTTTGGCTTATGCTGGATTGCTGGATGATGGAATTAGTGTGCGTCTAAGTGGTGAAGATGCTGGGCGCGGTACGTTCTCACATCGCCATGCGGCATGGCATAATATGAATCGTCGTCAACGCAGTGAGGGAATTTATATTCCGTTAAAAAATGCGCAAAATAAGAGTTGGTTTGGGGTCTATGATTCGATCCTCAATGAAGAGGGCGTGCTAGGTTTTGAATATGGTTATAGTTTAGAAAATATTCATAATTTGACCATTTGGGAAGGTCAATTTGGCGATTTTGCCAATGGTGCACAAGTTATGATTGATCAATTTATCATTTCAGGTGAAGCTAAATGGGGTAGCCTAAGTCGCTTAACCATGATTTTACCGCATGGCTTTGATGGTCAAGGTCCAGAGCATTCTTCAGCGCGGATTGAACGCTTCTTGCAATTAGCCGCCGAAAATAATATTATTGCGGTAATTCCATCAACTGCCGCGCAAATGTTCCATTTAATTCGTCGCCAAGCTAAATCGAATTATGCTAAACCATTAATGATTTTCTTATCTAAACGTTTGTTGCGCTTTAAAGATGCCATGAGTGATGTGAGTGAACTTACTAATGGAGTATTTTTACCTCTGATCGCTGATACAACGGCAGCAACGAGTGCTAAACGCGTAATCGTCTGTACTGGACAGGTTTATTATGATTTAGTTAAAGAGCGTGCCGAACGTAATTTAACTGAAGCGGTCGCAATTGTGCGTGTGGAACAATTATATCCATTGCCAAGTGCACAACTTAGCGCTGAGTTAGCGAAATATACTCAAGCCAAAGAGTTTGTTTGGGCACAAGAAGAACCGTATAATCAAGGTGCCTGGTTGCAGATTCGTGAAGATTTAGATGCTTGTTTAGTGGCTGGAGCACGCTTTATTGCCGCTAGTCGTCCACGTGCGGCAGCACCAGCGTGTGGAACTTCAACTATGCATAATCAGCAATTGGCAGATTTGTTAAATGCGGCATTAGGCAACTAGACGGATGAATAAACAAATTAATCTGATCGGTGGCATAGCTTTAATTCTATTTGCCGCAGGTGCGTTTCCAAAATTAGAATGGCTGGCATTGCCTGGCTTAATTTTGTTGATGTATCTTTATTTACAAATTGATAAATTAGGTTTTGGTTCTAAATTATTTCGCATTTCGCTGATCCAATTAATTCCATTGCTGCCAGCGATGGGATTTTTGGCATATATTAATTTAGACCAAGCCGCAGTGACAAATAATTCAATGTTGAATTATTTAAGTATTGCGCTGATAGTTGGCTTGTTATTGTTTTTAACGTATACTACTTACTTGGTGGCGACAAATTTGCTACTTCTTGGTAAGAATGCAAATAATTTATGGTTTAAAATCAGTGGTGTATTGACAAAAGTTGCGGCATTTACGATGCCGTTAATGGGATTGGGCTTATTATTTTTGGTATTGGCACAACCGATTTTTTTACTCGGCTGTATTATTTATAAACCAAGTAATTTACATAATTAATCTTTATTAGGAATGAGTTTATGAAAATTGAAATTAGAGTTCCTCAGTTACCTGAATCGGTAAGTGAAGCGGTGTTATTAAATTGGCACAAACAAGCAGGACAGTTTGTTAAACGCGAAGAGTGTTTGATTGACTTAGAAACTGATAAAGTAGTCTTGGAATTACCTGCGCCTGAAGATGGTGCTTTAGTGGAAATTGTTGGAAAACCTGGCGATGTAGTTATTAGCGGTCAGCTAATTGCGTATCTAGATACTGAGGTTAAACCCGAAGCGGTTGCTCCAGTTGCGGCAGTGCCTGCTCAAGCTGTGGTTGCAGCGGTGGCAGCTCCTGTTGCGGCAAGTAATGGTGTTAAAGCGATGCCTGCAGCAGCGAAAGTTGCCGCGGATAATGGCGTTGATTTAAGCAATGTTGCGGGCAGTGGCCGTGGTGGACGCGTACTAAAAGAAGACGTGTTAAATTCAATGGCAGGTAAAGGTTCACGAATTGAAGAGCGTGTACCAATGAGTCGTTTACGCAAACGGGTTGCCGAACGTTTATTGGAAAGCCAACAAACCAACGCCATCTTGACGACATTTAACGAAGTTAATATGAAGCCAGTTATGGATTTACGTGCTAAATACAAAGATCAATTTGAGAAAAAACATGGCGTTAAGTTAGGTTTCATGTCATTATTTGTTAAAGCTGCATTATCAGCATTAAAACAATATCCAGTTTTAAATGCCTCAGTTGATGGTGATGATATTGTTTATCATGGTTATTTTGATATCGGAATTGCGGTTGGTTCACCACGTGGTTTAGTTGTGCCAATTCTACGTAATGCTGAAAATATGTCAATTGCTGATATTGAGAAGCAAATTGCCGATTTTGGTAAACGCGCTAAAGATGGTAAATTAGCACTAGAAGAATTAATTGGCGGTACGTTCTCAGTTACTAATGGTGGCACATTTGGTTCAATGATGTCAACCCCAATTATTAATCCTCCGCAATCGGCGATTTTGGGTATGCATGCGACCAAAGACCGTGCGGTAGTTGAAAATGGTCAAGTTGTGGTTCGTCCAATGATGTATTTAGCTCTTTCTTATGATCATCGGATTATTGATGGTCGCGAAGCGGTGTTAGCTTTAGTGGCAATCAAAGATGCCTTGGAAGATCCAGCACGCTTGTTGCTTGATTTATAATAGCGGAGCAGGTAGGAAATCTACCTGCTTTTTTTATTGCGAACTAACTGGTTCAGTGCTCTGAAATGATTAAATTTTATTTCATTATTATTGGTGTGATTTGCTCTAATCTAACCTATGCGGTGGCGGGTTACTCATTGAACGCGGAGAGTTTCGCGCCTCTTGGCGAGAGCGTCTTAGTTATTAGTGATATTGGTAAAGTTGCCACTAAAAGTTATCAAAGCAAGACTCAGCGCGGATTAAGTCTATATATATTTCCACGGAAATATCACGTAAGAGCTACAGGGCGTTACTTTGCGGATTATTTAAGTCAGCATGGTTATGAAATAACGGATTGGTATGTGCTAAATTCTGATTTTGTGATCAATGTGGTGAAGAAAAATCTACAGGTTAAAGAGCAAAAAGGCGTTGTGGTTTTAGATGCGGCATTCTCAGACTCAATTTTGGGCGTAATGTATTTAATACCAGTAGAGCATCCAAATGATGTAATTAATTGGAAGCGTTCGACACCTGAACAAATTGCGTTGGCTCAAGAAGTAGAATCCTTTATTGTATTTACAAAATCTGCTGCACCAAAACCTACCACGGTTACGACGACTTCAGTTAAATCAAAAGCTGTTACAATTAAACCTCCACAGTCTAAAATAAACTTCATGGATAAGGGTTATCAATTAAAAGATAGTATGCCAATAACGCTATCACCAGGTTATCAGTATGAATTTCTACCAAGTGATCAGGATTTTGGCTCATGGCGTAATTTGATAACCATGCAAATTATGCCACCGTTAGTTGAGCCAACTGTTTTGGCGCAGGTCGTATATTCGAATGCTAAAAAGAAAAAGGGTTCAATAATTCCAAAACCAGCTGTGGTTACTGGTAAGTCTGGAGAGATCTATGTCGTGTGTTATTTAACAGCGCGAGCCAGTGCTGGTAATGGAGAGGTTTATGTTACTACTAAAGGCTCTTCAGTTGAGTCGGTGCTTGCCACGAGCAATTTAAATGAGACTAAATCCGATTTAATTTTAGAATTAAATGTACATAAAATCTATCGTGATAAACAAAACAATAATAATCTGGTTAATCTATTTTATGCTGAACGGCGCTATGGTAAAGTTAGTGAAAGTCAATTTAATGCATTAAATAGTCGAATTCCTGAGATTATAAAACAGCTCGAGGTGTTACAAATTGAACCTGAGGTGCATAAATAACTACGTAGTTAAGGATAATTTGCTAGTTAAGCAATTAATCCGTAGTCGTATTTTAGCTTTATTCAAGCGGTTATGAGCAGTTGCCGATTATTTTTAAGCTAAATATTGTATAATTAGGCACTAATTTTTATGGAGCTCAGAATGGAACAATTACAACAAGTTATTGAAGCGGCATTTGCCAAATTACCTGAATTAAATTTGCAAGATCAAATTTTACGTCAAGCGGTTGATGAAGCAATTAATTTGCTGGATGAAGGTAAATTACGCGTGGCAGAAAAAATTAATGGTGAGTGGGTTACTCATCAATGGTTAAAAAAAGCCGTGTTATTATCTTTTCGCTTAAACCAAAACCAAGTGGTCGAAGCTGGCTTTACTAAATTCTATGATAAAGTTCCAATGAAATTTGCTGATTATTCTGAAGCTGATTTTGTGGCGGGTGGTTTTCGTGCCGTGCCTGGTGCATTAGCGCGCAAAGGTTCATATGTGGCTAAAAATGCAATTTTGATGCCAAGTTATATTAATATTGGTGCCTATGTTGATGAAGCGACGATGGTCGATACGTGGGTAACCGTTGGTTCATGTGCGCAAATTGGAAAGAATGTTCATTTATCGGGTGGCGTTGGAATTGGTGGTGTATTAGAGCCATTGCAAGCTAATCCGACAATTATTGAGGATAATTGCTTTGTTGGTGCGCGCTCTGAAGTGGTCGAAGGGGTTATCGTTGAAGAGGGTAGCGTAATTAGCATGGGGGTGTTTATTGGTCAATCGACGCGAATTTATGATCGCTCAACTGGCGAGATTCATTATGGTCGTGTGCCTGCTTATTCGGTAGTTGTGTCGGGTAGTTTGCCAAGTGCGGATGGTAGTCATTCAACTTATGCAGCAATTATTGTGAAACGTGTCGATGCTAAAACACGGAGTAAAACTTCAATTAACGATTTATTGCGTCCATAAACGATGCACTTAATTTTTCATGAGCAAAGCTTACTGTTAGTTAAAACTTCGAGCACGTGGGCTTTGCCAAATGCGACACACCTAACTGAGTTGGATTTGCAGCTCAGTAAAATTGTGCTGGCTGATACTGCTTTAGTGGCGCAATTGATGAACCCTGAACAACTGGCATTGAATGCTGCGCTGGAGTTAGTTAATTTACGCCAAGTAGTGAATCTGCTTGAAACGAAGTTAGTTGAGCAGGTGATTTTTGCGCAACAAATGCTGCATTATCAGCGGACAAATAATTATTGCACTCATTGTGGGAGCCAAACGATGGTTGCAGCAAGTGGCAAATGGTTGTATTGTGCGCTGTGTCAACGTGAAATTTATCCGCAAATTAGCCCAGCGATGATAGTAGCGGTGACACGTGGGGATAAAATTTTGTTGGCGCAAGCTAAACACTTTGCTGCGGATGTCTGGAGCGTGCTGGCTGGATTTTGTGAAGTTGGTGAGAGTATTGAGCAAACCGTGGCGCGCGAAGTTTTGGAAGAAGTTGGGATTCAAATTAAAAATATTCGTTATTTT
>Ga0247839_1008814_pt1 | contig 10396 bp, 10 predicted proteins | sample LaCruzMarch2015__6_FD_192405 | JGI IMG/M metagenome (GOLD analysis project Ga0247839, IMG submission 192405) | Freshwater microbial communities from meromictic Lake La Cruz, Castile-La Mancha, Spain - LaCruzMarch2015_16m | ecosystem: Environmental > Aquatic > Freshwater > Lake | place: Spain...
TTAATAAAAAGTTATCCAAATAGTGAAGCAGCCAAGAAAGTTGCCAAGCAAATTCAATAACTAAATCAACTCAAGTTTTATAACTTGAGTTTTTTTAAAGTGAAATTAATGCAAGTAAATCTACATAATAATCAAGGAAATCAATTTAGCAGTTACTCAGAAAAAAGTGTAACGATCAATCAACTTGAGTACAGCGAAAATATCTTAGTCAGCGCTCAAGAAATTAAACCTTTAGAATTAAATTCAATTGATGACCTTAATCAAGATGTCTTAAATCAATTAATGGCTCTGCAACCAGATATAATTATCTTTGGAACTGGCAATAAAATCAAATACCCACCAACAAAATTACTCTTACAATTGCAAAATAAACAAATTGGTTTTGAAATAATGCCAATCCCAGCTTTATGTAGAACGTTTAATTACCTAATCGGTGAGGGACGCAAGGTTCTTGGGCTAATTATATTTAACTAGAATGTTTCGAGATTTTTACATAGTTGTTGAAATAGCTCATCATTTAATTTATTATTTACACGTAAACCTGTACCTAAGTGAATTTCTTCCACTTGAGTTTTAAGTAACAGTTCAATTACATTTATAGGTTTTACGCCACTACCAGCCAACAATTTAACCCCTCCGCTAGGTTTAATTAATCGTTGCATTGACGCCAAATTACTTATACCATTTAATGCACTATCCGCGCCACCAGATGAAAGCACCCGCTGCAAGCTAGTTCCAGCATAATTCTGAAGTTCCATAAATTCACCCACAACATCATTCGCAACATCTATAGCACGATGGAAGGTCAATCCCAAATGACTAGAATCCAATAAACCTAAAACCAATTCAAGTTGCCGATAATCAATCGAATTAGCTAAATTTAAAGCGCCAAAAACAATTGCTGAAGCCTTAGTCTTACTGGCTAAATAATCAATTTCAAAATTTATTTGATACAAATCCTTCGAATCATAAATAAAACTCTTTCCATGTGGACGAACCATAACATTAACTGGAATCGTTAATGCCTCACACACCTCACGAGATAGCTCTAAACACGGAGATAATCCACCATCGGTAAAAGCATGAATTAGCTCAACCCGATGAGCACCCAATTTCTCAGCCAGTAAGGCTTCTTCTAAATTGGTAGCAATTACTTCAACCAACATTAATTAATCCTGACTATCAAATAAAAATTTGGAACTATTATCCCACATATACTCTAAACTATCCTCTAAACTATGATCACTAAGTAAAACATGTAATCTAGCCAATGTGTTTTGTAATACATAGTCTTGACTCACTTTTAATGGTATTGTCATATCATACTCACCATGGAAAATTAACGTTGGTAATTTTTGTATAAATTCTCGATCAGGATGGATTTTTAAATCTTGAATAAATTCATGATGTAACTCGATAGTTTGATTATAACCAATATGATTAATGGCTAATTTTTGAGTCTGCTCCCAAATAACAAGGTTCTCTTCTCCAATAATTTGTGGCAATAAACGCTTTATCCCTAAGGCAGGAGCAAATAAAATTAATTTCTGAATGCAACTAAGCTTTTCAGCAAGAATCAGACTAATTAACCCACCTAAACTAGATCCAATTAACACACAAGGCTGATTCGCAATAATATTTTCCACAGCCTCAATTACACGTGAAACCTGAAATGTCGAGAAATCACCAAGGTTAAGATCCAGAAGCTGAAGCTCGTATCCAGACTCGGCAAATTTAGTTTTAAAATACTGGGCTTTTTTTGAATTAACCCCCGAAGCAAACCCGTGAAGATAAAAGTATTGGATCATTATATCAATTCGTAAAATAAAAGGCTCACCGCAATGTGTCGGCAAGCCCATCTAAATTTTATAACCACTAATATGTCAGCCCGACTGACAGCATGCCACCAACAGTACTTTGTGGAACTAATGCCGTTCCAGAAGAGGTAACTAAACTTTGAGTAAAGTAATTTCCAGTATAGAACAACTGTCCACCAAGCTGAAAATTACGATACAGATTAAACTTACTGCCCAAAGTAGTAGTATAGGCATAATTATTATTCGCGGGTAATCCTTGTGTAGTTGGTGCTTGGCTCGCATTATAAACGGCACTTTGATCTAAATAAAAATCAAAGACACTATTCAAACGATATTCTAAACGAGCTCCGCCACCGACACTCCAGAAATAATCCTGAGTTAAGTTAGCCGTAGACGGTGCTGCGGCTAAGCTATAAGATGACAAATTAACATTGCGACCAAGCACCGCATACGGAGTAATCATTAATGTATCTTTAAGCAGAAGAAATGCATAACCAACCTTAGCATTCAAACCACCAAATTGTGCTTGAGACCCTGTAGTAACACCAAGTGTTGGAACTGCTGGATCTGCTACTTGTGAATAATAGGTTAGTAGATAGGCATTAACATCCATCCAAATACCAATGTTAAATAATCTCTCAACCTCAACATTAACGAATTGAGTGTTATTCGTAGCTTCGTTACTTCCATTAGTTAGTTGACCTGAAGTTACGCCAAATCCAAAACTATATTGACGATCGAATTGTTGGAATGCAGAATATGAGCTAGACTCAGAATTAGTAGAGGTTGCAGCAAAAACAGAAGTTGCGAGTGAAGTTAGACTTAAAATTAATATTTTCCGCATTACAAAAATCCCTAGTTTTTAGAATTAAATTACTATAAATAAGACCACCGAATTAAACAATTTCACAAGCTGGCACAGTTTTAATCAGCCGACTTTCTATATTTTTTAATCAGGCTAATTATTAACCACAGAACAACAAATGCAATTACACCACCAATAACAAAATGTTCGCTTTTTTTAACCCAATGAATCAACGAATCAAGATCATGAGCAAAATAATACCCAGCATAAACCCAAATAGGCACACTAATTAATGCTGCGCTACCATCCATCAATAGGAATTTCCAATAGGGAACCTTACGGCTAATTCCCGCAGTGATAAAAATTGGCGCACGCAAGCCAGGTAAAAAGCGTGAAACGAATAAAATTCGATTGCCATAGTGATGAACTTTATCCTGCATTTTTTTGTAAATTTTTTCCGTGAAAACGCGGCGAAGTAGCGGCAGAGTTTTAACTCGTGGTCCAACCAATCGACCGAGCATAAACATTGCTCCATCACCAACCAAGACACCTAACAATGAGATAACCAACATAGTATGCACACTTAGCAGATGCGCCGCAAGACCACAAATGACTCCACCAGCAATTAAAGTTATATCCTCTGGGATTGGCAGCCCAAAGCCACATGCAACTAGAACCAAAAATACTGCGATATAACCATATGCAGTAAAAAATGAAACTAGTTCATGTAGTATTTCCATGATTAGCCTTTTATTGTTTGTGCAATTTTTTCAGCACAAGATTTAGCAAGCATTGCATCTTTGGCTTCAACCATGACCCGAACCAACGGTTCTGTGCCGCTAGCTCGAACAATTACACGACCTTTTCCATTAAGTTCTGTTTCAACTTCCCTAATTGCTTCTCTCGATGCAGTTTGCCAATCAAATTTTTTATCTGTAAATCTAACATTTATCATAGTTTGTGGATAATCTTGCCAATCAATTACTTCATGTGGTTGTTGATTTAAAATCACAATTCCAGCTAACACCTGTAATGCTGAAATAATTCCATCACCAGTTGTATGTTTATCCAAACAAAGTAAATGACCTGATGCCTCACCACCAACTAACCAATTACGCTTTAATAATTCCTCAACAACATAGCGATCACCAACTTTGGCGCGAACAAATTCGTAGCCCTGCTCTTTTAAAGCCAACTCCATCGCCATATTAGTCATAACAGTACCAACTACACCAGGCAACCGATTACCTAATGCTTCGTAAGATTTAACAATCAAATAAATTAGTTTATCACCATTTAGCAACTCACCATTGCGATCCGCAATAATTACGCGATCACCATCACCATCAAACGCAATTCCAAAATCAGCACTATACTCTTTAATATTTGCCACTAATTTCTCTGGATGCATCGAGCCGCATTTTTCATTAATATTAATCCCATCTGGTTTACACGCTAACTTAATAACATCAGCACCAAGCTCTTTAAAAACGTGTGGCGCAACATCATAAGTTGCTCCATTCGCACAATCAAGAACTATTTTTAAACCTTTTAAGTCTAAGTTGGATGGGAAAGTGCTCTTACAAAACTCAATATACCTACCACGAGCATCGTTCAAACGAATAACTTTGCCTAATTTATTTGCAACCGTCATTTCTTGCTCAAGAACTTGCTCAATTTCTAGTTCAATTCCATCGGCTAATTTAGTACCATTTGCCGAAAAAAACTTAATACCATTATCATAATATGGATTATGTGATGCGCTAATAACTACCCCAGCGGACAAGCGTAATGTTTTAGTTAAATAGGCAATAGCAGGCGTAGGAATGGGACCAGCCATATAAACATCCACACCAGCATAAGCAAAACCAGCCTCTAGCGATGATTCAAATAAATAACCAGACAACCGTGTGTCTTTCCCTATAATTACGGATGGCTTCTTACTATGTGCAGCCAAAACTTTCCCAGCTGCATAACCTAAACGTAAAGCAAAATCTGGAGTTATCGGAAAACAACCAACTTTACCACGAATACCATCCGTACCAAAATACTTACGCATAAAACAATCTCTTTAAATAAAATTTAATCAAACCTCTGTATTATACTGCAACCACAGGAACATACGCCATAATATAATCTATATCTTTAACATCAATAGTTTCTTTTTCAAGCAACATTTGTGCCATCATTTCAACCTTATCCCGATTTTCAGTTAACAATCTAACCGCTAAATTATATTGAGTCTCCAAAATACTCCGGATCGTCTCATCAATTTTTTGCATAGTTGCTTCTGATACATGTTTGGTTGAGGTCACACTGCGCCCTAAAAATACTTCTGCCTCATTTTCACCATAAACTACAGGTCCTAATTCAGTGGTCATACCAAAGCGTGTAACTAACTTACGGGCTAAATCAGTAGCTCGCTCAAAATCATTGCTCGCACCAGTTGTCATTTGATTCATGAAAACTTCTTCTGCAACACGACCACCAAATAAAATTGCAATTTGACTCATCAAATAGTCTTTAGTATATGAATAACGATCTTCTTCTGGAAGCTGCATCGTAACCCCTAAAGCACGCCCACGTGGAATAATTGTAACTTTATGTACTGGATCTGTTCCTGGCAATAAGCGGGCAACCACAGCATGACCTGATTCATGATAAGCCGTGTTACGTTTTTCAGAGTCCTTCATAACCATCGAACGACGTTCCGCGCCCATAATTATTTTATCTTTGGCATCTTCAAAATCATGCATATCTACCAATTTTTTATTTCGACGCGCGGCAAACAACGCGGCTTCATTAACTAAATTGGCTAAATCTGCACCAGAAAAACCTGGTGTTCCGCGTGCAATAATTGAGCCCTCAACATCGTTAGCCACAGGAACCTTACGCATATGAACATTCAAAATTTGTTCGCGACCTTTAATATCTGGCAATGGAACTACAACTTGACGATCAAAACGACCTGGACGCATTAAAGCAGGATCCAGAACATCTGGACGATTGGTTGCAGCAATAATAATTACTGTTGTATGTGTCTCAAAGCCATCCATTTCAACCAGCATTTGATTTAAGGTTTGCTCACGTTCATCATTACCGCCGCCTAAACCTGCACCGCGTTGGCGTCCAACCGCATCAATTTCATCAATAAAGATAATTGCTGGAGCACTTTTTTTTGCTTGCTCAAATAAATCACGTACCCGAGACGCACCAACACCAACAAACATTTCCACAAAATCAGAACCTGAAATACTGAAAAATGGCACACCAGCCTCCCCAGCAATGGCTTTAGCCAGTAATGTTTTACCTGTTCCAGGCGAACCGCTTAAGAGTATACCTTTAGGCATTCTACCACCTAAACTTTGATACTTGGTTGGATCTTTAAGATAGTCAACAATCTCCATTACCTCTTGTTTAGATTCTTCACAGCCAGCCACATCGTTGAAACGAATCAAATTTTCTTTACTATCAATAATCTTAGCTTTACTTTTACCAAATCCAAATACGCCGCCAATTCCACCGCCGCCTTTGCCACCCGCAGCTCCCTTCATGAAGTAAATCCACACTCCAATTAACAGCAACATTGGAAACCAAGACACAAATATATTCATTAATAATGATTCTTCTTTAGGTTTCGCTTGAAAAGAAACTTTATTTTTAATTAAGTCGTTCACTAACTCAGGGTCAAAAGGAGCAAAAGTAGTAAATTTACTATCATCTTTACGCACACCATTCACCCATTGGCTTTGCATGCTATTGCCTTCAATAACCACATTTTTAACCTGCCCACCTTCTAGGTCAGTGATAAACTGTGAATAAGGAATAGTGTTTTTAGTATCTTTAGTGTCATTAAATTTATTAAAAATCATCATTAAACCAAGACCGATTAACAACCAAATTAATAAACTTTTTAGTAAATTTCCATTTCGCATAGATTAATCCATTAAATTATAAGATTTTTAGGTAAACTTATTTTATACTTATTACCAAGCACAGACCTATGATTATATCACAACTGCTTCTTAAACTTGCAAAGTAAGTAGGTTTCACTGCTCTTGCTCCGCGATGCATCAGGCTTACGAATAAGTACTTGAGTAAATAAAGTACGCGCCAATTTAACCAAATTATCAAATTCTGAACCATGAAATACTTTAATAATGCAGTGCCCATTGGTCTTTAAATAACCTTTTGCAAAATCAAGTACTAGTTCGATCAAATATGCGCCACGTGCTTGATCAACGCCTTTTATGCCACTTAAATTTGGTGCCATATCAGAAATCACCAAATCCACCTTACGATGTTCAATGCTAAGGAGCAACTTATCCAAGGTTATTTGCTCTGTAAAATCACCTTGAATGAAGTTTAAATTAGCTAACGGCTGCATGTCTAATAAATCAACACCTACAACACGACCCTTGTCACCTACTTTTTGCAATGAGACTTGTGACCAGCTACCTGGTGCGCAACCCAAATCAACGACAGTCAACACATTGTGAAAAACGTTCTCTTGTTCATCAATTTCAAGTAGCTTGTATGCAGCACGTGAACGATAACCAACCTTTTGCGCTTGATTTACATAAATATCGTTAACATGTTGATGAACCCAGGCTTTAATACTCTTATTTTTTTTAATTTTTCCAGATTTATCAGTCATGAGTACAGCCTCTCCAGAACAATCGACTCATTCCAAATAACACCACATACCCACCAAAAATTATTAAGGCACTAAACTTTATCATACCCCACAAACTTGACAAATTAATAACTTCAAATAAATGCGGAACTCCTGAAACATTATTACACAATAGTACAAACAATATAAATAAGTAAGCCGCCAAATCCACTAACCAATGACTTCTTAAACCTATTAAATTAAGTAAAATCGGTAACCCCAATATTAATAATAAACCAAACATATAATACAAATCAAAAAATTTATACAAAACTAAGCCAATACTAATAGCTAAAACCATAAACATGAATAAAAACACTCGTGCAGCCCATAAATTCTCTAAATCCTCTTTAGTTTTATTATAATATGGTGTATAAAAGCCCCTAATTGCAATAATCGTAATAAATGAAATCATCTCAGAGATTGTTTTATAAAATAGCAACGCGATAATAAATAAAGATACAAACGCATACGGTAAAGCATGTTTTACCATAACTAAACCAGCGCTACTAAAATCAAAAACACTTTGAGAACTGTCTAATGAAGTTACTTGGTTATCATTGTCCAACTGCAACGGAATAATCCCACGTTGTTGAGACGGTGTATCAGAGCTAATCGCTTTAACGATGTAACCAACTGAACCATCTTCTAAACGAGTCTGTTGCGTAATGATTTTTTGTCCGTCTAATTGAGGCTGTATATTTGGCGTTGCCAAAGCAAAAACCCCTAGCAAAATCATCATTGATAAAATTAATAACTGCCAAAAACGCCCAGCTGATTTCTTGACTGGATGGATTTGTTGAGCTTGCTTGAGTTTTACGAAGTAAAGTGGATTTAATAGAATAAACACACCACTAGCCAATAACAGCAACCACAAGTCACTATTAATACTCAAAAGATTCAATTTGGTAAATTTATCAGCAACTAACTGATTACTAAGTGCAACTGCATGCAAATTATTAACAAATTCACTGGCTCCCAACGCTTGATAGCTAAGCACCAACACGAGCAACACCAAAGCGGTTGTCACTATTGTAACCAAAATTTGATTATAAACTACGCTAATCACTCCTCCAACCAATAAACAAATTGCAATTAACCCCATCATGGATAAAGTACTGTTTGCAAATTCCCAGCCAAGCAAGCTTTTCAATAACGTAACCATAATGGCAATGGCAACACCAGATGCTAAAAGCATAAATAGCGCATAACACCCAAAGATAAATCGCGAATTGTATGAACTAACCTTGGCCAAAATGATCGGTTCAAAATAATTTTTTCGACTTAATAATTGATCGTAAACTAAAATACTGAATAAAAACACAGGTATAAATAAACATAACGCTGGCAACCCAAGATAGGCGCCATAACTCGTTAGAACTAAAAATTCAATCAACCCAACACTAGCGCCACTGAAGTAACCAACAAAGCCATTCAGACGATGTTTTTCAATCATTAGATAATCGCTACTTCCAGAATTTTTACGCCGAAAACTATATGAAATCGCTACGATTAGACCAAATAAAATAGTCATTAAAATGTAATCAAGATTGGTGATATTTAATAAATGCATGCAATTACCCAAAATAGTTGAAAAAGAAGATCAAGAATATTAACACTTGAGCAGATTAAAAAGTATTTAGTCTTTAATTAAGACGCACATATTCAAATAATCTAACCCACTGGATAGAAAAATACCTAATTCAATTGAATATGCCAACAATTATAGCATATTTACAATTAGAGCCCATTGTGAGAAACAAAACAAATAGCTTAATTTTGATGCCTAATGCCAAAATCATACAAATTCACGATAGCTATTTAAATTGAATAAATCTAATATACTTTATGTTCAATCTATGAACTTAATCTATCTTGTGATTACATTGCTATAATCAAACAAGTTTACGCAGATTAGGTAATATACTTATGGTATAATCATATTAATTATTACTATATTCTAATCGAGGAGTTAACGCGCATGAAAATATTTCAGATTATTCTCCGTGTAATCGTATTCATTATCCTATTAGTTTTAGCTATCAACAATATGCAATCGGTCGAGTTTAACTTCCTTGGTATTTACACTTTAAAATTACCATTAATTATAACTTTAGCAATTTTTGCTTTAGGTGGTTTAATGCTTGGAATGCTGTTTGGATTTATGAATAACTTAAACCTTAAAAGTCAAATTAATAAATTAAAAAAACAGCTTACGAAGCAACAAGAAGCACATGACAAGATCGATCAAATAATTTAACACTGGAGTAATTAAACTTGGATATTCTCGTAATTTGGTTATTAATAACACCTCTCTTTTTTGCTTTCGGCTGGTTTGCTGGACGAATCGATATGAAAGTAGTCCTAAAACAAGCAAAGCAGCTGCCACAACGAATTTTTGATGGCTTAGATGCCTTAGTTGATAATAAAACAGGCATTGCCAGTGATGAATTAAAACAACTTATCGAGCAAGAGCCGCAACTAATTGACCCGCAATTTAGCCTTGGACGTCTCTATCGCAAGCGTGGTGAAAATGATTTAGCCATAAAATTACATACAAAATTACTGGCATCACAATATGTTATGTCAAATGAAATTAAAGATAAAATCCGCCTTGAGTTGGCTCTAGACTTCCAAAAAGCTGGATTAATTGACCGAGCTGAATCAATTCTTATCCAATTAATGAATAGCAACCTCTATAGCCATCAAGCACTTGAAATGCTCTTGTTAATTTATCAACAAGACAAAAATTGGGGTGACGCGATTGAAACAGCTAAAAAATTAGCTAACTCAGATTTTAGTTTCCATACTGAAGTTGCTCAGTTTAATTGTGAATTGGCTCAAGAAGCTATCATTAAATCTTCACTGATTAAAGCCCAAGAATTTGCTCACACTGCACTAGAAACTAATCGTAAATGCGTGCGTGCCAATATTTTACTTGGTGAAGTATTTTATAACTTAGAAAATTATGCTGACGCAATTCAAACTTGGCAAGCGATTGAGAAACAAAATTATCAATATTTACCGTTAATCATGGATAAAATGTTTGATGCCTACTTGCGCCTCAATAAGACTAAAGAATGCATTACGTTGATTAAA
>Ga0247839_1008816_pt1 | contig 10393 bp, 8 predicted proteins | sample LaCruzMarch2015__6_FD_192405 | JGI IMG/M metagenome (GOLD analysis project Ga0247839, IMG submission 192405) | Freshwater microbial communities from meromictic Lake La Cruz, Castile-La Mancha, Spain - LaCruzMarch2015_16m | ecosystem: Environmental > Aquatic > Freshwater > Lake | place: Spain...
GACCTGCAGGTGGCGGGATTCTCGCGGAGCACGACCGAGTATACCCTCCGGTGGATTGAGGGAGGTGCTGGTTACGACGAAACCAAACCGCTGACGCTGCCGGTGCTCGGCAAACTGATTGCCGGGGATTTTGCCTTTGAAAACCGCCGCGCCGCGCGGTTCAAGGAGTTGTTCCGCGACCCCGAGCCGCTCAGCGACGAGAGCCACTTCACCCGCATCCTCACCCGCGACGTGGACAAGATCATCAACATCCCGTCTCTGACCGACAGCTTCCTCACCGGTGTGGCCGGGGCCATCCCGAACCTCACCATTGGAAACATGGACAACTGGCGTCGCTTCACCAAGCCGCCCCTCTTTGGCGCTCCCTACATCGCCGAAATCTACGCGGAACCGCTGATTCGCGACAAAGTGGTCGTCCACCTGCTCGACGCGCTTTACGTCCAGTACGCGGGGGGTCCCTTCCCCGACCCCAACAACACGCGCCCGCATTTCGCCATTTTTGGCAGCACCGACCCCGTCGCTCTTGACGCCCTGGCGGTTAAGTTGATCGATGAATATCGCCTGCCGGCGAAGCTCCCGGCGCTCAAGGCCAGCGCGGACTACGTGAAGAGTGCCGCCGAACTCGGGCTTGGATCCGCATCGGTTTCCGACAATGCACTCATTCGCGTTGGCTCGGAGGATTTCCGATAGTGGACTGGCGGGTACTCAAAGGCGTTTCGCGCTCGTTTTATCTGACCTTGCGGCTTCTGCCGGAACCGGTGCGCGAACCCATTGCTCTCGCCTATTTGTTGGCTCGGGCCACCGACACGATCGCAGACGTCGGAACGCTCCCCTTGGATGTCCGGGTGTCGGCGTTGGAGGCGATGATTGGCGAAAAATGGAGTCGCGTGCATGCGGAAACCATCGTTGCGGCATGTGATGGGGAAGCCGATCGCCGGTTAATCGAGGGCCTCGCGACCGCGCTGGAGGAACTTTCGGTTTCGCCGGACGCGGATCTCATTCGGCGGGTGTGGCGAACCATCTGCGAGGGTCAACTCTTCGATCTCGTCCGGTTCGCGGAGGTGGGAACGCCGCCGCTCAACGCGGAGGAACGCGATCGTTACACGTATCTCGTGGCTGGCTGCGTGGGCGAGTTTTGGACGGATATCTGCCTGAGAAAATTCGGGGATCTCTCGGATCGCCCGGCCGGGGAACTGCGGGAGGACGGCGTGCGTTATGGCAAGGCGTTGCAACTCGTGAACATCCTGCGGGATCGGAGCGCCGACCGTGCGATTGGCCGAGTGTACGTGGGCGATGGCGAAACGGCGGGAGTGGTGGCGGAAACGTTCGCTTATCTGGAAGCGGCGGGGCGCTTCGTCGCGAGCCTGAAACACGGTTCCCTGCGCTATGCCACCGCCCTGCCTGCGTTGCTTGCGGGACCGACTCTACGCGAGATCGTTCGCCGACCTGAAGCCCCGCGAGTGCGCATTTCGAGAAGCGCTGTGTATGGAATCGTCGCCAGTTCATTTCCCATTCTTTTCTCCCGCCGATGGACCACAGAAGCGATGGCGCGGGCGGTCCGCAGATAGGAAGAATGGAAGGAACGGACCATCCCATCTGCACCTACCGGCCGGGGCTGGCAGCCCCTATCAAACTCGCCTGACCTAACTTCCCAGCAAGTTTAACTGATTTTTGGACCGGTTTGTGTCTTAGTCTCTGATTCGCCGGTCCAGAAACATCACTCACCTCATTCTTTCGTGGATCATGGTAAGGCTCAGAATGGCGACTTGGATCACTTTAATACAGGTGCTCAAGTAGTACGTATTCCAAGTTTGTACCCACCCGTTTTCCGCTCCAGCGAGGTGCTCCGATTTAACCTGAATGGGAAAATAAGAACTGTTTTTCGGAGTTAGGTTACTCAGTGTGAGGATATTACACAAAAAACGCCTGCCACTTATTTGGTGAACACATCCTCGTCGACTTCCCAAAGCGAAGTTCCTCCAGTCCAATGCTTTACCTGTGTAACTCCTGTAAATCTGTGGTTCCGTTCCCGTTTTTAGGTTTAACTGCAAGCCACAATTCGCAGCCGGGCATTTGCATCCTTCAGGTCTGCATCCTTCAGGTCTGCATCCTTCAGGTCTGCATCCTTCAGGTCTGCATCCTTCAGGTCTGCATCCTTCAGGTCTGCATCTAGGCGCTGGGCCTCAGTGCGTCATTTCTCTTCATCCTGCCTTCGACTTCGGCTTTCGCTCCGATCTGGCGGTGAATCTTTGGACTCCTTCCGGTTCTCTGTTGAAACCACTTTGTAAAGTGGGAAGCCTGTTTAAATCCCAGTTGGTAGGCGGTTTCCTTGACGGAAAAATCTGTCGTCTCCAGAAGACGCACGGCCGCCCGTGTTTTCAATGTGTCCCAATAGCTGTGCGCGGTCTTGCCGAAGTGGTCAAAGAGCAAGCGGTCGATGTGCCGACGGCTGAGACCGGTTTCCTTCATTGCGAGATCCCAGGGAAAGGCACCGCGCAGCGGCCCTTCCTGCAAGCGCTGGAGGATCTGAACCATTCTTTCATCGCACACATCTGGGTAGTGGATCTCGCGGCCCAAGATCTGCATGGCTTGCGAAAACTCGGCAAGAAAGAGCGTGAACCGGCTCTGCATCCGCATGAAGAGGGCGTGTCCGGACGTGCGGTCAAAAAAATCGAGCCGCGCTCCGGGAAAGTGGCGGCGCGCTAAGTTTTGCACCGAGGAGACGGATTTTTCAAGGGATGGGGTCCGGCATGCTCCCCACACCATCCCATGATCGCCGGCGAAGAGATTCTCGCCGGTCGGCCAGTGGCTCTGAAAGTGGATGGAGAGGATTTGTGCGCCGGCAGAGAACTGCTGCGTTGTCTCCGCATGCGGGGACAGCATCCACTGGCCCTCCCCCGCAGTGAGAACGGCGTTTCCCGATTGCAGAATGACCCCGCCCTTCCGGATAAGCCACAGCCAGTAACCATGGCGATGATCGGCATGAACCTTCTGTGCGCAGCTCTGTTCCGGGCCGTCATAAACCCAGAACAGTTCCGAGTGCAAGCTGGCCCACCGGTGCATCGAAGCAAGGGAGGCAAGGGAGTTTTTGTCCATATTTGATATGTATTAATATAAAACTGGCAAGATGATGAAATTGCAACACGAACGACAAAGCGTGAGCTTTCAATGCGTGGCAGTTCATCAACACGGAGCGTGCTCGTAAGACCACTCCTGAGTTAGAGAGCTGGCCGTGTTCCCAAAATCCCCAATACCTCCAATTGCATCCACTCCCCCAATGAGCCTTAGAATTACTTCCTTCGTTGCGGCACTTGCCGTGTTCTCCGCCATTCCGTCGATTTCGCTGAAAGCGGCACCCATCACCATCCCTTTCACAGCCCCGATCAGCACCACCAATGTGGGGAATGATTTGGCTGATGTCGTTCACGGTGGCATTGCCTCATCTTGGGCGGTGCAACAGCCTGCCTCGACGAAAATCTACCAATTCACATCAAATGCCACGACTACCGGATCTTCAACGGCGGTTTGGCAATCATCGAATATCACCGGAGCCACCACGCTCAACTGGTCGCAAACCATTGTCCTTAATCTCAATGACCAATCCGTCGGTGCGAGGATTGGAATCTTTGCGCTGGGGAGTGGAGATAACACGCTCGGCTTCCTTGCGGATGTCGACAGTACGGCCATGCGCATCATTGCGCTGGGGCCAAACACCAGCATTGCCACCGGCACTTTCACCGGGGTCGGCCTCAATACGGCGGAAGCCCTTGCCAAGACCTACACCATGACGCTGGCTGGAACGTATGCGGGTTCCAATCTTTCGCTTGCCTACACCCTGAGCGACGGAACCAATTCCACGACAATCTCGGGAGCTGCTGCCGGGTTGACCCTCACCGCATCAAACAATTACTTCGGCGTTCGCAACAACCGGATTACCACAGGTGACGCCCTCGGTCTTGAATATAGCTCCATCGCCATCATACCCGAGCCCTCCACGGCGGTGATGTTGGGCCTTGCGACTCTTGGATTGTGCTTCCGGTTCGTCCGTCGCCGGATGTCCTGACCACTTTCCCCCAACAAATTCCTTCGCGAGTCCACACACCCCTGATCGTGCATCGATACAAGGGGTGATCGGGAGAGGTCCGCCCGCACCCTAGGGCGCTAGAAATATCAACCGTTGATCACGCCCATCAATCTCACACTAATGAAACGTCTCATCCTCTTGCTGGCTATATTAGCCTCCCAATCCGCGCCTTCACTTTTCGCCGAAGATTTTACGGAAAATCTCCTTGCCCGCTGGACCTTCAACAAGCCGGGCGATGACGCACTGATTGACGACATCAAACAAATCCCGCTTGAGTTGCGCACATTGCCGGGCGCGGACACCGGGCTGAAAAGCAACGACGATGGCACGATCACACTTGGCCCGGAGCAATTTCTTTTCGCTCCAGACATCAATTCCGATCAGCATCCGGAGCTGCGAACGGGAGTGACGATCTGGGTGCGGATGCGCATCGACGAAGCGAACTCCCAACACACGTCTTTCCTCTACGGTCTCTTTGCAAAGCCGAGGGGGGATTGGGGCGACGCGGCCCTCGCCATCAATCTGCGGCCCGAGGGGATGCCGGGTCCTGGAATGCAGTTATTCGGGCGATTCAGCGACGAGAAGGAGATTGGGCAGGGAGCGGATTTATTTCCGGATCACCTGGGCACATTTTTCACATCCGCGCTGAGCTTTGACAGTGTCAAACAAGGCATCACACTCAAAGTCAACGAAAGGCAAGTCACCAACAAAAGGGATGGCGCGACCGAGCTGGTGCCCTTCACGAACCTCTCCCTCGGACGGGTCTCCCTCGGAGGCGGCGAGGTGACTGTTACTCTGGACGAAGTCCGGATTTATTCGGTTCCAGTGGGACAGGAGTGGATCGACGAGATTGAACCGGTCAAACCCTAAACGAGATGGCTCGCTCGTTTCCGCTCATGCGTTCGCTCGCGGCCGCGCTCGCTCTGGCCCTGCCATTATCTCCCTGTTTAGCACAAGACACCTCGGTCCTAGAGGATTTCGAGGACGTCGGAACGTGGCGGGCGCGACCCGCGCGGGGAGTCCCGCCGGAGGCCTGGTTCTCGGGAAACCTTTATCTGGCCTCATCGGACCTCGAAAAGCGGAACGGTCAATGGGTCGGGGAACTCCGCTATCTTTTCGCGGGGGAGAACGGCCCCTTCCGGCTCTCGCTCGAACGCGAAAAAGCAAGCCGAACGAGTGGCTTCCTTAAAGCGATTTCCTTCGATGCAAATGGCAAGGGGACGGATTGCTCCCTCTCGTTTGAGATCGAAGACGCAACGCGGGCGACGTTTCAAACCGCCTCTGTTCCGCTCAGCGGAAGCGGCTGGCAGACTTACCGGCTTGACCTCGATGCCAAGACGGTCCCGGGATTTTCGAAGGTCCGCTTTCCTGCGGTCGTCCGCCGGATTTTCCTAACCAAAGCCACGCCGGGGGCGGGCAGCATTTTCGTGGATGATTTGCGGGTCGAAGGCCGCGTCAGTGATGCGAGCAAGCTGGTCATCCACCCAGTTTACGACGGGCTCGCCCATGCTCCCGGCGAACCCGTCAAGCTGGCCTACCGCGTCCGTAACGCCTCATCGTCCGAGCAATCCGTGGATGCCTTGCTCAAGGTGAGCGATGTGCGCGGCGGGGTCGCGAAGGAATTCCGGCAGACGTTTTCCGTGGCGGGGGCGGGGGAAGCCGTGATTTCTTTTGATGCGGGTCGGCTCCCGGTGGGTTCCTACGCCGGAAAGCTTTCCCTCTCTTCCGGCAAGCTTCGCTCCGAATACCTTGATTTCTTCGGCGCCTTTGTTCCGAACAACGCGCGACTGAACAACGCGCCGATGTGGTTCGGGGTGCAGGATCTGACGACTTGGCAGGGCGAGGCCGAAACTGCGCTCCACCTCGAATGGATGAAGCAACTTGGTATCGACATCGCTCGCGTGGGCATCGTCGGCCCATTCCTTCATCCCTCGCGTGGACCGATCCGTAACGAGCCTCTCGCTGAAATGTTGCGGGGACTCGATAAGGCCGGGATCATGGTCAACTTTCTCTACACGGACGCCGTTCCGGAGTGGACGCAGAATCCGGTGAAGTGGCGCAATCCGCCCACCGACTGGGCGGCTTTCGAGGAGCATGGCGGACAGGTTGGGCAGTTTTTGTCCGGGTTTCCCAACGTGAAATACTTCGAGTTTTGGAACGAGCCTGACGTGGAGTTTTTTCATGGCACCCTTGCCGATTATCTAGCGATGCTGAAATCCTTCGGTGCGGGGTTCCGCCCAGCGGCGCCCGGCATCAAGCTTTCCTGTGCCGGGCTCACGGTGAAGCATCCTGCGGAAAAGCCCGGCCTATCCAAGGGCGTCATCCAACACCCCGAGCTTTACGACGTCGCGGCGTTCCATAGCCACGGCAGCGCGGCGGACTACGCCGAGCGTTTCGACATGGTGAGCCAATGGCTGGCCGAGGTTGGAGAGAAGCGCCCCATCGCGAATACCGAGTCCGGCTACCGCAGCGGATACGATCTGCCCGGCGCTCTCACCCAGGCGATCATGCTCACGCAGAAGATCACCGAAGCCCGCTCTCACCCAAATACGGAATTTTTCATCTGGTTCACCCTGCAGGACTACTGGGATATGGACCGCAATGCCGACGATTCCCTGGGGCTTGTCACGAGCGACAACCGGGCGAAGCCATCGTTCGTCGCCTACAACGAGCTCATCCGCCGACTTGCCAACACGGAACCGGTGGGTCGTGTCGCCTTGAGCCCCGATCTTGCCGCGTATGCTTTCCGCAAGACGGACGGCAAGCGGGTCTATGTGTGCTGGCCGGAGGCCGGACGCTCGACCGCCCGCGCATGGGTGAACTCTGCGGGCGCTTACACGGTCATCGATCTGTTCGGACACGAAAGAGAGCTTGCTCCCGGGGGAAGCCCGGCCCTCCTCTCGGTCGGACGCCTCCCGGTCTATCTGCAAGCTTCCCAGCCCGATGATGACCTCCATCCCGTCGCTGCCGGGGAAAGCTTTTTTGAAGTGCCCGAGACCGTCACGGCGGAAAAGAACTCCGCCCTCCGGATCCGACTGAGCAACATTTGGAAAGATCCGGTTCAATTCAACGTCGTGGTGAAGACCGAGCAGGGGGAGGAGATCGGAAAGAAAGTCGCCTCCGTCAAGCCGGGGGCGATCGCGGATGAGGCCGTCGCCCTTTCCTGTCCCGTGGCCGCGGATTTCAAGACGGCCTCGGCAAACGTTCAGATCGCCGTCTCCGGTGGTGCTTCGCAGGAGGTGACGGTCCCATTCGAGATCCGCAGCCCCTACCCGGTGGTGAGGACACTCGATGCCGCTCCTGTCATCACATTGGACAAAATCCAGGATGTCATCGAACTGGCCTACGATCCCTTCCGCCCCGCCTGGCGTGGCGCGGACGATCTTTCTGTCGCAGCCCGCTTCGCCCACGATGGAGAGGCCCTCCTACTGCGTTTTGATGTCACGGATGCCACCCATACTCAAAACGAGAAGGATTCCGAGATGTGGAAGGGCGACAGCGTACAGCTTGGCATCCTGAACCCGGACGGGAAGCTCACCGAGTTGACATTCGGGCTCCTCGCAAATGGTGCTCCCGCAGTCTGGTGTTCGATCGCAGATCAGCCGGGAAAAAAGGGGATTTGGAAAATTCCGTTCACGGAGAAACGCGAAGGCCGAAAAACCCTCTACGAAGCCCGCGTGCCACTAGCAGATCTCGGGCTTTCCTACTCGGGCAAGCCGGTGCCATTCCGCCTCGCGTTTGTGCTAAATAACAACGATGGCGAGGGCCGCGTCCGCTTCATGCAGTGGTTCGGCGGCATGGCCTACCACAAGAACCCCAACGAATTCGGCTTCGCAGTTCTCGAATGAAAATCACCCTCATCGGTGCCGGCTCCGTCGTCTTTGCCAAAACCCTGCTGTGCGACATCCTCCAGTTTCCAGAGCTAACGGATTGCACCATTGCCTTGATGGACATCGACCCGGCGAGGCTCAAGGTTGCCGAGGCGATCACAAAAAAAGTCGTCGGCCAGCTCGGCCTACCCACGCGCGTGGAGGCGACCCAGGATGCCCGCCGCGCGATCCGCAGTGCCAACTATGTGATCTGCATGATCCAGGTGGGAGGCTTCGAGCCGGGCACCGTGCTCGATTTTGAGATACCGAAAAAATACGGCCTGCGCCAGACCATTGGCGACACGCTGGGCGTGGGCGGTGTTTTCCGCGGTTTGCGGACGATCCCCGTGATCAACCGGTTGGCCGAACATATCGCCTCCGTCGGCGCTCCGGGCTGTCTGCTGCTGAATTACACCAATCCGATGGCGATGTGTTGCTGGGCGGTGGACCGCGCCGTGGGCATCCCGCATGTCGGGCTTTGCCATTCCGTGCAGAGCACGTCTCGCCGCCTCGCCAGTTACGCTGGCCTAGCCTACGAGGACGTTGGCTATTCTGTCGCGGGGATCAACCACATGGCATTTTTTCTGCGTTTCGAGTTCAAGGGGCAGGACGCCTATCCGCTGCTTTTTGCCAAACTCGAGGAGGCGGAATTTACCGAGGACCGCGTTCGTTTTGAAATGATGCGGCGAACGGGGTATTTCGTCACCGAGTCGAGCGAACACCAAAGCGAATACGTGCCGTATTTCATCCCCCATGGGGAAAAGATGGTGAAGCAGTTTGACATCCCGCTCGATGAATACCTCCGCCGCTGCCGAGGGGTGATCGACTCGTGGCGCACGACAGAAGCGCAGTTGCTAGGCGGCGGCGGAGGCATCGAGATCCCCGCGCAGACGCATGAATACGGGTCATTGATCATCCATTCGCAGCAGACCGGAGTTCCACGCGTCATCTATGGCAATGTGCCCAACCGCGGCCTCATCGGGAATCTGCCAGAAGGATCATGTGTCGAGGTTCCTTGCTTAGTGGACTCCCAGGGCCTCCAGCCCACCTGCGTGGGTTCGCTTCCTCCGCAACTCGCCGCCCTGTGCCAGAGCAACATTTCCGTTCAAGCCCTCACTGTCGAAGCCGCGCTGACCCGCAAGCGCGAGCATATTTATCACGCCGTGATGGCTGATCCCCAAACATCCGCGACTCTCCCGCTCGATCAAATCTGGAAGATGACCGACGAACTCCTCGCCGCCCATCAAAGCGCCGGGCTGCTCGGCGAGTTTTCCCCTGTGATCCCGCACACCGGCCGCGCTTTTGCAGGAACGGGAGATCGCGTGATTGCCCGCATCGACCAAGGCCGGCGCGGCCTGCAGTTGACGCTCCAGAATCCAGGCAGCCAACCCGTCCAGCCCACACTTGTTGCCCGGTTGCAAACTTGGGACGGGCACCTACTCCAGAAAGCGACGGTGCGGCCGTCCGCCCCGGCCGGTCAAACGAAGCGGATTTCCTTACCGATTTCCCTGCCGAAGAATCTTCACGACGGGTTCCGAGTGACGCTTTCCGGAGCCGGTGTGCTCGCCATCGATCTTTCGGTTCCGCCGCGGCGTCTGATCACTGATGGGTTCGAACTCGTGCTCGGTGGCACCCCCGCCGTACAAGGGGAGATTCAGAACGCCGGGGACCGCCTCACCATGCGGATTCGCGTCCATGACTCGAACGTGGCGCATGGCAAACTTCCCTGGTCCGGTTCCTGCGTCGAGATGTTCTTCGCCGCCTCGGAAACCGCTTCGCCGTTGCAGGTCATTCTCGTCCCTGGCAAAGGCCGCTTCGCCCCGCGCCTGGTTACCGCGGATGGCAAAGCTGTCTCTGGCGCATCGCTTCAGCAAAAATCCGACCGCAGCGGTTACGAGATCCATCTCAGCGTGCCGAGCAACAGCCTTCGTCTGGCGCCGGATGTCCGGACATTTCTCTTCGAGTGCTATGCCAGCCTCAACGCCCTTGGCGAGGCGCACAGCGGGGGGCGGACAAGTCTGAGCGGACGTTTTGAAGCCCACCTCGGTGCCGCCTATTACGCGCGCGTCCAATTGAAGCCACTATGAATCATCCGACCTACTACCAACCCGAAGTTTCCAAGCGCGAGGGGCAGCGGCTCTCCTGTGACCTTTGCATTTATGGGGCGACCTCTGCGGGAATCATCGCAGCGGTCGAGGCCCGCCGCCGTGGACTCAGCGTCGTTTTGCTCGCCGCCGGCGACCATCTAGGGGGACTGACCACCGGTGGGTTGGGATTCACTGACTTCGGGGACAAACGCATCGTGGGCGGACTCTCCCGCGAGTTCTACCGCCGGGTCGGAGCACACTACGGAGTAGAGGAGGAATGGAAATTTGAGCCATCCGTCGCGCTGGGTGTTTTCGAAACGATGCTGCGCGAGGTTTCTGTAGAACCCATCAAA
>Ga0247839_1008826_pt1 | contig 10386 bp, 8 predicted proteins | sample LaCruzMarch2015__6_FD_192405 | JGI IMG/M metagenome (GOLD analysis project Ga0247839, IMG submission 192405) | Freshwater microbial communities from meromictic Lake La Cruz, Castile-La Mancha, Spain - LaCruzMarch2015_16m | ecosystem: Environmental > Aquatic > Freshwater > Lake | place: Spain...
CTCGTGGTTTTCCAGCGATTTCACCTGAAATGACCTCTGAGGCATTTATTTTTTCCCATGCTGTTTGATCAATTACCTCATGCCCTGATTTTAATAATGCGGTGATTCCTTCACTTGTCTTTGGTTCTTTCAAATTTTCAATAATCAGATCAACTACATCAGTTGAATCACTTTTATTTGTCCCAATTACACCTGTTGGTCCGCGCTTTGCCCAACCCACTACATAAACATTGTGTTCCACATGCCCTGCAATATTACTTACCCGGCCACTTTCAATGGTTATACCAGGATATTCAACTGAATTGTAACCAATTGCAGTAATAACTATTCCAGTCTTAATTGAAAATGTCTCATTGGTTGCGCCCACTTTGCCGTTTTCAACTTTATTCTTCTGAAACACAATTTCTTCAACTTTGCAATTACCCTTAATCTCAATTGGAGTAGATAAAAACTTTATCTCTAGTTTTCTTGCAACTCTTTTTTTCTCATGCTCTGCAATAGCCTTCATTGCCTCAATGTTGCTCCTTAAATCTTTCTCAACCTCATCCATCTCTTCAATATGCTTTATCGCCTCTTCAATTTGTTTTGAATCTATAAAAACATCTGTATTTTCAAGTTTTGGAAGATCTCGAAGTTCAGGGGCGGTAAACGCAGCATGTTCTGGGCCGCGCCGGCCACAAATAACTACTGTGCGAATGTTGCTTTGCTTTAATTTTGTAAGTGCATGCTCTGCTACATCTGTTGGATCAAGCTCGCTTGGATCAATCGCTAGAATCCGTGCTACATCCATTGCCACATTTCCAGCACCAATTACTACTGCAGTGTCGCTAGATAGATCAACCTCAGCATCAACAAAATCTGGGTGGGCGTTATACCAAGGAACAAACTCAGCAGCAGATAGTGAGTTCTTTAACTCCTCACCTGGAATTCCTAGTTTTCGCCCCTTTGAAGTACCAGTTGCAAGAACTACAACATCATATTGATCCCTTAAATCCTTTAGGGAAACATCTTTTCCCAACTCAACATTTGCAAACAATCTAAAGTTTGGCTCTTTAGCGATCTTTTCAAATACCTTTGAGACAGTTTTTATCTTTGGATGATCTGGTGCAACACCGCTTCTAACTAAACCCCACGGTGTTGGCAAACGTTCAATAATGTCAATTGCAAATGAGAGATCATTTCTCTGAGCCTTTTGAAAAGCTTGGGCAGTAAAGTAACCAGCAGGGCCTGCTCCCACTATTGCGACTTTGTAGGTTGACAACTTTCCTCCAGATTCACTTTAAACCTTATTGATAATGGCGGAGACGAGAGGATTTGAACCTCCGAAACCCTTTAGGGGTTAACCTCATTAGCAGTGAGGCGCACTAGACCAAGCTATGCGACGTCTCCAGATGCAAACCAGTTTATCCTAATGATTCTAACTCATAAACAGTTTAGGATCATAATTGTCAAAACTGAATCATGTGGCTGCTATTCGCATGTAATGTACAATTATAACCCACTCGGCCAGGTTGATTATGTAGGCCAAATTTTTGAGAAATCAAGGATCGAAAAGATTGCAGTATCAAGAGACCCAGATCAGTTTCTAATCCTCGCTCGTGCTTGAATAATCGCTAATACAGCTTAATCTGACCAAATTTTACAGAAATATTCTCTCACTCTCACGCCTTAACTTATATACTTGAGCGTAATAAATTCCATTTTAAAATTTAGTGAGACTAAAAAGCGTGCCAATACCAAAGAAGAGAGAGCATGAAACTCACGATTGCGATTCCTACTTACAATAGACCTAGTATCATTTTTGAAACTATTTCAAAATTGATTAGTTTTCCAAATTCAAACGACATAGAAATTCTAGTAGTCGACAATGGTTCTGACATTGATATTGTGCAGTATTTAAAGAATAAATTACGGCTAGTTCCAAATCTTTCAATCAAAAGATTTGAAACTAACCAAGGTTTTCATGAAAGTTTTTACAGACTCTTTGAAGCTTGTGAAACTGAATACTTAATGGTGTTATCGGACGAAGATTACTTCGATCTTAACTTCTTGAATGATGTTTTAAAAATTTTAACATCAAAGTCTCCCAGTTTACTCGCAGTGAGCGCAAAGAAAAATTCAAGAGTATTAGTTCGTCCGAATAAAGAAAGAATACCATTGTATAGGCTACAAGGAAGAAGTTCTTCTATATCTGGCTTAATTTTCAAAGTAGAGCCTGTTTTAAAAAAAGTTAATTTCTTTAGAGCTTTGTCAGAGTCTGAAGAGTTTGCTTTTTTGTATCCATCCGTTTTAGTCGCTTTTGCTTTAGCTTTAGATGGTCAATGTTTTGACTTAAAAGTTGGTGGAATACGAAATGGTGCCGTTGCTCCATCAACAATCACGAGCAGGAGTGGTGAGGCGTACTATTTACCTACTGAAAGGGTTTATCAACACGCTAGTATCATCCGCTGTTTGAATCGCTTAACTCTAGAATACCCACAACATGCGCGGAGAATCAGAGTTATTCAGTTATCTGCAAGCTTTAATTTTTTTGGGAAAGTTTATGATTCAGTAGGAATTATCTCTCCAGAAGTTCAGAGGGACTTAATTATGTCTAGCCTTAAAACTGCGATGATATTCTATTGCCGGAAATTGTTTGGAAGATAAAGTTTAAAAACTAGGTCATAGAGTGCTTGCATTTAATAAGCCGGATACGTCACCTTGGTTTCTGTGCAGTTAAGAGACTTATTTTGGAGGTGGCTCCATTTCAAATTCAATAAAGCAGAATTACAGTATACTTTCCACGTTACGGTGGTTTGTACATCAACTAAAGGATTTGCTTAATATGCCAGATATAGATCTTAACCGATTGCGAAGTGAAATTCTAAAATTAACCCAGGTATACGCTGATAGATTGCTGGCAACAGATCCCTTCCGTGCAGGGAGAGATCCAGTGCCTGTCTCAGGCAAAGTTCTAACTGCAGACGATTTTGTCTCTTTGGTTGATTCGTCTCTGGATGGTTGGTTAACAGCAGGCCGTTTTACTGCAGAGTTCGAGAGGCAATTAGCACAATTTGTTGGTGCGCGTGGCGCGCTATTTGTGAATTCGGGCTCAAGTGCGAACTTAATTGCGTTGAGTGGTCTTACAAGTCAAAAACTTGGAGAAAGATCGCTCAAAGCGGGGGATGAAGTTATCACTGTTGCAATGGGATTTCCGACAACTGTTAATCCCATAATTCAAAATAATTTGAGGCCTGTTGTTGTTGATATTGAATTAGACACTCTTAACGTTAACACTCAGAGGTTAGCAGAAGCAGTTTCGCCTAGAACGAAGGCAATAATGTTGGCACACACATTAGGTAATCCGTTTGATCTTGATGCTGTACAACGCATCTGTAAAGAGAATAATCTTTGGTTAATTGAAGATTCATGCGATGCCCTTGGATCAAAATATCGAGGGCAGCGAACCGGTAGTTTTGGTGATACCGCAACACTTAGTTTCTATCCCGCTCACCACATCACAACGGGTGAAGGGGGGGCTGTTTTTGTTAAATCACCTCTTGTTAAGAAACAAATCGAATCTTTTCGTGATTGGGGTCGCGATTGTTTCTGTGAAACTGGGAAAGACAATACATGCGCCAAACGATTTGCTTGGAAGTTGGGAGATCTACCGGAAGGGTACGACCATAAATACATCTACAGTCACCTGGGGTACAACCTTAAGGCAACTGATATGCAAGCTGCATTAGGAATTACACAGTTAGCTAAAGCGGAAGATTTCATTCGAAAAAGAAAAGATAATTTTGAGTATCTCAAGACTCAGGTAAGCTCAATTGAAGGGCTTATGATTACTAAGGCCACTCAGCATAGCGAACCTTCCTGGTTTGGGTTTCCTATAACTATTGATCCGGATCACCCAGTAAACCGTGAGGATTTATTGCGATTCCTAGATTCGCGCAAAATTGGTACACGGCTTATATTCGCAGGGAATATAACCAAACAGCCTGGATATAAAAATGTAAACTTTAGAGTTGTTGGAGATTTAAGGAACTCAGATACCGCTATGTTAAGGTCTTTTTGGGTTGGTGTATACCCAGGTTTAACGCATCAAATGCTTGATTATGTGGCTGAGTCACTTGCAGATTTTATGACGGGCAGAGCCCACTAACAATGCGTTATTTAATAACTGGTCATACGGGTTTTAAGGGTTCGTGGCTTTCGCTTATGTTGCATTTACAAGGACATGTGGTTTCAGGAATTTCTCTCAATCCGCCCAAGAATTCACTTTTTGAGAAGGCTGGATTGAAAAAAATTATGGGGTTTGATTTTCGAATAGACATACGAGATCTTGGATCACTCAATAAAGCGATAGCTGCAATACAGCCAGAAGTGATAATTCATCTTGCCGCACAATCACTTGTTAGAGAGTCATATAGGAATCCTTTAGAAACTTTTGAAACTAACTTAATGGGCACACTAAATTTACTAGAGGCAAGTAAAAAGGCGGATAACTTGCGCGCTACACTTATTGTAACTACTGATAAAGTTTATAAAAATGTAAACAAAATATCTGGTTACATTGAATCTGATGAACTCGGAGGTTGGGATCCGTACAGCGCTTCAAAAGCTGCAGCAGATCTAGCTACACAATCTTGGGTAAAATGCTTTGGAAGAGCACCCGTTTCAATTGCTCGATCTGGCAATGTAATTGGGGGTGGTGATTTCGCAAGTGATCGAATAATTCCGGACCTAATTAAAGCAATTTCAAAAAATGAAATGGCGGTGATCCGCTATCCAGAGGCAATCAGACCATGGCAGCATGTGCTTGATTGTTTAAATGGTTATACAACTCTTATAGAACGAATGATTAGTTCTGGGTTAGAGGGGCAATGGAACTTCGGACCTAGCCTAGTTGAAAAATACACAGTTGCAGATCTCATTGAAAAATTTACGAGGAGTTGTGGCATAGAAAAAACTATTTGGACACGTGATAAAACTCAACAACCTTACGAATCTAGCTACCTCCTTTTAGACTCAACAAAAGCTAGAGAGCTTCTCAATTGGAAGGAGTTCTTGGATTTTCAAAATTCAGTAGATTGGACGGCAGATTGGACTCAAAGCGAAAAACCTGAATTTGATAAAATGATTAGTCAAATCAATCTTTTTTTTAATTTGAATAATACAGTTGTGCTTAAATGAAAGTTTTAATCCTTGCTGGTGGATACGGTACTCGTCTCTCCGAAGAAACTTCTAGTAAACCTAAACCAATGGTTCTTCTTGATGATAATCCAATTTTGTGGCACATTATGAATATTTATGCATCGCAAGGGTTTTCAGATTTTGTGATTGCAGCTGGCTATAAGGCTAAAAATATTTTTGATTGGAGTAAGAAACTACTTAATAATTGGACGGTACGGGTGATTGATACGGGGTTAGATACTCAAACTGGGGGTAGAATAAAACAATGCATAGCTTCTGAAAAAAGTGACGAGTTTTTAGTTACTTACGGTGACGGTTTAGCCAACATAAATCTAGTAAATCTAATTGAATTTCATAGAAATGCTAGTAAGAAAGCAACTGTAACTGCTGTGAGACCACCAGCAAGGTTTGGAGTTTTAGTTTTGAATCAAGGAATAGTAACTAACTTTGGTGAAAAATTGCAAACCGATTCAGGTTGGATTAATGGTGGATTTTTTGTGCTTAGCCCTTCGGTAAATGAATACATCGTTGGGGATGATGATTCTTTTGAATTGCACACACTACCGAAATTGGTAAAAGACCTTGAACTCGCTGCATTTCAGCATAAAGGATTTTGGCAACCAATGGATACGCTCAGAGAGCGCAATTTGCTTTCTGATTACCTAAAAACTTCTGATACGCCACCCTGGTTAAGGGTTTAAAATTGAAATTTGCAATTCTTGGTGGTCGAGGATACATCGGTTCTGCAATAGTAGATAAACTACAGATCGAAAACGAAATTTTCATTGTTAAACCAGAAATGCAAAGTCATCTTGATGAGTTGATTGCTTTCAAGCCGGACTTAATCCTGAATGCTTGCGCCTCTAAACCTGATGCACGAGAGGTAGTCTCGAGAAATGCAAATTTAGATTATCCACTTAAAATTTTTGAATTTGCTTTAAATAATTTGGATTACAATTTTACATGGATTCAACTCGCTTCTTATTACGAATTAGAATTAATCTTTGGAAGAAGTGATCCGTACTCTCAACATAAAAACGAATTTCGAAATTTGCTACAAGCAAAAAGCTCTGGGCTTAATTTTGGTTTCCGTACACTTTTTCTCCCCCATGTAATTGGGGGAAATGAAAGGCCAAGCCGCTTAGTAATTACAGCAATCAAATCTATCCGCGAAGAACGAAACTTTCATTTAAACGAACCATTTGTCAATCTGCCAATACTAATAATAGATGATGCAATTAATGCTATTGTGGAGTTCATGAGAAATGATCAAAAAATTGCTACTGCTACTCCTGTTTGGTACAAATCAAATAAAGAGTTAATTCAAGAAATAGTCCAAATTCTCGGAATGAAAAAAGTAAATTTCAATATTAGGACAGATGTTTCAAGCAGATTTGAAAAGGTGTCGTTCCCTCCAAAAGTAGAAGGATGGGAACCATGCATTACGCTACAAGAGTACATCCTTACATTTTCAGAATAGTTATTACCGTCAAGATAAGCGTTTAGAAAGTGTTTGCTCTGCTGCTAAATTGGGATGTACTACTCATATAAATGGGGTTCTCAACGAGAATTAATCATAAACTTACATCCGGAAGAGTGAATGTATGATGTTTTTAACCCTTAAAGCCATATCTGCATTAGCGCTTATAAGATATTGTTTTATATCGGCAGATACTCGGTAGGTAAAGACACTTAGTTAGCATAGAATTAGCCGATGATGACATCCACTAATGATCGAGCAAGCGACGCTAAAGTGCAAGAAATACGAACCCATGACATTCCGGCAGCTTATGCAATGAGTGAGTTTATGAAGCAAGGTTGGACTGAATCCCCTCTTACTGGCATCACGCCACACCCTTCAATTGCATATACAAAAGTACGCAGAGATAAGTTGTCTAAACAATATGTTGGTAAGAGATTAATCTTTCCATCAGGTTCATTAAAGGTTAGAAGTAATGACTCTGATTACCAATTTAGAGCACACTCTGCCTTTAGTTGGTTTACTGGAATTGTTGCATCAGATTGTGTTCCAGACTCTTTATTTGTAATGGAGCCAACTACTTCAGGACATGATGCACTTTTGTTCATTCACCCAAGATCACCTAGAAATAACAATGAGTTTTACAAAGACACCAAGTATGGCGAGTTCTGGGTTGGTAGAAGAATGACGCTTGAGGAGACTGAAACTAAGTATGGAGTTAGGGTTAGACAGATTGAATCAATTGATGAGTTTTTAAAGGACAAAAAAGAGAGTTTACTTGTTCGCGGTGAAGATTCTGCAATTGATAAGTTAGTTGAAGAAAATACGGAAGATGAAAAAGAGTTCTTAAATTACATCTCAGTTATGAGAGCTGTTAAAGATAAGTATGAGATAGATGAGATGCAAAAAGCAATTGATGCAACAGTTCGTGGCTTTGCCGATATGGTCCGTGTTTTTCCAGCAGCAACATCGGTAGCAAGAGGTGAGCGAGTAATTGAGGCAGCCTTTTATGGCAGAGCAAGGTTAGAGGGAAATGACAATGGTTATCCAAGCATTGTCGCATCTGGTGCTCATGCATGTGTGCTGCATTGGATTAAAAATGATGGCGATGTGTTGCCAGGGGACTTAATTTTAATTGATGCAGGAGTTGAGGTTGAATCCCACTACACGGCAGATATAACTAGAACCTTTCCAGTAAATGGAAAGTTCACTGAAGCACAGCGTAAGATTTATATGATTGTTTATAAGGCCCAACAAGCAGGAATTGCAGCTGTTAAGCCTGGGGCAAAGTTCAAAGATTTTCACGCTGCCTGCATGGTTGAGATTGCAAGGGGAGCAGAGGAGCTTGGCGTGCTGCCAATGACAGCAGAGGAGTCTTTGCGGGAAGAAAATGGCTTACATAGAAGATGGCAGTTTCATGGCTCAGGCCATCACCTAGGTATTGATGTTCATGATTGCGCTCACGCTAGAAAAGAGCAGTATGCAGATGCTGTTTTAGAGGCTGGCATGATTTTAACTGTTGAGCCAGGATTTTATATTCAACCAGATGACACATTATTCCCTGAAGAGTACCGAGGAATTGGTGTTCGAATTGAAGATGATATTTTAGTTACAGAATCTGGGGCCAAGATATTAAGTAACGCACTTCCTCGTCACCCAGATGAGGTTGAGGCTTATATGTCTAGAATTATGGAATTATGAGATTAACCTGGCATTCTTCTGCATGTTTCTCGGTAGAATCAAATGACACAAGGGTTTTATTTGATCCATGGCTTGAGAGTCATGCTTTTCTTGGGTCTTGGGCCCAATGGCCCCCCATAAAAGATACTAAAGCAACAGTGCTAAACACTAAATATGAATACATTGTTTACACACATTTTCACAGTGATCTTTTTGATTCACGATTTCTATCGGCTTACTTAAAAGCGGCAAAACTCTTAAAACATAAGCCTACGATTCTAGTTGCTGAAAACTCATGGAATCAGTTAGCGCGTTCGATAACCAACATTGCTGGAGACTCAGCAAATGTTAAACAAATCTCATCTGGTGAAAAATTTGGACTAAACTCTAAGGATTTTTCAATCACACTGTATTGTTCTGACCACTGCGATCCAACATTGTGCGGAAAGTCTATCGGTTGTTTTTCTAGTAATCCTAAGTTTAGGTCCATTGATTCGGTAGCTCTGATTGAAGATGCTTCAAGTTCGATAATAAATTTTAATGATGCGGTATCAAGTAATTTGGACGTGCACCTTCAGAAAATGGGCAAGAAAGCTGATTTAGTTATGGGAGTTTTTTCTGCAGCAGGCTCATTTCCACAGTGTCAAACTAATTTTACAAAAAAAGACATTGAAATTGCTAAAGAAAAATTCATAGATAGTGCATTGCAAAGACTCACCATTGCGGCAGAACGATTAGGATCAAAATATATTTTCCCATTTGCCGGTCAATACATACTTGTCGGCGATTTATCTAGACTTAACAATGACAGAGCTGTGTTGCCAGTATCAAGTGCGAAAATAAAACTCAATGAGTTAACTGATAAAACTATATTAACGCTTAATCCAAACGAGCATTTAACTCTTGTGAAAGGTGAAATTAGGTCGCTAGGGGCTGAGTATATTGAACCGATCGATGATGTAAAGGATGAATATTTATTTCAAAACATAAATTCAAGGTATTTTTATGAGCGACGTAGTATAGAGAGTATCGATCTCAAATCACTAGAAGAAAATCTGGAATTAGCAAGCCAAAAAATTGCTCGTATTTACGATAACAATCTCGATTATACAATTCGAATTACCGATAAGGAATCTAATTTTCGATGGTTTTTGAATTTTGGCGAGAATTTAACTTGGGGAACGAAACTACCAATGTTAAAGAATTATTCTGAAATCGTCATGGATTTAAGATTATTAGATGGTTGTGTCAGAAAAAGCCCTGGTTATGGTGGATTTACAAGTATGCATTGGAATCAAGCTCATATTGGTAGTCATCTCATGTTTCACCAAACTGAGTACAGTACACAAGCTCATTACCTTTTGAATTTTTTACATACTTAAAGTTGCGTTCATTCAAACGTCAGCGCTTAACTAATATAATCAGAATTTAGTGAAACAAGATATGTTCCTGACGGGCAATACAGTGATTAGTTACCGGCTGCCTCCACAATCTCACAAGGCGCGCCATCACAGCAATTAGTTTTCATATGACAATTTGGGCATAGCCATCTGGTTGCAACTGGATCATAAGGAACACTACAAAAATCACAAGCCATCTGATTATTAGCACCCATTTTTGTAATTAAGCCTTCTTGCTCTTAAATGCCCGATTAATAATGGTGGTAACAATTGAGATTATTAAAGATGCAAAGAGTGCTGATTTAAAATCCACAACATCTAATCGATCACTCCATCTGGCAGTTAACATCAACATTGCTGCATTTACTACAAAGGCAAATAATCCTAAAGATAATAAAATAGCGGGCAGTGTTAACAACTTAACTAATGAGCTAATAACTCCATTTATTAGGCCAAATAAAAGTGCTACCCATAAATAACTCCACGCACCACCATTAACGCTTATGCCATCAAGGAGAGAGGTTGCTGCCCAAAAAGCGAGTACGCCAGCGATTAGGCGAACAATTAAATTCACGTATTAAAGAATACCCTCACGTTTGCGAATTTTTGATCCAAGCCATCTAACTGGGTCATACTTAACATCAACTA
>Ga0247839_1008830_pt1 | contig 10383 bp, 9 predicted proteins | sample LaCruzMarch2015__6_FD_192405 | JGI IMG/M metagenome (GOLD analysis project Ga0247839, IMG submission 192405) | Freshwater microbial communities from meromictic Lake La Cruz, Castile-La Mancha, Spain - LaCruzMarch2015_16m | ecosystem: Environmental > Aquatic > Freshwater > Lake | place: Spain...
TAGCACAATCCGCCCCTTTACCTTTATTGGGCCCTACCAATCGCTGGACCGACCTTGGGCAGTCAATAGTTTTATGGGAGATGCGCTTATAGGTAGAGATATTCGAATACACGGTGATGGAAGTGCGCGTAGAAGTTATTTGTACGGTAGCGACGCCGCATGGTGGACATTGTCTGCATTAGTTAATGGTGTTAATGGCGCTATTTATAACGTGGGGAGCCCAGAGGCTATTGGCCACATGGAGTTAGCGCAAATGATCTGTAAAAAAATTAGCCCAAAGTCTGGTATAGCCACCAATACAGCCCCTACTAAGCAGGGAAAAAAGGATGAGTTATATCCCGATGTAACCCATACTCAAAAGGGTTTGGGGGTCACTCTGACCTGTGGTCTGGAGCAGGCCATTGATAAAACATGGCGTTGGTTTTCAAGTCCCATGCATCAGAAAAACTGAACTAATTATATGGATTTATCTTATTAATGGCTATTACCAATAATCTTCCGAAAAAATTAAATCAAATAATTAAAGAAGATCTTGAGAAAATTAACGGCGCAGATCTTCCTTGGGAAAAGCTACGCAATAAGAAGATATTAGTCACTGGAGGTGCGGGGTTTCTTGCGTCCTACTTGGTGCAGGCTTTGCTTGCAGCGGGCAGAAAGCATAGCCTTAATTGCGAAGTTATCTGCGTTGTAAGAAACCTAAAATCTGCTCATAAACGATATGAGTTGTATAAAAATAATCCCGCACTATCAATTCTCCAGCATGATATTTCAATGCCCCTTCCTGCTGAATTCCCATTCGCCGATTTTATAATTCATAGCGCAAGTCAAGCCAGTCCAAGATATTATGGAGTTGATCCTGTGGGTACTTTACGCGCAAATTCTGTAGGCACCATGTATCTTCTTGAGCACGCAGTAAAGACTGTGGCTGAGAAATTTTTGTTTTTCAGTAGCGGAGAGGTGTATGGGCGCCCAAAGTATTCAAACCGTCTAGTTGGTGAGGATGACTACGGTTACTTGGATCCTATGAATGTGCGATCTTGTTATGCTGAGAGTAAAAGAGTTGGAGAAACCATGTGTGCTTCATGGGCAGCACAATACAAACTAGACGTAAGCGTTGTTCGACCATTTCACACGTATGGGCCAGGAATGGCGCTAGATGATGGAAGAGTGTTTGCTGATTTTGTTTCTGATGTTATAGCAAGGCGAGATATTAAGATTAAGAGTGATGGTCTAGCGCAGCGCCCCTTTTGTTATATAGCTGATGCTACGTTAGGATTTTTGACTATTTTATTAACTGGCGCCTCTGCTCAGGCTTACAACGTTGCAAATCCCTGGGCCGAGATTTCAATGAAAGACTTAGCCTACTGTTTGGCCGGTTTATTTCCAGATTGGGGGGTGGGGGTGAAATTTGAAATGTCGAATTCTGTAAAAGGGTATCTTCAAAGTCCGATAATGCGTCAATGTCCAAGTATTCAAAAGATTTCAGAGCTTGGATGGCATCCGAAAATTGGAATTACAGAAGGATTCGAGCGCACAATCCGATCATACCTCATGTAGCCAATATTTAAAGTTAGATAGTTGGGATACGCAATTTAAAATTAATTGTCGATTGGAGTGAGCGGATGATAGAAGTAAATATTAAATGAAATTAAAGACGGAAGTTTTTAATTGGAGGCGGTATTTGTATTTTGATACCCATGTCTTGCAGGTGCTACTGCAGCGCAGTTGGCAAATTATTGCAGGTGGTGCTACCTTGTTGATTGTGCCATGGAAACTTACCTCAGTTGAGCAGGGTTATTACTATACCTTTGCTAGTTTGCTAGCTTTGCAGTCTTTTTTTGAGCTTGGTCTAAACTATGTTGTGATGCAAATTGCTGGGCATGAAGGGGCTAAGCTGACAATTGACGAGACCGGTCGAATCGAGGGAAATCCTGATGCCGCATCACGGCTCATGTCTCTTTTGTCGTTGCATCGGCGCTGGTATCGAATCGCAGCACCTGCTTTTGCCATGGTACTCATGGTGGCAGGATTTTTTTTCTTTCAATATAACAATAATTTACCTTTGCAAAAATGGTTGGGTGCATGGCTCCTATTAGTTTTTTTTACTGCCCTTAATCTTTATTGCAGTCCGCGCTTAGCAATCCTAGAGGGAATTGGTCGTATCGGACAGGTGGCTCGTTTGAGAATGTATCAATCTGCCGTAGGAATGTTGTTAATGTGGATTGGGCTTTTAATAGGACTAGGGCTTTGGGCTATTCCTTTTGTTAGCGGAGTAGCTGCTCTGACTACCTTGGCATGGTTGAAATATTGCGGTAGCTTGAGTATGCCTCCCGGTGCTATGGCAACTAGTCAAGCATGCATTGATTGGCGACGAGATATTCTACCTATGCAATGGAGGATTGCGTTGAGTTGGCTCTCAGGTTGGGTTATTTTTAACTCCTTTACGCCAATCCTTTTCATGCATCAAGGTGCAGCAGAAGCAGGGCGAGTTGGTATGGCGCTGAGTATATTTATGTCTATTACACTCCTTGGTATGAGTTGGGTCAATGCAGCAGCACCCCAATTCTTAAAGTACATAGCCTTAGGTGAGCGGGCATATCTTAACCAACTTTTCAAAAGAGTTTTCATGAGTAGTGCGAGCTTTGTATTATTAGTTTCGTTAGCGTTTCTATGTTGTGTAGCAGTCTTAGAAGCAGGAGGTTTCGCATTCATAGACCGTATAGCATCATTACAAGTGCTTGCTTGCTTGGCTTTGGTCACGACAGTAAATAGCTTTGTTTCTGCTGCAGCAGTTTTTATGCGTGCCCATAAGGAAGAGCCAATGTTATGGCAATCAATTTCAATGGGTATTCTGACTGGATTAGTAGCATGGTATGGGTCACAAATTAGTGCATTGGTAATGGCAACAGCTTATGCGCTTGCAACTCTTTTTATCGGGCTTCCATGGACAATTATTTTATTTAGTAATTATTATAAAAAGAGCTGAATTAGATGACTGAAAAATTATTGACTATAGCGATTCCAACTTTTAATCGTGCAAAAGAGCTGGAGCATCTGATTTCCAGCATTATTCCGCAGATGACTCCTTTGGTTGAAATTTTAGTATCCGACAATGCATCAATTGACGCTACTCCTAATTTAATGGCGCGGTTGATGGTAAATAATCCTTCAATTTGCTATGTACGACTGGATACAAATGTATTAATTGATCGAAATATCGAGTCGGCCGTAGTTAATTCTTCTGGCAAATTCGTTTGGCTTTGTGGTGATGATGATGAATTAGAGCCATTTGCAATTGCGTACATATTAGGCGTATTACAGAGTGGGGACTTTGCTACGGGTTGGGTCAATTGTTCTAGATGGGATTCTGAGCTTAAGGACTGTTGGTCTCTAAAGATTGCTGAGTTAAATGAAGATATGCTTGATGCCAATGTTGGTGATGTGATCTCGGCAAGTCGTTTAATGTTTTCTTTTTTATCTGCGCACATTATTCGACGTGATCTTTGGCTTGGTACACAAGGCCGTGAGAAATGCTTTGTGCCGCCTTTTACTGACTGCATTTGGATGCTAGTCCATTTGTTATCAGGAATACAGGGTAAAAATTTTGTAATTGCTAAGCCTTTATTACGACAGAGAACATCAAAATATGACAATGTTAAGGTGGCGCAGACGTCTGTATTGCTTAATTGGTGTCAACTGATGGAATTGGCGGTGAACAGAGGCGTTCCTAAAAAAGATGTCGAATCATTCTTTCGTTCAACAGTAAATGAATTGCATTTAACGCGAAGCGTGCTTCACAAAAAAAAGTTTGCACCGCAAGCTGCTATAAAAGAGATGCCACTCACTTTCAATTTTTTTTGGCAATACCCGATGTTTTGGCTGACTGTGGTGCCGCTTTATTTGATGCCGGGATTCATGATAAAGGGTATGCGAAACCTATATCGCTGGCAACGTGAGATGGGAGGTTTTCAGTGGAAATTATGAAACATGACAATTTATATAGGGGTAATAATTCCTGGTGGCCGAGACTTTCTGGCCATCAACTTGGGCGATCGACCGATTGTTCCTGGCAACACGAATTGTTTTTAGGCAGTCGATGCACTATCAGTGAGCCGATGAGGATTCATCAGACCCTCTATTTTGAAAGCCGGCATCAATGTAGTCTTCCAGTCTGCTCGAATAAAGCCGAGTTGGTTTGTCCGTCAATAGCTATATTGAAGGATGACTCAATAGATTCCTTTGTTTATATTGGGAAATGTTAAATGTCTGATTTCAAGTTGGTTACGCCAGTTGCTTTTATCATCTTTAATCGTCCAGATACAACTGAGAGAGTATTTTCCGAAATTGCCAAAGCAAAGCCATCAAAGTTGCTAGTAGTAGCTGATGGGGCGCGAATGGATCGTGTTGGTGAGGCAGAGAGAGTTGCCGCTACTCGCGCCATCATTAAGCGTGTAGATTGGCCTTGTGAGGTGCTAACTAATTTTTCAGAGGAAAATCTTGGCTGCAAGCTCCGTGTATCGAGTGGAATAGATTGGGTATTCGAGCAGGTAGAAGAAGCTATTATCTTAGAGGATGATTGTTTGCCTACCGCTACATTTTTCCAATTCTGCCAAGAGATGTTGGAGCGATATCGGCATGATTTTCGTATCGGCATGGTAAGTGGCAACAATTTTCAATTTGGCCATCATCATTATTACAGCGATAGCTATTACTTCTCCAAATACACCTATATTTGGGGGTGGGCCTCTTGGCGTAATCGCTGGCAAGAGGCCTATGATGTTCACATGAATAAGTGGCCACAAATACGTGATTCTGGAGAGCTGGCCAATCTTGTTTTAGAAAAAGGTCAGATTGGATACTGGAAAAAAATATTCGATCGTATGTATTCCGGAAAAGCTGATACATGGGATTTCCAGTGGACATTTGCAAATTGGACACAGGGATGGTTGGCAATCCTACCATCGGTAAATCTTATTTCTAACATTGGTTTTGGGGTGAATTCAACGCACTCTAGATTGGTAACTAAATTGGCAAATATGAGCGCCCAGGATTTGAGCTTCCCATTGACTCACCCCGTAATTAGGGTGCGCAATATCAAAGCGGATGAAGCAGACTTCTGGATTTATAAGCCCGCTTTATACATTAGGGTGGCGCATAAATTAAAACGGATATGGATTGAATTGTTTGTGTGACTTTGACAATTAAATTCAAAAATTCCGTAAAGCCAACATTTTTTCTATTATCCTCCTACTTAGACAAATTATTTATAAGTGCTAACTTGAAGATGAAAACGAAAGAATTTTATGGTTGATGATAGTGTTAAGTTTGCAGTAAATTGTCAATTGCTTGGATTTATTGTCATTAGAGCTTGATGTATTTTATGAATTAATTCGATAAGACATCGCAAAAAATCAAGAAAATATGAAAAATTTAATTAATATTTATAGATATTTTCTTTATGGCCTATGTGCCTAAAAAATCTAAATACTTAACGTAGCCCATCTTTTTTACTAAAAGACAAGCGTATACAAAACTAAAAATAGAGCTTACTTATGCTATCAATGATTAAAACTAGACTGCGAAGTGAATCGTTTCTAATTACTCCATTAGCTGTAGTCATAAATCCTTTTTATATAATACGCAAAGGGTTGCATGAATCAATAAAAAAAATTGCTCCAACAATAACAGGTAGTGTTTTAGACTTCGGTTGTGGTTCAAAGCCTTACGAATCTTTATTCACAAACTCACAAAGCTATATTGGTGTTGATATTGAGGCCTCTGGACATAATCACACTAATAGCAAAGTTGATTTTTTTTATAATGGTAAGAAATTACCTTTTGAGGATGGCGAGTTCGACGCTGTTATTTCTTTTGAAGTCTTTGAGCACGTATTTAACCTTGAAGAGGTATTGCTTGAAATCAATCGTGTATTAAAGCCAGATGGCCAACTGTTATTATCGATCCCATTTGCTTGGGATGAACATGAAATACCATTTGACTTTGCGAGGTATACAAGCTTTGGTATATGTCACATTTTAAATAAAAATGGGTTTCAGGTTGTTTTTTCAAAAAAAACAACCACTTATTTTCTGAGTGTCGGTCAAATGTTTATTGCTTACTTTAGTCAGCATGTTTTACCGAAAGGTCGCCTAATAGGTAAGCTATCGCAGTTATTAGTAATCTTTCCTATGACCTTATTATTTTTATTACTGAACGCTCTTTTGCCAAAACGCTATGAGTATTATTGCAATAATGTTGTTTTGTCAAAAAAGATTCATTAAAGACGATCTGCGACCCGTGGTGAATATTAAGGGAGATAAAATTTTTATAATGTCAATTGCCTTAACTTGGTCTGTAAAGATTTTAATTTCTCTTGCTAATTAGACTGAATAGTTTATTAATGTGATGATTCTTGAGAGCGACTTGAGTGCCTGAAGTTAAATTCGCATGAATTCTCAGGATTTTCATTGGTGTTGTTGGATAAAATCGTTAGCTATAAAATCTTTTCTGTAAACCCCATATTTAAAGAGAGTTTTCAATGGTAAATAGGAGTATCTTAAATTCAAGGCCAAAAAAACTACTTTTTATTGTGAACAGCACATTGATAGGCGGCCACGAGATACAGGCTAGAAATATTGTGAAAGATTTTTTGGCGACTGATACTAGCATGGTAGTTTTATGCCCAAGCAGGGAGATTTGCGAATATTTTTCCGAGACGGGCGCAAAGGTAGAATATCTACCGTTTAACATTCAGGGTAGGTTATGGAAGCAAATTCTAGATAGAAAAGCAACGGCGAAATTATTGGCCTCATCCATTATCGGATTCAATGAAGTAATTGTCTCGGGAGGCTCTATCGAGGCGACAATTAATGCCGTTATGGCAATAAAGTCGCTGAATTCAGCGGTGCACATAACATCTTATGTGCCAATGTATATTGATCGCAGCATCACCCATGGATTTAGTGGGCAAATTTATAACTGTATCTTAAATTTTTTTGCTACATTTACAGATGAGTATATGACGGTAAACAGAATTCAAGCACGTATAATAAAAAAAAGAACGGGAATTTGCACCAATTATATTTTTAACCGTATTCGACCCGTTCAAATCCCAAAGCTGTCATTAGGACCTCGTTTGATGTACGTTGGAAGATTTGATGATAAGCAGAAAGACATCACGGGGCTTTTGAGGCTGCTTGATCACCCTAATAACCCCTATAAAAATTTGATCTTAATAGGGAATGGTCCCGATTTGGAGATTGTTTTAGATGCTTCAAAGCATACCAAGTATTTAAAAGTTGAGGTCAAAGGTTGGTTGAGTGCCACTCAGATTGATGATTCAACCGGTACTGAGGATGTGCTAATTTTAAACTCACGATGGGAGGGCGAGCCACTTGTAGTGATGGAGTTTTTGGCGAAGGGGCTGATCTGTATTGCAAAGGATATTGCTGGTGTGCGTGGTGTTATAAATAAAAAGTTCCGATTTCGAAATCAAAACGAGCTCTTATCGATCCTGAATGGCATACGCTCTTTTTCAAGTGTAACTCTGAACCGAGTTGAATGATTTAAATCTATGTTAGTAATACCTATATTAGGGATACTTGTTCTTGTTGTAACTCTTATCGTTGGCATAAGACTCCGTGCGCCTATCCTCTCTTGCTATTACTCGTTTGTTGGATTTTCTTTATTGTATTGCTCATACATGTTTATTGGAAGCCTCATTGAGACTGGAGGATTATCTCTTTTAGAGGATCTCGAAATAATTCACTATGTGATGCTCTCAACCTTCATGGGTATATTTTTTTTTGTAGCATTCTATTATCGTGAAGCTACCTTTAGGATAAAATACTATAGCTGTATTCCGGAATTGAAAAAAGTATGGCGTATAAACAAAATCATTTTTCTGCCTTTTTATACGGTGTTGCTTATAGCTCTGATTATCTATGCAAAAAAATATGGATGGCATGCTGTTTCTAGGGATGGCGTAGAGGGTATAGAGCCCTCTCTTTTTGCCTACGGTAAATATTTCTTTGTCTGCATGGGATTGCTAGCTTTGTGGTGTGCGCCTTTATCAAAAAGATGGGTAGGCTTTATATTGATCACCCAGACTGTTTTGATGATGTTTGATGGGGGGCGGACAACCTTCTTTGGGATTGTGGTGGCATATGCATGGATACTATCTAGAAGAGGTTTGACCCCAAGAATTTCCCATGTAATTTATGTTTTACTATTTGGACTTTTACTTTTGGCAACACGGTCCTTGGTCCTAGAATCAGGGTTGGTAAATGGAATGTTGGGTTCGCTTATTGCGGAGGGTATTTTCGCTGGTTATACTGGCCTACAGATGGCTGACTACGTTCGTGGTGGCGGCGATCTTTTGTATGGCCTAACTTACCTCGTTGACCCCATAATTTATTTGCTACCCAAGGGGATAAGAGACGAACATTTATTTATTCAGTTGAGCGTTGGAAATTATATTGGGCTGGAGAGGTTTGCACCTTTGGGGGGTTTTTTTTGGATTGCCGAGGCGATTGCAAACTTTGGATTTTTAGGTGGGGCTATAGTCGGCTCACTATATGGCTATTTTTTGGCAAAACTAGAATGTGACCAACGTAATGGGGGTTACTATAGTATTTTTGTAATCGCTGCCATAGGATGCTTACTTTCAAAATATAATTTCGCAAATGGCATAAAAATTATGATTTTTTATTTGGGGGCAGCGTTTCTGATTCGACTATTTTTTGTTAGGGATCAATTTATAAGTGCTCCCGTCAATCAGCCTGCATGATCTTAATTTTTTTAATGATTGGTGGTTGGATTGGAATTAATGGGTGGTAGCTTTCTATGAAAGCAATAAGTGTAGGATTTTATTCTGGTCTTGGGGATATTATTTCTGCTTTGCCTTCACTTCGCGAGGCATCAAAAAATTCATTAGTACATGTCTTTGTCAAAGATTCTTTGCTTGAGCAAGCGAGACCCTTCCTCCGGGAATATGTTCCGGGGTGTATTTTTGTCCCTTTCACAAGAAAGTTATCGCTTCTACCTTTTTTGATTAAGTACTTTAGAAAAAATAATATTGCTATATTTTTAGTTTCTTGCCATCCTCCCATAGATCATTCTTCATATTTCATCCCCATTTTTTTATGGTTGGTTCGTGCTTTGTTATTTTTTAAGGTTTCAATAATTGGAGAAAAACAAGATCATCTGAGTTTTTTTTATACCAAAAAATTTTTTTTGGATCGCAAGACCAGGCTTATTGATCGAGAGGAGCTAGCTTTCGTTGAAAGTGGGGTGCTCTTGAATGCTCCACCGAAGATATTTTTGCAAACTAGCGTAACTAAAGATTATGTGTTTTTTCACTATGGCGCATCATATGAAAATAAGTTGGTAAAAAAAGAGATATTTCTGTCAATTCTAAATAGCATATCTTGTTTTTATCCCATCATCCTTTCGGCGATGCCAGAAGATTTGGAATACTTTGGTCGTGCAGCACTGAATAATGTAACCCTAATCAGGGGCTCTATATCGGAGATTGCACAACTGCTAATTTCATCGCGTGCTGTAATCACTCATGATACTGGTTTTGCTCACATGGCAGGTCTTTTTAATAAGCGTCAATATGCATTTTATGGCCCGCAATCCCCAAGAATATTCGGCCCTAGAAACTACAACGCAAAATTTTATCAAAATACTTCAAATATTTATGATTCTTGCATGCCATGTGGTAACAAATTCTGTCTCAGGTCTGACAATAATCACTGTTTATCGAATATTGTAGTAAATGAGGTGGTTCAGGATATTTTGCAAGTCATTAGAGATAATAGAGATTTATCCTTACGAAATTAATCATAAAACTATTTAATATTAAATTTTTATACTCTTGAAGAGTTAATATTACTAATCATATTTTTTTATATATAATAAAATAGATAATTATTTTTTATGAGGCACTTGAGCCATATTGGCTATCACAAGCTGAAATTTAACATCATGCGTATTGCTTGTATTATCCCAACTTACAATGGAAAATCTGAGCTTGAACGTTTACTCAATTCTCTGCAGATGCAGACAGCCCGATTTGACATATTAATTGTTGATTCCTCTTCGAGTGATGGAACTGCAATGTTGGCAAAAGAGCGGGTTGGTCGGGTTGCAGTGATCCCATCTGCCAAATTTAATCATGGGGGTACTCGTCAATGGATGGTGGACGAGAATCCGGCGTATGATTTTTATGTATTTCTGACTCAAGATGCCTATCTACTCAACTCAGATGCAATTGACCGAATTATTGAGCATTTTGTCGACCCTGAGGTTGGTGCAGTGTGTGGTCGGCAGCTCCCCCATTTGGACGCCACTGTATTGGCTCGGCACGCTCGGATCTTC
>Ga0247839_1008834_pt1 | contig 10379 bp, 10 predicted proteins | sample LaCruzMarch2015__6_FD_192405 | JGI IMG/M metagenome (GOLD analysis project Ga0247839, IMG submission 192405) | Freshwater microbial communities from meromictic Lake La Cruz, Castile-La Mancha, Spain - LaCruzMarch2015_16m | ecosystem: Environmental > Aquatic > Freshwater > Lake | place: Spain...
CCAGATTGTTCCATGATATATTGATAAGAGCGAAGAAGTTCCAGGCTAAAGGTGCCATACATTTGATGGGTAGGCTGAACCGGATTTACCAAAGGCCCCATAATATTAAAAAACGTTTTTGTGCCCAACTGTTTTCTAACGGGAACCACCGTTTTCAGCGCAGGATGAAAAAGCGGCGCATGCAGAAAACAGATGTTTGCTTTGTCTAACTGTCTTAACAAAACATCTTGCTCATTTGAAAAGGGATAGCCCAACTGAATGAGTACATCGGAGGAACCCACTGCAGAAGAAACACCGTAACTGCCATGTTTTGTTACTTTATAACCTGCACCGGCAACGACCAGACAAGACAAAGTGGAAATATTAAATGTATTTTTATTATCGCCTCCCGTTCCTACAATATCCATGGTTGGCATTCCTTGAAGATCTACCTTCACACAAAGAGCTAACAGAGCATCTCTAAATCCCTGTAATTCCTCTAAAGTTAAAGGTCTCATATTGAATGCGGTAGTAAAAGCGGTTATTTGCACCTCATTATACACTCCTGCACCGATATTCATCAAGACCTCCTTAGCCTCTGCCCTCGACAATTTATCGTGTTCAAACAACCTATTCAATATTTCTTTCATACGTAAAAGATTTAGATTAAATCAGATTCAAAAAATTTTCCAATATTTTCTTTCCATGGGGAGTCATGATAGATTCCGGGTGAAACTGAACCCCATACACAGGAAAATGCTTATGTTTCATAGCCATTATCTGTCCATCCTCATCAAAAGAAAGAACTTCCAAGACGTTGGGAAGATCCTTATTTTTCACCACCCAGCTATGGTAACGACCTACTTCAAAAGAAGGAGGTATTCCTTCAAACAATCTATCCGTTCCTTGAACGGCGGAAATAGTGGATGAAATGCCGTGAAAAACCTTAGATAAATTGGCTAATTCTGCGCCAAAGGCTTCTCCAATGGCCTGGTGACCGAGACAGATACCTAAAATAGGTTTTTTGTCAAAATATTCCTTAATCACAACGGGCATAATTCCTGCATCTGAAGGTAAACCCGGACCAGGAGAAAGAATTATGACATCCCATTGATTCACTTCCTCTACGGTAATAGCGTCATTCCTGACTACATCAGGCTTTATGCCTGTAATGCTCCATAAATATTGGACTACATTAAAAGTAAAAGAATCGTAATTATCGATAACTAAAATTTTCATAATAATTTTGCTGATTTTCCAATATTTTCCGCTTCAATCAATGCCTTTTTTAGGGCGCCCAATTTGTTATTGACCTCCTGTAACTCACTTTCGGCATCACTTACCTGCACAATACCCGCCCCTGCCTGATAAAAAAGGGTGTGATTCAGGCTTAGAAATGATCTGATAACAATAGCCTGATTAATTTCACCATTAAATCCTAAGCAACCAATAGCTCCACCATAAAAGCTCCTCGCCTGATTTTCATATTGACTAATCAATTCAATCGCTTTATATTTTGGTGCACCTGAAAGGGTACCAGCAGGAAAAGTATCGGCAAATATTTGATAAGGATTTGTTTCAGGAGACAATTGACCCTCAACTGTTGAAACCAGGTGAATCACATGGCTATAATACTGAATTTCCTTAAGTTTTTTAACTTCAACATGCAACGCATGCCTTCCTAAATCGTTCCTGGCCAAATCTACCAACATGATATGCTCGGCATTTTCCTTAGGATCCATCGCTAAATCTTTGGCTCTCTGGGCATCTTCCATTATATCACCCGTCCTTTTGTATGTTCCGGCAATTGGATTAATAAAAGCCTTATTTTCTTTCACAATGATTTGAGCTTCAGGCGAGGAACCAAAAATTTTATAGCTACCATAGTCAAAGAAAAACAAGTAAGGAGAAGGATTTATGGAACGGAGCACCCTGTAAACATTAAATTCATCTCCTTTGAACTTTTGACTAAACTGTCTGCTAAAAACAATTTGAAATACATCGCCTACCTGACAATGATGTTTTCCAAGACGCACTAATTCTAAGAAATCGTCATCAGTTAAATTGCTCTCCTCTCCCCCTTCTAAATAGAATGGGTATTCGGGAACTTTCTGATTACTTAAAAGAGATTTCAGTTTATCATCTGATGGAAGCTCGCCCGGGAGAAGATTTTCAAGAATAAACAACTCATTTTTGTAATGATTAATGGCAATGATATATTTGTAAAGTGCGAATCTAATATCGGGTATATCTTGTTTTTTCTTTTGTGGATCAAAAGTAAATGTATCAAAATACTGAACCCCTTCGAAGCCTACATGGCCAAAAAAACCATTAAAAACGGGTAAATGCGCGATATTATCCACTTCAAAAGAAGAAATAAAGTCTTTTAACACCGAGGGAACCGATTGTTCATTGCATACTCGAATTTCTTCGGTCCCATTCGAAGGATGCGTCAGCGTAATTAATCCATTATCCACGGTAATACCCGCAATAGATTGAAGACCAATGTATGAAAAACAATCTGATGCGCTGCTAAAATCATTAGATTCTAATAAAACGGGATCAGTGAACGAGTCCCTCACTTTCAAATAAAGAGATACTGGCGTCAAAAAATCTGCAAGTTGCCTTGATACAACGGTCCTTAAACGTACTTTTTCCTGTTTCATAAATTTTCATTTAAAAGTAAAGCGGTTTGTCAGGAGACCCGACAAACCGCTTTTATATTAAAATACATGGCATGCCTTATCACCCTTTCGAGGAAGAAAAACGCCAACGCCAAGTAATAAATAGTTTCATAATTAGAGAATGTTTATATGTTGAACAAATTTAAATGAAAAATTATAATAATCAAGCTAAAAATTTAAAATTAATGTAAAATTTGCCAAACTAATTGTCTGAGTATATCATCATTTGATTTCGAGGTAGCCTGATAATTTACACCTTTTGAATGCAAATCTGCTTCTTTCAAATGATGGAAAATGGAAACGAGTTTAGCCTGGTTAAATTTAGAGGCAGCCAGCTTATAATCTCGGAGAAAATAATTATTTTTCAAATCTAATGCTTCAAGTTGTTCTTTTTCAGGTAGATGAGCTACAAATTGGTATTTATACACCTTACTAAAAAAGGAAAAAATGGAAGAAATGACAGGAATATTTTGATTTTTCCCACTATCGGAAAAATAAGAAACAATCTTATTAGACAAAAGAATATCCTTTACTGCCAGTGCCTTTTGCAATTCAAACACGTTAAACTCTCTGCTTATGCCAATATGTTTTTCAATATCTCCTTTTGAAATAATTTGACCCTGAGGAACATTGAGCAACAGTTTATCTAATTCATTCACAATTTTTTGCAAATCGCTACCAATGTTTGCTGCAATTAACGAAGCCGACTCATAATCTATTTTCCTTTGTAACCCTGACAAATACTCTTCTATCCAAGGGCCCACTTGGTTATCATACAGCGGTTTACTTTCAAGGACGACCGCTTTATCTTTTAGCACCTTCCCCAGGGAAGTATTCATATTCAACTTCCCATTTTTATAGGCAACCACTAAAACCGTCGAGGGAGTAGGTGACTCAATATAGGCCTGAAGATCCTTTAATGTCCTCATATCCTGGGCTTCCTTAAGGATAACCAGTTGTTTTTCAGACATCATAGGATATTTCCTTGACGTATCGGTGACCATTCTGTGATCGGAATCTTTACCGTAAAAAAGAGAAAAATTAAAAGACTTTTCTGAATCTGAGAGAAGATGATCCTCAATATAATCGCAAACAACATCGATGAAATAAGATTCTTCTCCGTGTAAAAAATAGACAGGCTCAAAAGTTTTCTTTTTAAGCTTATTCATTAAATCTGAGAAGGAAAGAACCATAAAAAACTATTTTGCGTAAGAAAGAACGAGATCCTTTAATGCAGAAATCCAGCGAGGATCATCATTTAAGCTAGGAACAAGATCCACCCTTTCCCCGCCCTTTTCAACAAATTCTTCCTGATATTCTACACTGATTTCAATCAGCGTCTCCAGACAATCTGCTACGAAAGCGGGGGAAAAAACCAATAATTTTTTTGCACCTTCCTCTGCGCAATGATCCAATACAACACTGGTGTAAGGTTGAGCCCATTTATCGGGTCCCAACCTACTTTGAAAAGTGGTGGTGTAAGAACCCTCCTTCAGGTCAAGTTCCTTAGCAATGGCTTTAGTAGTAGCATGACACTGAGCCGAGTAGCAAAACTGATTAACTTCTGATTTTACCAGACAGCAATCTTTTACTTTTAAGCAGTGATTACATTCATCGGCCTTTTTTAGCTGACGTTGAGGTAATCCATGATAACTGAACAAAATGTGGTCGTAAGAAGGGATATCAAACTTCCTTGCATTATCTGCAAAAATTTGAATCATAGGTTCATAATCGCAGTAGGAATTTATAAATCTAACCCCGGGAATGGATTGTTCTTTTCTTAAAATACGCATGACCTCATCGTGAACCGATCCTGTGGTGGCCGATGCATATTGAGGAAAAAGAGGAAGAACATATAGATGGGTAATATTTTGCTTTTTCAATCTTTTCCAGGCATCTGAAATAGACGGATTTTGATACCTCATAGCTAACTCGACATGCCAGGAATCATCTAAAATTTCTTTTAGCCCATCAGCTACTTTAATACCATAAGCCTTTAACGGAGAACCTGTTGGAGTCCACAATTGCTTATATAATTTGGCAGATGAACCGGACCTCAAAGGAGCAATAATACCTTGAACCAATACCTGTCTGGCTAACCAGGGATAATCGATAACTCTGGCATCGGTTAAAAATTCACGCAAATACCTATATACATCCCACCTGGTGGGTGAATCAGGTGTGCCCAGATTTACAAGCAACAATCCATTTTTCGGCGAATTAGCCATATTCTTTTTATTTAATGACAAAATTACCTCTTTAACCCGAAAAAGTGTCAATGTGTTTAAATGAATTGGAAAACATATAACTTTGCGCAAAATAAAAACAAAATGAAAAAACCATTAATACTGGTAACAAATGACGACGGCATTAGCGCCCCAGGTATAAAAGCTCTCATTGAAGTGGCTATGAAATTAGGTGAAGTTGTAGTGGTTGCCCCCGATTCCCCCCAATCGGGACAGGGTCATGCCATAACATTGGAACAACCATTGAGATTACATCCTGTAAATATTTATCCTGGTATTCAAGCCTGGGAATGTTCTGGAACTCCGGTAGATTGTGTTAAACTGGCAAAAAATATCTTGCTGAAAGATGGAGAAGTCTCCCTTTGCGTTTCCGGAATTAATCATGGATCAAACGCAGCTATCAATATTCTCTACTCCGGCACACTTTCCGCAGCGATGGAAGCGTCGTTGGAAAAAATACCGTCTATAGGTTTTTCGTTGCTCGATTTTAATTGGGATGCCGATTTTGAACCTTGTAAAGAGTGGGTTTCGTATATCATGGAATTTGTTCTGACCCAGGGAATTCCCATGGGAAATTTATTGAACGTCAATATTCCCGCTAAAAAAGATTTCCCAATTCAAGGGGTGAAGGTTTGTAAACAAGCCAATTCCCGTTGGGTAGAAGAATATGTTACAGGAATTGACCCAAGAGGACAGAAATATTATTGGTTGACCGGAAAATTTGTAAATGAAGACGAAAATGATGATACCGATATTAAGGCTTTACAGGCTGGCTATATCTCCGTTGTGCCTTCTCACCATGATTTGACCAATTATAAATCCCTTCCTTCTCTAAAAGTACTGGAAAAATAATGAACCGATTAAAAGAAAATCAAAAAACCGAACTGGCCAAAGGTATTCTTGCTGGCTTACTCGTTCCCTTTGTTAGCTATGCCGTTTTACTATTGTTAAATGAAAAAATCTCAGCACTTGTTTTTAAAGAAGTAATGAAAGATGAGTTAATTTTAGATAATAAAACCGTAGCTATTTTGGCCATTTGCTTCAATCTATTACCCTTCCATTTGTTAGATAAAAAGAAACAAACCAGAGAAATGAGGGGTGTTCTCATCTCAACTTTTTTATTGGCCATGCTATGGCTATTCTTGTTTGGTAAAGAAGCGATAACCCTTTCATGAAAATATATATTATCGCAGGAGAAGCGTCTGGCGATTTACACGGAAGTAACCTGATTTCTGCCTTAAAACAGGATGCCCCTGATGTTGAACTGCGTGCATGGGGCGGAAGTAAAATGGAAAATGCAGGTGCCCATGTAGTCAAATACTATCAAGATTTAGCCTTCATGGGCTTTGTTGAAGTTTTTAAAAATTTAATTCCCATTCTTAAAAATTTTAAGTTTGCCAAAAAGGATATTCTTTCTTTCGCACCAGACTATTTAATCCTAATCGATTACCCCGGATTTAATCTAAGAATGGCCAAATGGGCACATAAAAATAAAATACCCGTCATTTATTACATTCTCCCACAGATTTGGGCATGGAATGAGCGACGAATTAAATATATAGAAAAATATACCCAGACCAGATTAGCCATATTACCGTTTGAACAAGCTTATTATCGTAATAAAAATGTGTCAGTACATTATGTAGGTCACCCCTTAGTAGAGCACATAGAAAATTTTAAGAAATTAAACGCTGGAGTATTTGCAAGTAATGAAAAACCATCAGAAATAAAAACCGTTATAGCTTTATTACCTGGTAGCAGAATACAAGAAATCAAAAAGCATGTTCCCTTACTTATCCCATTGGTTCAAAAAAATCCTTCGCTACATTTTGAACTGGCGCTTGCCCCCGGGTTACCCGACGAAATGAGCCAATATCTCCTCAAAGCTTTTCCAAAAAATTTTTCTATCACCGATAATACCTATCACCTGCTAAGTAAGGCCAAATGTGCTGTAGTGTGTTCAGGAACAGCCACCTTAGAAACAGCACTTTTCAATGTTCCGCAAATCGTCTTTTACCGAACTAACCTCGTCAATTATCTCATCGCTAAAGTGCTGATAAAGGTTAAATATATTTCACTGGTAAACTTAATTCTTCAAAAACCATTAGTTGCAGAGGTAATTTATCCCATGAAGCAAGGTAAAAAACTAGAGGAAACATTTAAAGAGTTACTGAAAATGGAGCATCAAGTACAACTTGGTCAGGGATATGAGGAAATACGTATGCATTTAGGCAACAAAAGGTCTTCAAAAGAATGTAGTAAAATTATTTTTAATGTATAAATAATTATAAATCAATTAAATAAGCAAATTAATTACAATTTACACATATAATTTTATTATATATATTTTCTTTATGTGCTAATCTAAAGTTATATTTGAGACGGCGGGAAAATCGCGCTCAATTACATATTAATTTAACATATATGTTAATTTAATAATATATACTCCCAATCCTCTAAAATAATAAGAGGCACAAAAAACTTCACCACTTAAATCTACACCAGATGCAGCGTTCTAATGAAACGAAGGCAAAAGCCTTTCGTATTGAAATCTTTTTGCTTTTTTTATTCTTCCTTATTGGCGGAGCAGGTTTTTTCTTAAGTCTGACTTCTTTGGATGACAGCGAACCTACGGTAAATCCAATGGAAACATTTACCTTAGAAAAGGAGCCTTATTTATCAAGACAAGAAGAAATAAAGTCTAATGAATGGATAACTTTCGACATCAATGATTACCTGATGACTTCAGATACGGAGATTATTACTTCAACCCAGACGAAGATGAAGAAATATAATGATAGGATGATTGGCATTCTATTTAGCGAGGGCGGAAATTACGAGATAATATTCCGGAGTAAGAAAGATAAAAAGATAATCTTCAGGGAACTTATATCTTTTTAATTACAGAAACTATAAAAAAGAGAGGCTACCTTTTGGGATAGCCTCTCTGATTATTTTATTCTGTACCGGAGGCGGGAATCGAACCCGCACAACATTGCTGTTACTGGATTTTGAGTCCAGCGCGTCTACCAATTCCGCCACTCCGGCAAGCACTGATACTCCTTTTTTCTAAGGTTTTGCAAATTTAGAAAAATTATCTTGAATTCTCAAATAATATTTTCTTTTAAAAAAATAAGTTTTTAAATGCCTTGCCTTTTCTATATCCAAGGGAAGTAAAGAAGCACAATAATCTAATTCCGCTTTAAGCTCATTTTCCCATTCTATCAAATCATTTTGCAATGAAGAATAAGAAGAAGGATCATCATCTAAGTCAGAAATGGCCTCATTAAAAACCATCATTTTCATTAAAAAATCAGGCGGCATGGCTTCCTTATCGTCCTTTAACAAACCATATTCATCCAAAATATACTGAATTCGCGCATCTACATCGTTAAGAACCTTATAGGCCTGATTATTGAAACCTGAAGATTCAAGAGCTTTCGCTTGTTCTTCTTCAGAAGCCAGTGTAAATTTATCGGGGTGAAATAATTTACTTTTCGACAGAAACCGCTGCTTCAACAACGAAGTATCGGGAAACATGGACACCGGCAAATCAAACCAATCAAAATATAACATCAGGTTATTTATTGAAAAAATTCCTAAATATATCCAGACCATTAGCAAAAATGACCAAAGATAAAATCAGAATAAATCCAATCATAGTAGCTATCTCCATGAATTTATCTGAAGGTTTCCTGCCTGTTACCACCTCGTAAAGTAAGAACATAACATGACCACCATCTAGAGCGGGGATAGGTAAAAGATTCATAAAGCCGAGGATTAAGCTCAGGACGGCCGTCATTTTCCAGAAACGTTCCCAGATCCAAACATCGCCATACATTGAGGCAATAGAACCAAATCCACCAAGGCTTTCCGACGCTTTAATTTTACCTTTAAACATCTGTCCAAAGGCTTTGAACTGGTCACCGAGGAATTGGCTACCCTGTGAAAAACCTGCGGGAATAGATGCTAAGAAACTATATTCACGAACATCTTGTGTAAAGTAGTGGTTAAAAGGATAAGTATAAGCGCCAATTTTTGCATCCTTTGTCGTAGTTATTGGTAATGAAAGGGTGTCCTTATCTCTTAATACATTAATAACAATCTCCTTATTTGCATAAAGTTTAACCGCTTTCACAAAATCGTGAAAATAAGGTGTTGAAACGTCATTCAGACCTATAACAATATCATCAACTTTAATACCAGCCTTTTCAGCAGGACTATTTTTAGTTACTGAACTAATCTCAAAGGGCAGTCTCGCAGAAAATAAGAAATTACTTTTATTTTCATACCTGGAGAGAATATCCACCCATTTTTCATCTACTGGAATTTGGGTTACTTTTCCTTCTCTCAACACCTCAATCGATTGAGCATTATCGATAATAATACCTCTGATGACCAATCTGTCATTAAACTCGGTAAAAGGTTTATCTCCAACTTTCAGAATCTGATCTCCATCTAAAAGGCCCAAATCTCTACCTAATGAATCGACATAAATACCGTTTTTCACTTGAGAGGCTGGAATGTAAGATTCACCCCAAACAAAGAGCGTCATACTAAATAGGATGAAACCGAGAATAAAATTTACGGTTACCCCTCCCAGCATAATAATAAGTCTCTGCCAGGCGGGTTTGGAACGAAACTCCCAGGGTTGAGGCTCCTGAGCCATTTGAGCGGCATCAAAACTCTCGTCTATCATACCAGAAATTTTCACGTAGCCACCTAAGGGAAGCCAACCTATGCCATACTCTGTATCACCCTTTTTGAATTTTATCAATGAAAACCAGGGGTCAAAAAACAAATAAAATTTTTCTACTCTGGTTTTAAAAAACCGTGCTGGAATAAAATGTCCTAATTCATGCAATACGATGAGAATCGATAAACTCAACATCAATTGACCTGCCATACTAAGAATGCTCATCCGTTTATTGGGTTAGCGTGATTAAAAATATAAGATGCAAAAATAACAACTTATTTTGCTTTAAAGTTCCAAAATACAAAGACCATGAAACTTTAAACTCTTTTTTGCATTTTTACAGAAACGATTAATTGAAATAATATAGTTTACAACAATGAATTATTTTTATTTTACTGAAATTTCCAACGGTTTTATAAGACTTGACGAAGATGAAAGCAAGCATCTTCAGTTGGTTCTCAGGCATAAACCAGGGAATTTAATTCACTTGTTAAATGGAAATGGACTTAAAGTAGAAGGATTTTTGCATGCTACAGATAAGAAAGGAGTAACTATAAAGGTAGAAAAAACAGTTTTATTTCCTAAAAAAGACTTCCAGCTCCACGTCGCTATTGGGCCAACTAAACAAATGGAAAGATTTGAATGGTTTCTTGAAAAGGCAACAGAACTTGGCATTGATTCAATAACACCATTTACTTCAACGCACGGAGAGCGAGACAAATTAAGAATGGATCGTTTAGAGAAAATTATTCGAACCGCCGGAAAACAATCTGC
>Ga0247839_1008839_pt1 | contig 10374 bp, 8 predicted proteins | sample LaCruzMarch2015__6_FD_192405 | JGI IMG/M metagenome (GOLD analysis project Ga0247839, IMG submission 192405) | Freshwater microbial communities from meromictic Lake La Cruz, Castile-La Mancha, Spain - LaCruzMarch2015_16m | ecosystem: Environmental > Aquatic > Freshwater > Lake | place: Spain...
CGAGGAAGTGGAAGTGTTTCGATTGAATACGTCTATGGTACGCAGGTAGTTTTTGGCTTGCCAGATAAAATTACGTTTACGGTGGACGTTAAAAAATTTAAAATGCCGAAAAGTATTTCATCCGACATCAATCATTCTGAAAAAAACAAAAAGCCTGATCCGAAAAAAAGTAAATCAGGAACTATTACCATCACACTGTCAAATTATTTGGTTAATAAGGGCATTAGTGACGATATTTTTAAGAAGAAAGAGTAGCTCACTACGAAATGTTTGCTACATTATATTTACCTCTCGCTCTAGAAGTACACCAAATTTCATATTAACGTCTTCGATAATTAACGTTGATAAGTTATGAATATCCTCACCAGTTGCACCTCCATAATTTACTAAAACAAGTGCCTGATTGGGATGAACTCCGTAACCATCATAGGTTTTTCCTTTCCAGCCCGCCTGCTCAATTAGCCAACCGGCAGCGAGTTTCTTTGTACCGTTTCCGCTCGGATAATTGGGTACTTGTGGATATTTTTTTTGCAATTCAGTAACGATTACTTCTGGTACAATTGGATTTTTAAAAAAACTTCCTGCATTGCCTATCAGCAATGGATCGGGTAATTTCGATTGTCGAATAGCAATAACAGCTTTACTGATGTCTTTAATACTAGGGTCATCAACGCCCATTTTTTTTAGCTCGTCCTCAATTGCTCCATAACTTGTGTTTTTTATTGCTGCTTTGGAAAGTCTAAAGGCAACATAGCAAATTATGTATTTTCCTTTTAATTGCTGTTTAAAGATGCTCTCTCGATAGCCAAATTGACATTGTTCCCCGTTAAATCTCTCAAGTTCTCCAAGCTCAATATTATATGCGATGAGGTATTCAAATACGTCTTTTACCTCAACGCCGTATGCCCCAATATTTTGCATTGGACTCGCTCCAACACTGCCAGGTATAAGACTTAAGTTTTCAATACCAGACCAGTTTTTGTCGATGCAGTAGCAAACAAATTCATGCCATTGTTCTCCCGCTCCAGATTCCACCAAAACATGGTCATCTTCGTCAGCGATAATTTTAATGCCTTTTATTTCGTTTTTTAAAACTAATCCCGCGACATTTTTAGTCAAAAGTATATTACTTCCTCCCCCCAAAATAAAGAGGGATTTGTTTTTGTTAATTTTAACAAGTTCTGCTAATTGTTCAGTGGAACTAAAGCGTGAAAACTCTGCCGCTGTTACGTCAAATCCAAATGTATTATAAACTTTCAGCGAAATGTTCTTTTCAATTTTTGTTGTCATCTTTCCAATTAATTGTATTCACTTCGTAAAATAACCAAAGTCATTTGGTTTAATATCAAAAAACCACGACCAATAACTTAAATGGTGACTTCGTAAAAATCCTTTTTTTGCGTTTTTCGGTAAAAATAAGCGTCCACCCTTAGCTGGAATCATCACTTCCAAGCCGTAAACTTGCTCTTGGGGTGCGATACCGTCTTGTAGACAAATTACGTCAGCAGAGGCCTGTCCTAAGTTGTTGCTTCCATATTGCCACACTTCACGAAAGAGGGTCCAGTCAACGCCATAATATCCGGCACTTTCTGGTGCCATAATAAGTATTTTGCCGAAAGCGACCTTATCTTTTACCGCATTAATAAATCCAAGACTGTAGGCATAGCCAAAGCTATGACAAACGATATCGATGGTGTCTTTGATGGTAGCGCATTTTTGTGTATTACAAGAGGAAGTTAAATAATTTTTCCCCGCTTCGGCTCCGTTGGTCATGCGAATTAAAAATCCTTCCTCATTAACAGGGGGATTAATCACCCAACGGCTTTTTTTCGAAATCCAACAAAAACGTGAGGCAAACCAAGAAAGTCCGATGTGAAAAAAGTTTTTTTGCATCGATGTTCTTATCGTATTGTGTCCGTCAAGATAAATAGTTTGGTTTGGTTCAAAACGTTTAATAATCGTATCATTAAAGTTATACCAATAGCCCGTAACGTCTTTATTCATGATCAAGTTAGTCGGAATTTCTTTGTCGTGTTTTGGACCACGATGCCCATTGACAAATAAAAGTATTCTTTTGGGAGTCGTATCATTTTTGATTACTTGTGCGGCAGGCAACTCCGTAAATCCAAGGATTAGAAGTAATAAAAGTAATTTATTTGCCATACTGATAAAATATTCCTTTCGGCAAGGAGGTCCACTGACAGGCTTTTTGTCCACTTACCTTTAGTCCATTATTAATCCAAGTATTGCATGACAAGAACATGCTATAACTCTCGTTAGCGTCATAAAAAGCGTCATTTTCTTTTAGTATTTTATCACTTTTTGGGTATAGAATAATGGTCTGCTTTGTTTTGTTAAACTTTAAGTAATTTTTGATGTACTTAATTAGTCGTAAGTATTGATTTTTTGTCAACAGGAGTTTAACGGTTGGTCGATCGGTTAAAATAGATGCGTGGTAAGTGGCGTGAATAGCAGAAGTTCCTAAACCAAAACCTGCATTGATAGCCGTCTTTGCTGTTAGGTCGGCCCATTCTGGTGTGTTTAAATAAAAGTCTTTATCACCCCAACCAATTGCGATGAGGTTTAGCGAGGTGTCTTTAGCTTTCGTGTTTTCTCTAGGAAAAAATTCTCTCCAGTCTACCCACTCATTTTTTACAGGTAAAACAAAGTCTGTATGTACTCCTGAATTCATGAGGTGAATTTCAATGGTGGGGTTAGTGGTTTTTTCCGCTGCTACTGTTATTCGTGACAAAATAAAGTGGGCAATAAAGTAGAGAAGGATGCAGCTAAAAAATGCAATCAAAAACCACATAATCGATTTTAAAAATAACAAAATGATCTTTTGTGTCTTAGAACGTTTTTTTATCTTTTTCTGTGACTTCATACTTGTAAATGTGATATCCGATTTTAAAAACAAATTTAATCTTTCTTTGAAATATATTAGTTTTTAATACATCTGTTACTAATTTTGTTTGTTACGTTAAAAATCGAAAAATTTACTATGAAACTTATCCTACTTTTTCTTACTATTTTCTCCATCTTTTCAATTTCTAGTCAAGTTGATCCTAATAAAATCAGTACTTCCTACAAATTTGAGGAGGTAATTAGTCAGATTGAACGCATTTACGTGGATCCCGTAGACACCAAAAAGTTGACAGAGTCTGCGCTTGTTGCTATGCTTGAAGAGCTTGATCCGCATTCAACTTATATTCCTGCTGAAGATGCTGATGAAGCGCAGTCTCAAATTAACGGAAGTTTTGTGGGTATTGGTGTACGCTTCCAAATTGTGAAGGATACCATCATGGTTGTTGCTACGATTCCGAGTGGACCATCAGAAAAATTAGGCATTTTGGCAGGCGATCAAATTATGGTTGTTGATAATGCAAGTATCGCTGGAATAGGTGTCAAGAATAATGACGTGCGCTCGCGTTTAATGGGGGCTTTGGGAACTAAGGTGATTGTAAAGATTAAACGAAAAAATGTTGATGAATTACTCACATTTACAATTACGAGAGATAAAATCCCTATTTACTCAGTAGATGCAAGTTACATGATCACCTCAGAAATTGGCTACATAAAATTAAATAGTTTTTCCAGAACTACAGTCGAAGAAGTGCAGGCGAGCCTTAAGTTCTTAAAGTCAAAAGGAATGAAGTCCTTGGTTTTTGACTTACAAGGAAATGGAGGTGGCTTGTTGGATGCTGCTCATTACCTAACAGATGAGTTCCTTTCTGGCGATAAATTGATTGTTTATTCGGTGGGAAGATCGCAACCAAGAAGTAATTTACGTGCAAGCCGAAAAGGTTTGTGGGAAGAGGGTGGATTAATCGTACTTACCGACGAATATTCAGCCTCTGCTAGTGAAATATTTTCGGGGGCCATCCAGGATTGGGATAGGGGATTAGTGGTAGGTCGAAGGACCTTTGGAAAAGGACTCGTTCAACGACCAATTGAGTTGGCAGACGGAAGCCAGATCAGGTTAACTATTGCACGTTATTATACCCCAACTGGTCGATTTATTCAGAAGCCATACGAGGATAACGAAAACTACAAAAAAGACCTTACACAACGGTATTTAAACGGCGAGTTTCAAAATGCCGACTCCATAAAATTTCCGGATTCATTGAAGTTTACCACCCTTAAAACTAAACGAACCGTGTATGGTGGAGGGGGCATTATGCCAGATGTTTTTGTTGGACTAGACACCTCTGATATTACAGATTATTTTGGTGATTTAGTGCGTGGTGGACACGTGAATAATTTTGTGTTGGGATATGTCAATAAAAACAGGGAGCAACTAAAAGTAAATTACCCCGATTTTCAAACTTTTAAGACAAAATTTGTTTGTGATGATGCCTTTATGGATAGTTTTTTCGCCCATGTGCAGAAAGAAGCACCGGATTTGAAGTTTAACGAAAAGGAGTACTTAGTGAGTAAAAAAATGCTGCAAATGCGCATACGTGGTAATATAGCTCAAGATTTATGGAGCTCAAGTGATTCTTATCAAATTTTTAATGACTTTAATGAGGCACTGACAAAAGCAGTTGAAATTTACAGCGAAAAAAAATACAGTAAGTTTAAACTTGACTTGTAAATAGCGCTTATTTAGCTGGTCTTGGTGGAACGTAGAGCATTTCTACGTGTGGTATGCCATCTTCAAGGTATTCTTTACCGTTTGAGAGGAAAAGGTGTGAATTGTAAAATTTTTCAAGGTGCTGTTGCGCTCCTATTTTTATAGGGACAATGCCGAATTCTTCCACAACAAATTGCATACATTGCTCCATGAGTAAGTGTCCATATCCCTTCCCTCGAACACTTTCGTCAGTCACAACACGACCTATCGACACTTCAGCATAGTTTGTTCCAGCAGGTAAAATTCGCGCAGTAGCGATAACTTCATCAAGCTCATTTTGAAAAATTGCGTGGAATGAAATTTTATCTTTCCCGTCTAATTCTAAATAGCTACATTCTTGTTCCACAACGAATGCTTTAATTCGCAAAGCAATTAAGTCATGTAATTCTGTAAGGCTTAAAGCCGAGAAATGTTTTATTTGCTTTTTCAAAATAGTTATTGATATTCAAATGTAGATAAATTTGTTGATTAATTATATTCGTTTTTATTTTAGCTCTTGTAATTCAAAGTATTTTTGTATTCTAAAACTTTTAAATGAATTCTCCGCTTATTATAATTGTCTTCATAGTTGTTGTTGGATTGATTTTGGCATTTGATTTAGGATTGTTATCAAAAGTGAAGCAAACTAAAATGGCATACAAAAAAGCGCTGATGTGGACATCAATATGGGTTGGGTTAGCGATGCTTTTTAGCTTTTTTGTTTGGAAAATGGAGGGCTTTGAAAAATTTGTCCAGTTTCAATCGGCTTATTGGATTGAGGAGGCCCTTTCTGTTGATAATCTATTTGTATTTTTATTAATCTTTTCTTACTTCAAAATAGATGGTTTTCGTCAGCAACGCGTATTACTTTGGGGTATTATCGGCGCTATTGTTTTCCGTGGAATTTTTATTTTTTCGGGAGTTGGCTTAATTAATCTGACCTATTTACCAGAATTTTCAGTTGGTAATTGGCACTTTACATTAGGTCATACAGGCAAGGAGTCAATCGATTTTGCTAACCGTACTTTTCATAAGATTAATTTAGTGATGTCCTTCTTTGGGCTATTTTTATTGTATGCTGGAATCAAGTCTGGCTTTTCTAAAGCAGACGAGGAGAATACAGATTATGAATATGGTTTGGGTGTTCGTTTAATAGCCAAATTTATACCTATCAAAACAAATTTTGATGGCGATAATTTTTTTCAACGCATAATGCACAACGGAAAATTGAAGCTTTATGGTACAAAATTATTTCTAGTTTTAATAATAGTTGAATCCTCCGATTTGTTATTTGCAGTTGATTCAATACCTGCCATATTTTCTATCGCGCCAAATGATCCTTTCATTCTTTATTCTTCCAATATTTTTGCCATTCTTGGACTGCGTTCACTCTTTTTTCTCTTGTCGAATTCCATGGAGCTATTTTCAAAGCTTAAATACGGATTAACTATTATCCTCAGTTTCATTGGATTGAAAATGTTGGTTGCGCCGATTTATCACATTGAAACTATCGTTTCCCTTTTAATTGTAGTTTCTGTATTGATGGGTTCAATTTTGCTCTCTATTTTAACCAAGAAAAACGCTGCTTCGAACGGTTAAAATAATACACTAGCCCCATCCTCACTTGCTGATACGTTGCACCTAAATTTTGCAAATAATTCTCGACCGTATCCAATAGTTTCAACGTTTTTTTTCAATACGAGTTTTCGTGCAGTAATTTCTTCAAAATTCTCACAGTTAAGTAAGCCCTCATTGGCCTTCACCTCCAAAAACTACTATGTTGAAGGATTCAAATTTTTCGGTATGTTTTGATTTCTTTGTCATAATTAATTGACTGAACTTTGGTTTTTGTCAAAAATACAATAAGTATTTAGTTAATCAAAGATAATAAATATCGTGAGACAACTATGTCTCCAAAATTTCGTTACTTCGTTATAAATATTTATCAAAGTTATGATTAAATGGCTATCCCTGGTTTTTATTTTTCTTTTTGCGCTTAAAATCAATTCCCAAACGTTTGTTTTCGGTCAACTAAACGGCTCGCCCGTACTCAATACGGCGGGTTGGAATTTGAATGGGAACGCCTATGTTGGCGATACGCCAGGAGATCCAAATAATTTTAATGATGAATTGATTCTTACTAATGCGAGTGGTAGTCAAAGCGGTGGTGTTTTTTATTCACAACCTTTAAATTTAGGGGTGTGTTCGAACTGGATTGTAGATTTCGAATACAGGATCTGGGGTGGAAGCGCCGCTGACGGTTTGGCATTTTGTTTTTTGCAGGTACCACCCGTTGGTTTTATTGGTGGTGGCGGTATCGGGATTCCTGGTGCTGCAAATGGTCTCAAAGTAGTCTTGGATACATGGGATAACGGCTGCGGTGCAAACCCAGAATTGCAGATTTATAATGGGGTAGGTTATGGTGAATGCAATGCAGGTATTGTGAAACTAACTAATACCGGCGGCGTATTAAATTTTATTCGCGGTAATTTATATAGACCAGTTCGCATCATTTATAATAATGGTCTTATCAGTTTACTTATTAATAATACCTTGTATCTCACCGCTAATTTCCCTATTAATTTTACGGGTTACATGGGATTTACCGCTGGAACTGGAGGTGCAACTGATCAACATTCAATACGCAATGTGGTGATTTATACGGCACAAGCAAGCTCAAATGCTGGAGTTGATGTTCAAACTTGCCCCAATCAAAATGTATCAATTGGTGGGGCTAATAATCCTGCTTACGTGTATTCTTGGTCTCCTGCGAATGGATTAAGTAGCACAAGTGTTGCCAATCCGACCGTTAATCTTCCAAATAATTCTGTGGTGCCTATTACGCAAACATATACCGTTTCAACTACGCTTGCTAACAATGCTGGAAATTGTCCAACAACAGATCAGGTGCTCGTTACGGTTAACCCTTCTTTTATTACCAATCTAACTGACACTATTTGTGATGGAAGCACTTATTTTTTTAACGGAAATCCCATCAACAGTTCAGGGAATTATGTAGATTCACTAACGTCTGTTTCCGGTTGTGATTCGGTCATTACCTTGGATATTGTTATTTCTAATAACCCCATCGTAACTTCTCCCGACTTACAAATTTGTCTAGGAGATTCTGCCTTATTAATTCCTTCTGGTGCCAATACTTATACTTGGATACCAACAGTAAATCCAGTTGATAATTTGGGACAAATGTGGGTGGATCCTATTATAACTTCCACCTATGTAGTACAGGGAACCAATTTAGAAGGGTGTTTTGATTTGGATACGCTTACTGTAATTGTTAACCCCATACCACTTACGCAACTTGTAGCAGATGATAATTCGATTTGTCCAAACACCGTGGTTCAATTCAATGCTTCAGGAGCCGCTACCTATCAATGGTCCGGAATTGATTTAACTGCTTTCACTGGGGCATCTCAAAGCATAACTGCCGTGTCAAGTGGCATGTATTCAATTACAGGAACGAGTGCTTTTGGATGCGTTTCTTCTGATTCTCTGTTTATAACTGTATACCAAGAACCAAGCTTAACAGCAACGCCAATCTTAAGTGAAATTTGTGCTGGCGAAATGGTGACTTTTCAAGTAGCGGGTGCAGATTTTTATCAATGGTCGAATGGTCAATCTACATCAACTTTTACGTACCAACCTTCTACCTCTGAATCTATTACTATAATTGGTTCGAATACCTTTGGTTGCGCCGACACCACCCAAGTGGGGGTGATTGTGCATCCAAACCCGCTCGCTTTACTCGATGCCTTGTCCCTTAATTTATTAAGCGATTCTCCCTTTGCTACCTTTTACAATAATTCCATCAATGCCTTTTCTTCTGCTTGGTATTTTGGAGATGGTACATCTTCAAATGATAATTCATCCGAAGTAACGCACGCTTATCCTTATGAAGACGGAAACTATACGATCATTCTTTCTGTTTCCTCAGATTTCGGGTGTTTGGATTCCACCGAAATTTCTATTCAGATTTCGGGTGATCCAATTTACTATGTCCCTAATACTTTTACACCAGATGGCGATGAGCATAACAATGTATTTCTGCCGATTTTCACCACAGGATTTGATCCAGCGAGCTATCATTTAGTGCTTTATAATCGTTGGGGTGAATGTGTCTTTGAGTCTTTTTCTACCGATCAAGGATGGGATGGATATTATGGTGGAATAAAGGTAGAACAAGGTTCTTATTCCTATTTGATTCAGTTTTTTGATAAAAAAGCGAGTAAAATTATGCAGCTGAATGGACATGTCAATGTGATTTACTAAAGAATTTTGATGATCAGAACATTACGAATAGTATTTTTTACTGTTTTTAGTTTTAGTTGGTTCTTGTTATCAACGAACCTTCGTGCTCAGAATATCTCGGGTGTCGTAAATGCGTATATCAATGTCACGAATGTGGGCATTAATTCTGTTACGGTATCAAATGCTTCCAATTATGCTGTAGGTGATGAGGTGCTTTTGATTCAAATGAAAGGGGCAACAATAACAACAGGGAATGTGCCGACTTTTATGGTGATTGTAAAGCGCAAGTGGGTGTGTATTCCTTTATTTTATCCTACAGCGCGAGTGCTAGCCCTGATTTAAAAACATTTACAGGAAGTGTCTCTTTATTAAGGTAAAATGTTGTCGCTTTTGATGCTTTAATCACTGCTATTGGGTAGGATTGATTATTTTTGTGCTCTACTTCTCCAGCATGAAATTAATACGACTTTCTTTTTATCTTATAATTTTTCTTTCAGGAGTTTCATATTCCCAAAATTCATCGCAAGGTGAAGGGATGATAATGGGGAGGGTTGTTAATTCGATTAATGATAAATCCATGGAATATGTCACTATTCGATTATTCTTGGAAAAAGATTCTAGCTTGATAGCTGGTATTTATTCGGATTCAGAAGGTAAATTTTTATTTGATAAATTAGTGCCAGGAGCTTATTATGTGAAATTTTCTTTCGCTGGCTTTTTAGCAAATAGTAGTGAAATAGTTACCATTACTTCTAATCTCAAAGTCTTGAATTTGGGGAATACTTCCATGGAGTTTGATAAGACCTTGCAAATTGGTCAAGTCGATGTGGTGGGGCAAGCAAGTATATTAAGTGCAGGCATTGATAAAAAAGTGTACAATGTCGCAGAAGATATGTCCGTGAAAGGAGGAACTGCAAACGATGTCCTGAAAAATATTCCGTCAGTGGATTTGGATCAAGATGGCCGCATTATGCTTCGTGGCGATGGAGCCGTTACGGTTTTAATTGATGGGCGACCAAGTTCCTTGTCTGGAGGTAATGGAAAAACGCTTTTGGATGCTCTTCCTGCTGGATCGATCGAAAGAATTGAAATTGTCACAAATCCCTCGGCTAAATATGATCCTGACGGAACTTCTGGAATCATTAACATAGTACTTAAGAAAAATAAATTAAAAGGATTTAATGGTTTGTTGAACGCAAATTTAGGTTCTGGAAATTTAAAAGGTGGTAATGTGGCTGATGGTGGATTCTCGCTTAGTTATCGAAATTCATTTTTTAATATTTATGGTTCCTACAATGGTCGTTACCTTGATGGGTATCGAAATAACACGTCTTACATCAGGCAAACTTTTATCAATGACTCCATTTCCATCTTAGATCAAAATCGTACAGGTACGGATTTAAATGCTGGAAATACCGCTAGATTTGGCTTGGATTTTACGCTCAAAAATAGAAGGTCAATCTCTTTCTCTTCTACTGGAAGCAACGGAAGGAGAG
>Ga0247839_1008845_pt1 | contig 10367 bp, 5 predicted proteins | sample LaCruzMarch2015__6_FD_192405 | JGI IMG/M metagenome (GOLD analysis project Ga0247839, IMG submission 192405) | Freshwater microbial communities from meromictic Lake La Cruz, Castile-La Mancha, Spain - LaCruzMarch2015_16m | ecosystem: Environmental > Aquatic > Freshwater > Lake | place: Spain...
CCGCATACTCACCTAACAAGAACGTTTTGGCAGGAATTGACCATTTCATGACTGTCTAATTGTTGCCAATAATTCAAACGCATTGCTTAGGCTTACACGTTTATTGATCAATAATGAATCTTGAAGTTGCTTTTTTAATACCGGCATTTCACTGTCCGTGGCACCGGCTCCCATCAATAAGTTATCGATATGCAATTTCATGTGCCCTTGAATAATACCTTCGGTGCATAGAGCCCTAATGGCCCCTAAATTTTGCACAAGACCTACAGCTGCAATGATCTGCGAGAGTTGATTAGCCGATTCAATCCCCATCATCCGAAGGCACATGCTCGCTGTGGGATGCAAGGCGGTAACGCCGCCTACCGTCCCAACAATGATAGGCGCTGTCAGTTCACCGGTTAGTGTGCGATCGTTGTATCGCCATCGTGTAATGGCTTGGTATGTTCCGGAACGTGCGGCATATGCATGCACGCCTGCCTCAACCGCGCGCCAATCATTACCTGTGGCGATTAAAACCGGATCAATACCATTCATCACGCCTTTATTGTGAGTCACCGCACGATAGGGATCAATTTCGGCAAAAAAAGACGCTTCTTGTAACCGTTCACCCAAAACTTCGTCAACATCATGAATAGTGACTCTAGCCGTGGTAAGCTTTTGGTCGTTTAAATTCGACAAGATGCACATGGTAACGCATTCGCCGGTTAAATTTTCTATGGGAGTTTTTAAATACTCGAGAACTTGATTGATAATGTTTGCACCCATCGCATCACAGCTATCCATCATCAAATGAATCACGGCCATGTCACCGCCATCCGCTCGAGGTAGTTTGCGTAACTCAAGGTCAATGACCCCACCACCACGACGTACCATGTTTGCAGCAACATCTTCGTTGGCTTTTTCAATTAAAAATTGCTTATTTTCATCGAAAATCGTCGAAAATCGTCGAAAATCATTTACTTTGGCCAGCTGGATTTGTCCAATAATACAATGACCACTCACACAAGTGGTGATTTCACCCTGCTGGCGTATCCATTTTGCCGTTTTTGATAAAGCGGCAATAATGGATGTCTCCTCCACCGCTAAAGGAATAATATAATCACGTCCATCAATGCAAAAATTAGTAGCCACACCAAGCGGCAACTGGAAATAGCCAATGACATTTTCTATCAATTTATCCGCAAGATGAGTATCTTGAATCCCCCCTTGCCTTAAGTACACGACATCTTCGGGCGTAATAGCGCCGAGAGCTAATAAACGCTGAAAACGCTCTTCACGCGCTAATTTAGAAAAGCCTTGAAATAACTGGCTGGCATTATGAGCTAACGACATGCCTTCTCCTTCAAATCATTCAGTACACGGCTGCCCGTACAAAACATAGCAACCTTTAATTCATATTCGATAGATGCCATTAACGCAATCACGTCATCGGCTGTTTGCAATGCTGCACTCAACATGGGTTTAGCAAAACCTACCGTGGTTGCGCCAAGGGCAATAATTTTGGCCGCGTCCAACCCATGACGAACGCCCCCCGACCCCCAGATTTCATAAGCAGGTTGAAGTGCCTGGGCATCAACAACACTTTTTACGGTATCAATACCCCAATTGCGAAAGGTTAAGGATGCCTTCTGGCGAAGAGGGTCATTATGAGCACGATGGCCCTCAATACGCCCCCAATGGGTACCGCCTAACCCACTTACATCAACAGCAGCGACACCTATATCATTTAAACGCCTCAAGGTGGCCTGAGAAAATCCACACCCGGTTTCCTTCACAACCACCGGCAACGGTAATGCATTGACCAGGTCGGCCAAGGCCTGCCAACACCCTTTAAAAGCCGGGGTTCCTTCAGGTTGAATGCATTCTTGCAACGGATTGCAATGAATGATTAATGCCTCTGCCTGCAATGCATCCGTTAAACGCATGATATGAACAAGGGGTGTTGTGATAAGCTGTGCTATACCTAAATTACTAAAAAGCGCGACATCAGGGTAATCACGGCGAAGAGACTGCCATTCAAAAGCCGCTTTATTGTCGGTAAGCTCTCGACGTTGGGAACCCACTCCCATAGCCCACCCTTTCGCATTGCAAGCCGCAATAAGATGACGATTGATATCAGCGGCATTGCGGTGCCCGGCGGTCATAGAGGCAACCATAAACGGTGTCGCCACCGTCACACCAAAGCGTTTACCCGTTATTACGATGTCGTTAAAATTAATGTCTGGCAAAGCGTCGTGAATCAAAGACACTGCATCAAACATATTTAGTTCATGGGTTTGATTCGCTTGCATCAACGCAAGGTCAATATGATCTTGCTTTCGCTGCTCGAATTGACTGTAATCCTCTGTCATCACTTACCATTACGCCCGAAAAATGGCTTTAATTCTATCACAACATGGCAAAAGCAACCACCTCTAGCCTTTCATGAGGTGGCAAATAATCATCCATCGACTATAGTTAAATAAAATCTCTTCCATCGATTGTTTACCATGCTTAAAAAAACGCACCATGCCTTGTTATTCGTACTAAGTACTTTGCTCTCCACATCGCTTTTCGCTGATAGTGTCATACCAGAAGAGTCTTCGCGTAAGACTGAAATTTCTCGCGGGCAAACCATCACCATTGATCAATTGGCGAAGTTTGCAAAGCTCACTTCCGCTCGCGATGAAACAGGTGAACCGGTTGCCCTCAAAGAGCAGGAGTATACCGTGGGCTCTTTTTCAAGAACCACGATTACCATTATTCCTTCGGGCGGTGACATAGAGCGTTTGATAACGTTAGATGTGCTGGATAATAGCCCCAAGCCATCAGCCAATCGTTAAAGTGAATGTCGATGCTATAAAATAGTCCAATGGCGTCTGATTCCCTACTACGCGTTGCACAATAGGGAATCCAACACCCACCTGAGCTATAAAATGCTTTGTTGCAAGGGATAAAGAGGGTGTCAAGGTAATAAGATGCCTCCCGGCATCAGGATAGTTTCTCCCAAAATATTTAGATTTATCCTCGTAGGTACCATCAAACTCAAGCAATGCAAATACGTTGGATTTATCCGTAACAGCAACAATATTATGACCTATTCCTGCCTGGTAAAAGTATTGATTGCCTGGACGAACATGTTGACTCGTTGTTCTAAGAAAAATACCGGGGGAGACAAACATCAACCAGTCTGTATAAGTGCGAGTATATGTTGCGCCTAAAAAATATCCTATAGAACCCGTATCATCCAGCGGCACAAAAGCTGCACCAACAACAGTGGCTTGCTCTTGATACTTTGTATTTCCGCTTGCGTAAAACGCATGCTCTAATTGTAGATTGACTAATTTGGGATCCAAACCAGGCAATGGGCTTGGACCAAAATATAATGCAATCGGATAGTTGAAGAAAATTGCTGTCTCATCACTTACACCAAGCGTGGCTGATGCGTTCATGTTCCGAAAAGGCCCTACAATATGGTAAGGACTAAAGGTACTGTAAGACAACTGCAATTGATTTTTATCAACCAATGTTTGGCCAAAAGAAACCAGTGGTCCTGGTTGTTGAGAACTTGGGAGAGCAAAATTACCAATAGATGGTGGCGTCGAGCTGCTTCTGCCCGTTAATTCGGCAACATCATCACTCGCTGCATATAAGCTACTTGATATTAGTAAATTAAATACCAAGAGCACATGATTAAACTTTTTAATTTTCACCACCCCAAAACATCAATGTAAACCCCATCACTCCATGGATTTTTGATACACAGCAGTAAAAAATATAAATATCAAAGAGCCTAAATAAAGATAATTTACGGTATAGGGCAGCCATAAGGTTGTCAATACTGAGAGCACAAATGTTCATTTAATGATCGTTTTATCTGCTTTTTCGTTTATAATGCGCCAAACCGTCTATTATCGTAATGGGAAAAACAATGCCTTTCACCGAGATACCGCCGTTTACGTCCTACACTAGCAGTCTTTTAAGCGCCCTTTTACAGCAAACCCTTAAAGACATCGCTGATATTAAATGTAAATACTCGAAAGGCGAAAATTCATACGAGGCCCTTAAAGCAAAAAATCAAGTAGAGGCAACAGAAACAGTGCTTAAAACATTACACGAAAAGATTTTACCTCTCTTTTCCGAGGGCAAAACCCCTAGCATTTTTTGGAACCTTCCTACCCTTATTTCGAGTGTTTTGAGCGTAAAAGCAACAAAAAAATCAATAAATGCTGAAGAAACCGCCCTTATAAAACAAATAGGTAAAAAATTAACCCTCTACGTAGAAGAAGCTCAAAAAAAAGAGGCCCCTCTTGCAAACTCAATTATTGAAATGATTGCTCAAGACAAAAAAACACTCTTTAATTTAGCTCACTCAAAAACACCTACTAAAGGGCTAGATGAAATCCTTGAGGCTTTCAAAACACAACTTGGTGCCCTTAATTTAGAACCTTTACGAAGTGACACCGTTCGTCTAACCCAACATATTATGTACCATCTAAACCTTGAACTTCTAACCCCAAGGCACCCGATGACTTATGAGTTAATGGTTGTGATGGGGCAATTATTAAAAAATGCACCTGATGATCTTTCCAAAATAGCGTCTTTTTTTGATCCTAAAGTCGCAACTGAACTACTAGCGCTTCCTGTGCCCAGAAGTCTACTTAAAAAACTCACAGGAACGACTCGAGTACAACACCTCTGGAACAGTGAACTCACGACCCCCTCCTATTGCTACCTCCTAGAGAAAGAGACACCATTATCAGACTCGGGCGAACAAACGCGCTATACAGAAACGCGCGATTTTTCTAAAGAATACCTTCAAAAACGCAACAGCTTATTAAACATGTTGGTTATGCCGACTCTACATCGCTATTTAGCCGTTTATGGTGAAGGACACAGAAAAATCTACCTTGAAGCTTCTGATGCAATCAAAACGGGTATCAACAACATCAAGAGTGGTGCGGCTCGTGCAGAGTTGATTGCTAAACTTGCAGAACATGAATTTAACGCAATCACGGACCTTTGTGAGGAAAGAATCAAAGCCTACCGATTATTTATAAGCTCTACATTAGTGCCCATCGAATCCGAACTACAGACACATCTCCAAGCACTACAAAACCTTATAAATGAGCTCACGACCAAAAGAGATGCTTATTTTACTACACCAGTAGAGATATTATTAAATGCACCAGGCAAAGAAGCCATGCTTGCACTATTTCATGGGCATCAAGAACAGTTGCTTGATGTTGAATATGCGAAACACCCCCTACCTGATGAAATCCAATGCGCAACAGAGGGCAAACAGGCATTACCAGGCCCCGTGGTGTCTGTTCGAAATAAATTAATAACCACCATTGACGAATTCATTGCTAAGTTAAATGCGCAATGTAATGATCTAGCTCAAAAACAACAAGCACTCGGTGATGAAGCCGGCCAAAAACGCTTGGAAGAGCTCTTTACAAACACTTTTAAGGCCATTGATGCACAACATCTAAGGGACAATTTAGCAAACGCCGCTCAAGTCTTATTTTCACTCAAAGAACAACATAAAACCCTCACAACAGAAATGGGTAATATCCAAACAGAGACACAAGCGTTACCAACACCATTAACCGCGGATATTGAGCAGAAAATAGAGACATTTAACACCTTACAAAAAAATTGTAGACTTCTTTATCCGCAAATCGAAGAAGCCCTTCAAGCTCTTGAGAAAAATACCGCAGCGCAGACAAAAAACAAAGACCACGCAAAGCTGCTAAGTAGCCCAACAGAAGCAATCGAGACCCTAGAGGAAGAGCGCACATCCAATGCAGCGCGTGCTATTGAAATCGACACGGAAAAGCATGCACTTGAAAGTGCGCATACTGCGTTGAATACCCAGCTTAATGCGCTTTTAACTCAAGTCAAACCATTAGAAACAGCTTTTAACGAACACAGTCCCCAGTTACTCCCGCTCGTCAAACGCCTAGAAGAAACAACCCATAACATTGACACTTTAACAGCGAAGGAAACTCATCTTAAAGCGCACAAAGAAAGACTGAGTTCACTGCTTACACACATCGATAACCTTAACCGTCTGAAAAACACCCTCCACCAACAAAAGCATAACGCCGAGTCCATAAGCCAACTAAGAATAGACCTTTTTTCATTAAGCAAAAAAATGGCAGACACGCTTTCTGAGGTTGAGAACGCTAAAAAAGATAACGTCTTATTGCCGACGAGCCTCCCTGGAGAAAGGGCAAGCCTTGCCTATTATTTAACAGTAATTAAAGCGATTCAACAGCTAGCACACGAACTAACTCCTCCCCTAGAGCGGCTATCTAAAAAAACAACCCTGCCCTTTCAGCTTGCTCGACAAAAGCAGTTAATTAGCACGGCAGGAAACGACCTAGAGCATTACCTCGTCAAGCGAGGTGTTCGTTATAATGTTAAAGATTTCTTGACGGGACAAGATAAGCGAGCTCGTAAAGCCTATATAGAAACACTTAAAAGAGAACTACGACTTTACGGGCAAACAGGCGAAAATGCTGGCGTTCTCCAAGCCATTCGTGTTAACACTGCAAAATTTCCTGGTATTCACTTAAAGTCACTTCTAAATAAAATCAAAGCGTCTCTACTTGAGGCGAACGAGCCCTACCTTGCTAACGACCAACGAGACCCAGAAATTCAGGGTATTTTAAGTCATTTAATCGCCACAAAACCCTCTTATGCTAAGAGTCTTCAATTGCTTTATTCAAAAATCGAACTCATGCGTCAATATGGTCTTGGCCTTACAAAAAAGAGCTCAAAATGTGGTGCAGAGGTAAGTGCTTTAGCAGAGCAATTAAAATTAGACTTGCATTTATTTATCATCAATAACCATAACACACCAGGGGCCGTTCCTCCTCAAGAAAAGTACGAGGCCTTCAAGGAGCAATTTACAGCAAGGCTACACAGCAAAGATGACATCATGCATGAACACCGAAACAAGTGGCTGCAATTGCTTGGTAATATTTTGCTCATTTTATTTGTTATTCCACAACTCATTTATTCAAAAATCACTACCGGTCGATACGCTTTCTTTTTTGAAAAACAAAACAGGGGCGTTTTTGATGCCGTGGAAAAACAAGCTGAAACACTTACAGCGCCAGCTTGCCAGAGCAAACATAAAACCCAATTAAATTGACAACTTAATGATCTATTAATGTTTTTGAGCTACACTAAGAGCGATTTTAATTCATAAACGATTGGAGAGACACATGACTGCTTCACCCAAAAGCACTTATAGAACATACGCCGACAGTGAATTGAGTCATCTTTTAGCGACAACACTTGCAAATATTAAAGCATTACATGCCAAATACCCTACAAACAAAAAATCTTGTCCTGAAGCAATAAGTGCTATGAAGCAGGTGCAAACCACCGAAGAGCTAATCTCCATTTTGCATGGCTCAATTTTACCCATGTTGAGCAACGGCAACATTCCGACCATCATGAGCTTTTTGCCCACCATTCCTAAGTTTCTTACCCTAAAAAGCCTAAAAAATGCCAATCATGCTCAGGAAAAAATGTTAATACTGGCAATTTCACAACACTTGCCCCAATGCATTGTCGATGCAAAAGCATCCCCAGTACCAACATTGCTTGATGCCATTTTGAACAATCTTTTAGCCAATAAAGACCTTCCTTTTGCATCTTTTCCCAAAAAAAATCACGCACAATTGAATAAAATTATTAATATTTTTATTCAACAACTATCAACACTTCACTTAGACAATCTACCCGACCAAAAAACCATGACCATTTCCACGCATCTCGTGGAACATCTAAAACTTGAATTAATAACACCCCGACACCCGATGACCTATGAACTTGTGGGTATCCTAGGGGCTTTAGTAAAAAATGTTCCAGAAAATTTTGCCGATGTCGTTTCTTTTTTCAATCCTCTAGTACCCAGCACCTTGCTTAGAAATTCAATCATTGCGGGAAACACAAAAAAAGAAACTGGAATTCATAAAATAAAACATCTCACTGGTGATGGTAAAGAGACACACTCCTATTCATATGAAGTAACACGAGAAAATCTTATGCCTCGATTTACAGAGGAAGGCGTGGCGACACTACCCAATGGTGATGTATACACCGAGAATCGCCATTTATCAGAAGAATATGTGAAGGAGCGCAAACGGTTATTAAATCAGATCGTCATACCGATTACTCGACGATATTTAGCCAAATATGGCGCGCAACACCGTAACGACTACCCTCATGCGGCCCCTTTAATAGACGATGGCTTTAAGCGTCTTGAAAGTGATAAAGCCCGCGCAGACGTGTTAGAAAAGCTCACGAACCATGAGCTAGAAAGGCTACAAGTCCCACACGCCGAATTTACAAAGCAAGCTCAAGCGTTTATAGCGTCAGCGCAACACACCTTAGCAGATATTAAACACCACGCTATTGCACACGAAGACGCCGTAACATTGCTCTTACAAAAGAAAGCATTTTACTTATCAACACCCATCAATGAGTTGTTAAAACTCGAAGGCAACGCTGCGTTTCTAGATCTTATAAACCAACACAAAGAAAGCGCACTTGATATTAGCTACGCAGAAAACCCTCTTCCTGATGAAATACAATGTGCAACCGAAGGGGAGCAATCCGTTGGAGGCCCGGTTATTTTTATAAGACAAACGTTATTAAACTTTATCGATAAGGCTATTCAAACACTGAAAGACAATCAAGCATTTTTTAATGGCAAGCTTCAAGCATTGAAAAGTGAATCAGAACACACAGAATTAGAGACCCTTTTTACCAATGTTGTAGCAAATCAAAACGCGCTTTGTCTAACACTTGAAGAATTAGACCAAAAAATAACGGTGCAAGAAAACAAAGTAGATAAACCGTATGACGATCTCCCTTCATTAAAAGAGGAGCTAGACCATAATTCACCACAAATGCCTCAAAAAATAGCTCAAAAACAAGAGCTTCAACAACAGCATGAGGCACTTTTAACGAGAACAAACACCACCCTATCAAAAGTAACTGCCAATTTAAGCGAGCAACACAACAATGCTGAGCAAATTGAGTATTACCAACGTTTGCTAAAGGCCCTGCCCGCTGTCATAACCTCACTCAGAGAGGATTTAAAAAGTACCAGCAAAAAACCAAAAGTGTCTTTTGAAACCATTGATACTATCGTTAACCCCAATGCACCCAGTACGAAAGAGCACCATGGATTTTTTGAGCTATTAACGCTTGTTAATAAAAAACTGATTCCAGAATGGCAAGCTTATTGTAAAAAGCAGGAAGGCCTGTTTAAACGAAACCCAAATCCAAAATACTTTAACGATATGGTTCTGCGTTTATTGTCTTCCCTGGAGGGTACCACATCATTACCAACACTTATATTGGTACATGAAGGCACTCGAGATGCGCTGATAGATCAACACGCCACGCTCAAAAAGGAACTTAACGATATTGATGCCGAATTAACGCCTATTTTTAAGCAAAAATCTCAACTAGAGAATGAAATTGCATTATTTGACAATCAATCGATGCTCTTTGATCTTAAATTTGCAAAACATTTATCCTCTCAACTGTTTGAAATAATTGCAGACATAAATGCTCTAAAAATCGAACTCTACGAAACACTAAAAAATCATGATGATGAAGCAAAGTCGTCTTCGATTGAGGCGCTTAAAGTAGATATTGATGCATTAACAGCGAAGTTTGAAAAAGCCTCTCTCGAGACAGAGAGCCTAAAGGATGAGGGCATTGCATCCAGTCATCAAAAAATACGCTTATTGCTTCTTCCTCTATTGAATATTTTACGTGAGCAAATAACAAAATTAAGCCATGAGGAAAACCTTAAACAAGAACAGCAACGTCTGGAAAGAAAAAATACAGCGCGCGCCGAGTTTTTTAACAAAACACAAGAGACTCTAGACCAGTACGTATCAAAACGAACCAAAGATTACTACTTTAAAGATTTCTTAAGTTCAAGTGATCAAAAAGCCCGTGAAACATTTATTGCAAGTCTTAAACAACAGCTAGCACTCTACAACACAACAGGAAACAGTGATGAGGTAGTTCTCACGATTCAAAATAATCTTGCCCGTTTTCCAGGTAAACATTTAAAACCGCTGCTTTATGAAATAAAAGCAGATCTTCTTGATGAGAAGGATAATGTGGCAGACATCCCCCTTACCGATGAAATAACACTAACACGCCATACCACGGCAATAACTATTATTGAAACGTTTAAAGAAACAGAACCTAAATACACGCAGTCTATCAATAAGCTTTATCAAATGCTTACCTCCATGAAAAGATATGGTGCAGGGCTTACCCGCGATAAATACTCTTGTGGGGAGCACGTCAGACTGCTTGCTACAAAATTAAGTGCCGAT
>Ga0247839_1008865_pt1 | contig 10345 bp, 7 predicted proteins | sample LaCruzMarch2015__6_FD_192405 | JGI IMG/M metagenome (GOLD analysis project Ga0247839, IMG submission 192405) | Freshwater microbial communities from meromictic Lake La Cruz, Castile-La Mancha, Spain - LaCruzMarch2015_16m | ecosystem: Environmental > Aquatic > Freshwater > Lake | place: Spain...
TAGAAAACCAATCATCGAATTCTTGGAATGTCGCCGGATAATCAATTCCGGAAGCAGGCTGTCTCAAATTACCCATGCCGAAAAACTACCTGTTGCGGTCGGTTGAGTAAAGTGCATACCCCGTTTTTTTTAACATGACCAACCTCCCGCTTTTTTATGTTTTATAAAACAATTGAAACCCCGTCGCCGCCACGACATCCGGGAATCGATAAAATCAGCCTAGTATTATCGGTTCTGTGCGAACCTCTATGGAATCCAGCAATAGTTCCCCATTGCCGGTTTTATTGATTATGACCATTCCCCAATCAGGCGCTTTTCCGGAGATCCACTTTAGTGTCCGGACTTTTAAATTGCCCTCGCCAACACCGGTAACCTTAACGCTCGCCGTCTGTTCCGCCATATTGATAGTGAGTTCCATCTTTACCAAATCGCCGGGCGAAAACTTGATCGACCCATTCGCGCCTGTTGCAGTATTCGTCACGCCGCCAACAACCGCCTTGAGAATAATAGCTCCGCTCGGATTCAGTTGCACAGAAAGACGGTCGGTCGTCTGATTGTTGAGTAACGGGTTGTCCGGTTTTGCCGATTGAACCCCGACCCAGAAACCGCGCACACCGCGTGCCGTGTCACCGGGATAAAACTTTCCTTCGGCTTTTATGACCGTAATGGCGGAAGCCGGATAATTAAACCCGACGGCATTATTCATCCCCTTCGCTAAAAGAACACCACGGCCAACACCACCCGCGCCTGAAAAAACGCTACGATCAGTTGTACTCTCCTGAAAAACAGCATCAACAGGCTGCGCCCGGATGCCGCGAATCGGGGTGCCGGTTGTAAGCGATTCCCGTCCCGGCACACCGGGCCCCCAGTCAAAAGTTTCGACCGTTGAACCTGCATACACGCTGTATCCCTGTATCACGAGCAACATAGCGATCAGTTTTTTCAACACAAACAACCTCCTTTTATTTTTCCGTTATACAAACTTCATTCCTGATCCGGGCCGATAACGGCCGGCGATTCCCATCCCTTAGGCGCTTGTCCGTCACCTTTTTTCCAGAAAGCAGGCGGAGCCTCTTTTTTCAGCTCGTCCAACCGGTCGCTCAACCGTTTAGTGATTTCAGGAAAAGCTTTTGCAGTATTTGTGCCGTTTTGTTTTTCAAAGGGGTCTTTTTCGATGTCGAACAGCTCACAAACCCACGGGCCTTTATCGGTTGCCGTACGGATCAATTTCCACGGCCAGTCGATAATCGCACCGCGCCGGTCACGCTCGGAATCTTCAAGGAGAAATACGGCCTCTTTGCGCCCAGTACTTCCGGCTCCGTCAAAAAGCACCGGTGCCAGATTAAATCCATCGAGTTGTTTTTCCGGCATTTTTGCTCCGGCCAGTTTCGCAAAGGTCGGAAGAACATCGGTGATGTTCGCAAAAGCTTCCGTTGTTTGCCCTGCTTTTATTTTTCCCGGCCAGTAAGCAAAGGCGGGGACACGGATGCCGCCTTCATAATAAGCGCCTTTCGATCCACGCAGCGGGCCGTTATCGCCTGCGGCATGCGAGTTGCCGCCGTTATCTGAAACAAAAAGCACCAGCGTATTATTAAGCTGACCGGCTTTTTCCAGCGCCTGAATAATCTGTCCGAACTGGTAATCCATGGCAGCGCAAAGTCCCAGCAGTCCGCGGCGGTCCTTATCCTTCACATCGGCATAAGGAGCCGTGTATTTCTCTGGAGCCTGATTCCAAGCATGGACAGCAAACATGGGGTGATAGAGAAACATCGGCTTTTGTTTAAAGTCGTGCTCGCCGATAATTCGTACGCAGTCCTCGCCGAGCAGATCGGTGGCGTATCCTTCTTCGCGGACCGGCTTGCGGTTGCGGTGCCAGTCGAGCCCGCCCTGCCATTCGTGGGTGAAGTGATCCATGGCGGTGTACAGCCCGTAGTGATAATCAAACCCGCGCTCGGTCGGCAGATAGGCGGGCGTTTCATGGCCGAGGTGCCACTTGCCGATGATGTAAGTGGCGTAGCCGGCGCTCTTCATCACCTGCCCCAGCGTGGTTTCGTCGAGCGGCAACCCGTAGTGCAAATGATTGAGAATAACGCCGGAAGCCATGCCGGTGCGCCAGGCATAACGTCCGGTCATGAGAGCCGAGCGTGTCGGCGTACAAATGGGCTGGACGTAAAAACGATCAAAACGAAGCCCTTCAGAACTAATGCGGTCGATATTGGGAGTTTTTGCCTGCCCGTCGTGATAACCGACATCGCCCCAGCCAAGGTCATCGGCCAAAACCAGTACGATATTGGGCCTTTCCTGCTCAACAGCGACCGCTACCGACGCAGAGACTCCAAAAGCAAGTCCCGCCGCAAGACGATAAAAATATTCACGGCTCATCTCTATGATCTCCAGTTGCCTTCCCAGCCTACGAGCGAACCTAACAGCATGTTAAGATAAGCTCCAATTTATTTTTTTATCTTATTGTTTTAGCGTGTTTTTGCTGGCCACCCATTGCTTACCGGCTTCGACAGGACTCTGTGTTAAAATGCCTTTGGTCGATTTATTCCAGAAATCAATATAGCCCTCCTTGCCCAGCTCCGAGAGATCTACCGTGGCGGCACGCAACTCTTCGTACGGCATAAACGGGTCTTCAAAACGGGTCATCCACTCCTGGGTAATACGATGCATTTCTGTCTGCATCTCCCGGCCTTCGGGTTTATCGAACAGATTTTTAAGGCAGTGCGGGTCTGTACGTCGGTCGTACAGCACGTTATAGGTGCGCATCCCGGCATTCTTTGCCTGATACGGATTGTAGGAATAAATCCAGTCCTGCGTGGCGGCTCCACGCCACTGATCCAGCGACGATACAAGCATCGGTACCGATCCTTGAGCTTTTTCGTCACCGGCGATTAATGCGCGGGATAAATCCCGTCCCTGACAGGTCGGTGGCGGCTGGATGCCCATCATTGAAAGCAGTGTCGGCATGATATCCAGCGTGCCGAATGGTAAATCAGTTCGTCCGGTCATTCCAGGGGCACGGATCATGAACGGCACCAGCGATGACGCTGACTCGGCCCGGCTTTTCATAAACGGGAAGCCCTGTTCAATTTTCAGCATGTCACCGTGATCCGACGTGTAGACGACAATCGTATTTTCATCCAGCCCGCGCTCTTTGAGTTTTTGTAAAATCTGCCCGAAGCAGTCGTCCACGCTGCTGATCAACGCCATATATCCGTGCATCATGCGCCGGTTCTGTTCCGTAGGCGTTGTCCCCTCCCGAACCTGAACTTTGTCGTAGTCGTACAGATCCAGATATTTCTGCGGCGCGCTGTAGGCATAATAATCCTCCGGCGTGCGTGTTTTATGATTATGCGGCGGATGCCAGGAAACAAACAGCGACCACGGCTCTTCAGCGTCCGCTTTGTCGAGGAAATCGAGAGCCTGCTTCGTCTGCCCGTCCTGCTCCCATTCATTAAACGGAATTCTCTTACCAGTGTACTGATCAAAGTAATAGGCGTTATCCGGCTGATAATTTAAATCGCAGTTGTTGGTCAGAAACACATCGTCGAAGCCGTAGCGATAAGGCCCGGCGGGTACCGGTTGATACCAGTAGCCACCGTATAGATGCCATTTACCGATATAAGCCGTTTTATATCCGTTCTGTTTCAATATTTCGGCGAAGTAGGTGCCTTTGCCGTCCATCATCCGGATGCAATTGTCATAGGCACCGTTATGTAGCGGATGCAGTCCGCTCAACAGCGAACCGCGCATTGGCGTACAAAGCGGCGAAACAGAAAAACTGCTGTCGAGGCTGATTCCTTGCCGGGAAAACGCATCAAAATTCGGCGTCTTGACCTGAGCATGTCCATTGCACCCCAGCAGGTCATGTGAATGCTGGTCGGAAAAAACAAATAGCAGGTTCGGGCGTTTCTTATTCGTAATTCGAGTAAACGGCGGCAGCGCGGCCAACGCGCCGGCCGCCGTCAGGTTCTGAATAAAGTCCCGTCTCCTCACAGTATTCTCCTACGGCAAAATTTCACGGACGTTCTTCCGGTCCCATTCCTGCCAGCGGGCACTGAGCCGTCCGGCTTCAGCACTGGACCCGGGCAACATATTTTTTGATTCCGCACAATCTTCAGAAATATTGTACAGACCTCTGTCCGGTGCAATACGCACCCACTTCATGTCGCCGGAACGAACGGCGGCTTGGGTGTCGTAAAAGCGCCAGAAAAAATCGCGTGCCGGCAGTTTTTTAATCTCTCCGCGCAGCAGTTCCGACAAATCAAGCCCGTCGCAGTTGCCGGGAACTTCAGCCCCGGCCAGCGCGGCAAAGGTTGGAAAAAGATCGAGGGATATAATCGGCGCATCGATCACCTGCCCGGCAGAAAATTTTTCCGGCCAGGATATAAAGAATGGAACGCGGATACCGCCCTCCCATAGCTGGGCTTTGGAGCCGCGCAACGGAGCATTACTGGAACCGTTGCGTTCACTGCCGTCAATCGTCGCACCGCCGTTGTCGCTCAGGAAAACAATCAATGTGGTTTCTTCAATTCCGGCGTCGTGAATGCTCTTGAGAACCTGACCGACGGCATCATCAAGCGCCATAACCATCGCGGCATAAACGGTGCGCCGCGGATCTTTAATGCGTTTCGTTTTTGCCAGATATTCCGGCGGCGCCTCCATCGGTGTGTGCGGCGCGTTAAACGCCAGATAGAGGAAAAACGGATTATCCTTCGCCGACTCAACAAAGGCGCAGGCTTCGTCCGCCAGTTTGAACGTGAGATATTTATCCAGCTTGGCCGGTTCGGCATCGCCGCGCACAATCGGCCCCCACTTCGGGTCTTCCGCTTTAAAATACGAATGCATACCGGAAAGAAATCCGTAGAACTCATCAAACCCGCGCGCCGTCGGACGATACTGGGGTTCTTCGCCAAGATGCCATTTCCCAAAAGCCGCCGTGCGATACCCGGCTGCTTTCAGTACCGAAGCAATCGTCTGCTCGCCCGCCGGAAGCCCCCACTTGGCGCCGGCCTCCGGATTACCGGTAAAGCCGAATCGATCCTGATAGCGCCCACTCATCAGTCCAGCGCGCGACGGCGCACAAACCGGACAGGTCACATAACCGTTGGTGAAACGGATTCCGGCCTGTGCAATCGAGTCGATGTGCGGAGTGGAAATTTCCTTACATCCTTGAATACTCAGGTCGCCATAACCAAGGTCGTCGGCCACGATCAGCACAATGTTCGGTTTCGGCGCCGCCTGAACGCCGGTCGCCACACAAGTGCCTAGAAAAACTGCCGGAAGATACCGTTTCATTATTTAAGTTCCTTTTTCTGTTCAAAAAGCCAGTCAATCAACCCGGGAGTCGCCCAGACTTCTTTCATAATCACATGACTGCCTTCCGGCAGTTCTGTGTATTTAAAAACCTGACTCCCCGCCGCTTTCAGCGCTGCTGCCATATCGCGCGAAGCATCGGTCGGCACCGTAGTATCTTTCGCGCCGTGGAAAAACCGGATTGGAATATTTTTGATGCGCTCCGCATGAGCAGGCGAACCTCCGCCGCAAATCGGAATTGCTGCGGCAAACAGTTCAGGATGGTTCAGGATCATATTCCACGTTCCGAAACCGCCCATGGATTGTCCGGTAACGTAAATGCACGCCGGATCTACCGGATAATCTTTCATCACCTGAAGAATCAGCGCGTAGACTTTTTTCATGTATACGCTTTCCGGCACCTGATCGAGGTTATAGGAACCTTTAGCCCACGGCGCATCTACCCACTGAAATCCTTTGTTGCATTGAGGAGCTAAAAGAAAAGCCGGGTGCTTCTGCTGAGCGACCGGATCTTTAAGCACGGCGTACGCTTCGATTCCGCGCGCCTCATTTTCAGTTCCCCTGCCAGCGGCTCCGTGAAGACAAATTACCAGAGGATAAAGTTTCCCCGCCTCAACCTTTGGCGAATTGAGCTGATACGGCATCTGCTCAAAAGTTCCTTTTTGGACTTCAGCCAAAGACACTCCGCAGCCCGCCAAAAGCATAGCCGCACAACAAAGATTCCGGCGCATAAATATCCTCTCTGTTAATTTAACGGGCTGGACTTTATCAAATGCGCCAAACAACTGGAATGGACATTCGTCTGAAAAACATGTCTATCTGTCAGCACGAAAAGCAAAATGGCCGGGATTGAGCATCCCGGCCACGAAACTATACTGTCTTAGGCTCTGTATCAGCTTTCTTTGGACATTTCTTCAAGCGTTCTGCCGCGCGTCTCCTTGATCCATTTCTGCACAAAGAAGAACGACAATAGTGCACATAAGGTATAAACCCCGTACGCCCCGCCCAGCCCGATTGAGGCAAGCAGCACCGGGAATGTCATGGTGATAACAAAGTTTGCCACCCATTGCGCGCTGGCCGCGACAGCCAGTGCCGTTCCGCGAATCCGGTTGCTGAAGATTTCTCCGAGCAGCACCCACACCACCGGCCCCCATGAGAAGGCAAAAAACAGAATGTACAGATGCGCCGCAACCAGCGCGCCGATTGCCTCCACGCGGCCCAACAGCAGAGATCCGTCAGCGGCGCGGCCCGCCATCGCAAAAAGAACCGCCAGCACGCCCAGCGAAACAGCCATACCGGCAGAGCCGACCAACAAAAGCGGTTTGCGCCCAAGGCGGTCGATCGTGGCAATCGCCAGGAAGGTGGCAATGATGTTAACCGCACCGGAAAGAACGTTGATCAACAGCGCATTACTCTCAGAGAATCCGGCGGCCTGCCAAAGCACCGCGCCGTAATAAAACACCACATTAATCCCGACGAACTGCTGAAATACACTCAGGCCAATACCGATCCAAACGATCGGGAGCAGCTTTCCCTTTGCCAGCAAATCACTGATCCGGGGTTTGTGCGTCCGCTGAACCGTACTGCGGATCAGCGCCAGCTCGGCATCCAGTCCTTCACTTCCCCACACCCGACGCAACACTTTGGCGGCTTGAGCTTCTTTACCGCAGGCAATTAGATAGCGCGGCGACTCGGGAACCAGCAAAATCAGCACCAGATAAAGTCCGGCCGGAATACAGCCAGCCCAGAACATCCAGCTCCAGCCTTCGTAGCCGCCCAGCCAGGGTTCCGCCGCGCCGCCAGCCGCTTTGGCAATAAGGTAATTACTGAAAAAGGCCGCCAGAATTCCGAGAACAATTGCCAACTGCTGAAGTGAAGCCAGCCGTCCGCGGATATGCGCCGGAGCGACTTCGGAAATGTAGGCCGGAGCCAGTACGCTGGCCGCGCCGATCGCCAGTCCGCCAATCAGCCGGTAAATCACAAATTGCAGCACAGAGGTGGCGATACCCGAACCGAGTGCGCTGACAAAAAACAGAACGGCTGCAACCAGCATCATCGGCTTGCGCCCTACTTTGTCGGCCAGCGTTCCGGCATAAAAAGCGCCGACCGCACAGCCCAGCAGCGCGGAAGCAACAGAGAAACCGGAAACCAAAGCGTCCGATTTGAATGCCGTAGCCAAGGCCTTGACCGTTCCATTAATTACCGCGCTGTCGAAGCCGAACAGGAATCCCCCCAAAGCTGCCACGCAGCTAATGAAAAGAATAAACCCGAAGTCATACTTTTTTTCCATAGTCACCTTTCCTCTTACATTGCACGGAACCGCCCGCGCTTCGTTAAGCTACCCTGCCGTGTTGCCTGCGTCCACCTCGATACTCGGGAAAATGAGCAAAACAGCCCGGTTCGAATTACTTGTAATCGATGCGAGCGTTTTTCCACATATCGTTAATGACGCCGAAGACGCGTTCAGGCTTCTGGTTCGCCCTGCCCGCCGCCAGCTTTTTTGTTCAACTCGACCGGAGCATCATTGGTTTGCTTCGGGCCGGGCGTGCTGCGCCCGTCGTCTATGTATCTTTTCAACAGCGCTGTCATTTCCGTGACGAGCTCGGGATTCTGCGCATAGAGATTCTTCGTCTCGCCGATATCGCCGGCCAGATTGTAAAGCTGACCCGGCTCCGCCGCCGTGTCGCCGCTGCCGGAACCCGGCTCCACAATCAATTTCCACTGTCCGCGCTGGATGGCAAACGCACCTTTGCTGGAATGGCTTACTACCGCTTCCCGGCCGAATGACTTTTCACCTTTCAGCAATGGCAGCAAACTGAAACTGTCCTCGGCGGCATTGTCCGGAATTTTTGCGCCGGTAATCTGCGCGCAGGTAGCCATGACATCGTTGAGCGACACCGGTTGCGCGCATTGGCTGTCCGGCTTGACCATACCCGGCCATGACACCACAAAAGGAACGTGATGCCCGCCTTCCCATGCGTCGCGCTTGTAACCGCGGAACGGCCCGCTGACGCGATGGCTGGCATTAATAAACGGCGGCAATTTTGTATTCGGGCTGTGTCCGTTATCGGACGTGAAAATCACTAGCGTATTCCCCGCCACTCCGTTTTTGGCCAGCGCATCCATCACCTGCCCCAGCGCCCAGTCGGTTTCCATAATCAGGTCGCCGACGCCGCTGATGCCGCTTTTGCCTTTAAACTGTTCCGACGGAGCGATCGGGTCGTGCGGCGTGGTCAGCGCAAAATAGAGAAAGAAAGGCTGTTTGGCCTGAGCACGCTGGCCGATGTAGTCCACCGCCTTTTCCGTCAGTGTGGAAAGGATGCGGTCGAACCGCCAGCCCGGCGCCATCGGACCGGGATGAGTGATCATGAGTTCCTTGTCGCCGGCAAAACGCTCGGTAGGCTGAACCGTGACCCGGTCGTTTTCGATGAATGTGTACGGCGACATATTCGGGGCGTCCACGCCGAAATAATAATCGAAGCCGCGCGTAGTCGGCCCTTCCGCGATGGGCTCGTCAAAAACAACTTTCCGTCCCTGCTTCGGCCACTGCATACCTAAATGCCACTTACCGAAGCAGGCCGTTTGATAGCCCTGCTGTTTGAGCAATCCGGCGATGGTCAAACGGTTGGACGCAATCAGTGGAGTGCCGTATTCCGGAATCACACCGGCCTGCAACCGGCTGCGCCAGTTGTAGCGGCCGGTCAGCAGGCCGTAGCGCGTGGGCGAACAGCAGGCCGCCGATGAATGGGCCGAAGTAAAACTCATCCCGGCACGGGCCAGCCGGTCAATGTTGGGCGTCGGTATCCTGCTGAACTGCGGATCAAAACACACCGCGTCGCCGTATCCGAAATCGTCGGCCAATACGATCACGATATTGGGTCTGTCCGCCGCTTTTCCAAGCATTGGAAAACACAAGGCCACCACGCCGATTCTCGCCAGCTGTAAAACGTCATACCGGTTAACCGTCTTCATCTTTTCTCCGCGTTGTTTTCAAATTCACCGGACTTGCAGTCTGAAATAGCCCGAACGGTTGGTTGTCATGTAGCTTGAAAAGTCGACATCGAAGGTGCTGTTGCTGCCCCGCAATAAAACAGGATCCCCAAAGTCCGCCCATGATATCAGATTGGTGGAGGTGAGCATTTGATAACGGATATCTTTTTTAGCGGACCAGCTTATCCGCGACGCCGTTTTTGTTAACGTCAGATTATCGCTAGGATTGGCCGGATCGGTGCCGAGCTGAAATTCCTGAATGTCGGTCAGACCGTCGTGATCCCAATCAGCAGATGGCGAAACGCCCAACCCCGCCGCGCCCGGCGCATAGCTGTTTTCCCATGCATCCGGCAGGCCGTCTGCGTCGGAATCCAGTCCGCTTTTGGACACAATGGCATTGCCCAGATCCCGCCCGATCCGCACCAGTGAAGGCGACAGATAATGCACCTTGCCTTCACAGTAACCGTCTGCCGTTAAATAATTGCTTCCGAGCGTTTCGGTCGCGACGACGCGGGGAACTGTATCGGCGAGAGCCTGCTGGGCGGCCCGGATGGTTGCATACCCGGCGCCGGAACTCTGATTCGTGGAAAGCTTAGCCAGCGCGAAGACCATATTGGTGCTGAATGTCGCCCGGAGATCCGTCACAAAGTTGGTCAGATTTGAATAGTAGTTGGTATTCTGGGTTGCGCCGGAATCGGCCTCTCCCTGCACCCAGCCCATACCAATAATTTCAACATCATGATCCGGATATTGCGTTCTCAGTGCCGCAAGGCCGTTCCATACGGTGGTCTGGAAATTCTGATATTTAGGGCCGTCGGTCGCGCTGTTGGTGGTTCCGTCCGGACGCCAGTCGGCATAAAGGCTGGTTCCGCCGACACAATGTTTGATGACCGCCACCTTGGAGTTTGGAATGCGGATCAAATCGCGAATGGTTCGACCCATGCTCAATTCAGGCCCGAACCGGTTAACCGGTGCGGTCGTCTCGGATGGGTACTGGGCTGCTTTGTTGGTGGTCGGGTTCGAAACTTCAGTATTG
>Ga0247839_1008869_pt1 | contig 10339 bp, 6 predicted proteins | sample LaCruzMarch2015__6_FD_192405 | JGI IMG/M metagenome (GOLD analysis project Ga0247839, IMG submission 192405) | Freshwater microbial communities from meromictic Lake La Cruz, Castile-La Mancha, Spain - LaCruzMarch2015_16m | ecosystem: Environmental > Aquatic > Freshwater > Lake | place: Spain...
ATTTAAGGCCGGTTAATTCCGGCCTTTTTTGTTTTATAAAATGGGGACATTTGAATTAGGATATTTAGGGCTATTTATCACCTGCTTTTTAGCAGCGACGATTATTCCAATAGCCTCTGAAGTATTCCTAATAGCAATGCTTTCTGCAGGATACGACCCTTTAATATCTCTGTTTGTTTCCACAACTGGGAATACCCTTGGAGGGTATTTAAATTTTGGAATTGGATATGTTGGAAAAACGGAATGGTTAAAAAGGCTTCGTGTGAAACAAACTACCATAGATTCCTGGAAAGGAGGAATACAAAAATATGGTGCATGGTTAGCCTTGCTTTCTTGGTTGCCATTTATTGGTGATGTGATAGGAATTGCCTTGGGGTTTTTTAAGGCCTCCGTATTTTGGTCGCTTCTTTTTATGTTGATTGGAAAGTTTCTAAGGTATTTATGTATAGTAATCTTTTATCTATATGTTAACTAGTCAATTTTTATTAAAGGGCGTTTTGTTTTTAAGTGTTTTGGTTTGCACGCTATTTCAGGTTGCAACAATTGAGCCCTATGCTACAGGCGATGGAATAGAATATACACTAACGACAGAGGCTTTTTATCGACATGGTTCCGCTTCTATTCGTGAAAGTGATGCTAGAGATTTTAAATCAGCATATATCCGCCACAAGGCTTGGAGTGAAAATTATAAAGCAGCGGCATTTGATACTGTTCACGCGTATTTAAAAAACTCAAAGGCTCGAGAGTATGGTGGATTTTACCGAACAACAAACGGTCAAAACTTTGGCTATCATTTTTCTTTTTATTCCCTAATCAATACTCCGGCGAGATGGCTAACCACCATTTTAGATATTAATCCACAATACACCTTTCAAATTACCAATTTTTTCCTTTTAGGATTGACAAGTTTTTTACTTCTTTTTTATTTTAAATTAGAAAATTGGCATTCTATCGGCTTGGTTTTATTGGTGAATTTTTCTGCTGTATTTTACTATATAGCTTGGTCACATCCAGAAATAATGACGGTTGTTTTCGTACTTCTTTCCCTGTTATTTCAAAGGGAAAAGAAATATGTATGGTCGATTTTGTTAATGACCCTCGCAAGTTTGCAAAATCAACCGCTATTAATTTTGTTGATTTGGCTAGTAATTTCAGCTGGATTTAAGGAACAATGGAGAATAAAAAATTGGATTAGAATATCGTATCCAGCATTTCTTTTCTTTCTACCAAGTGCCTTTTATTTTTATTATTTCGGAACGACCAATCTCATAAAAGATGCCGGATATTTAGCTATTTCGAATGTTACATTTACACGATTTTTAGGTTTTTTCATTGATTTAAATCAGGGGATGATATTGAGCTTGAATTTACTTTTAGCCGTATATATAATACTGCTTGTAAATCGTTATCGGAAGGTTTTCACCCAACAATCAAAATTGTGTCAAGACGACTTTCTTCCACCCCTTATTCTACTATTAACCTTTATTGTTTGCATGATGAGCAATTGGAATCACGGAATGGCTATTGTGAATCGCTATGCAATTTGGATAGGAATAATAATTGTTTATCATAGTATTGAGTTGCTAAGTGATTACGGATTAAAATTAAAATCAAGTGTAATTTGTGTTGTTTTCGCTACACAATGTTTATTTATAAAAATTCACAATCCATATAATGAATTTGATTGGTGCAACATCGGCCACTTGCCTTTTGCTAAATGGGCACTTATGAATCACCCCCATCTCTATAATCCAGACCCACAAATTTTTATTGCAAGAACCAGCAAGACATTCGATTTTTCCAAAAGTAACTCTCCCGTGTTTTACATTAAGAAAGAAAATGGAAAAGTTGAAGTGCTAAAAGTGGCGGTTCATGAAGATGACCTGACAGCTTTAATGACTTATGGCTTAACGTTAAATCAAATAAATAATATAAAATCCCAATCTTCTCCAATTGCCCATTGGTATTATATAAATGATATTCCGGCCCTGAAAAAAATTTCTTTGAATCAATTAAAATCGATTGGGGCAAAAAAAGAAATAGACCGAATTAAAAAAGCTATTTACAATAGTCCTCAATGGATATATGAAATAACAAAGAAAGCAAAGCATGAAAACAGAAGTGTGGAGGAGCAAATAAATGCGGATGCTATTTATGTTTATCAGAATGAGTAATCACTTTTGAAGAAAAGGAATTAGTTTCCCCTTTTTATCCACCCAATAGCCATTTTTAGCCATTTTTAAAAGCACATCATCGTCTTTATTGTCACTGTAAGCAGTAATTAGTTCAAAATCCGGAAACGCCTGTTTAATTCGCTTTAATTTTTCTTGCCCTCGGCAATTTACTAGAAGACTATACTTGTTATTTAACACCTTTAGTTCGCTGCCAAGAATAGTATCAACTCCTAGTGATAAGCAGAAGGTTTTAATGAATAATTCAGGAGACGCTGATACCACTACCACATGCGCTCCATCCTTTTTTAAGCGCGAAATTTCTAGAAACAAATTGGCATGAACAAGGCTCTTTTTTTCTTCCCAAAACGAGTTTAATAACCCGATTATTTGTTCGTCATTAGCGCGATTAAGAAATTGAATAAAGGTAGATTTAAATTGAGTTGTTGTAAGTAGCTTAAGTCGCCAAAGCAACCAGTAGGTAAGTTGAATTAGTAAATAATAAGATCTTAACGGCTTTTTTCGATAAAAATACAAGCAGAAGTCTTTAGTTGCATCACCCTTATAGATTGTCCCATCAAAATCAAAAACAGCAATCTTGGTGGTGTTATTTGACATATAAAAGCAGGAATAAACTGGTTAGCCAAGCCAGAAGGATTAGTTGTGTGAACCGGTCTTTAAATAAAAGCGTTGTAGGGTCACCTTCTCCTTCAAACTCCTTCCCCTCCGATAATTGTACAAACCGAAAGACGCCAATTACGACAAATACGGAGGTGTAAATAAGTGAATTAGTTTTTAGTAGAACAGTCACTTTTGGGTCGATCGAATAAAGGATATAGGCGGTGATGGTAATTGTTGCAGCAATTAAGATTAGCTTATCCAAAAAGCCTTCAGAGTAATACTTAAGCACCTTGCGATGGGCAGCGGCATTTGTCCCCAACACCACTAATTCGGCACGTCTTTTCACAAGAACCAATAACAAAGAGAGAAAAAAGGTGACCACTAAAATCCAATTAGAAGGGGCAACATTTATAACAAAACACCCAGCTAATACCCGCAGCACAAAATTTATAGCGACCACAAAAAGCTCTATTAAATGAATGTTTTTCAGCACCAATACATAGGCAATGTTCAAAAACAAATAGCACAAAAGTACATAGATAAAAGAAACATCAATGGCGTATCCTAACGCTAAACCAAAAGATAAAAGAAGGCATCCACCACTAAACAGTAGTGCTAAGCCAGGCGTGATTTTCCCCGATGGAATCGGTCTGAATTTTTTGCGTGGATGTAAGGCATCTGCTTGAGCGTCCAATACATCATTAATGATATAGATAAAAGAACTGCAGAGTGAAAAAGAGAAGAAAGCGATGACCACGGAAAGAAAGAGGTCTTGATGTAATAGTTTGAGCGCGAAGACTATGGGAAGAAACAGGAACCCGTTTTTTACCCAACTTTTAATACGAAGCAATTCAAAATACATTTTCATTCTACAAAGGTATAAAGCCATCCCGAAACACCATCACCATTAAAGTTTTTAAGGGTGTCTTGAGGTGTTGGGGGTTGAGCAAGCCGGAGTAAATCCCGTTCTTCCAATTTGAGCCCAAAGGACATCATCCACCCTTTCTTTATGCGATAGGGTTTATCCTTGAGCGCTGCAAAATTTTTATTCAATAGGCCCGTCATTTCCGTATTCCATTGATAGTATTCAATATGTGCAAACATAAAACTGACAGAAAAACCCACCAACAACAAATGCCCATAGAATTTAACTAGCCAATATTTACTAAGTAAAACCGGAATAATCACTAATAAGTAAATAAAAAGAAGTTGCGGTACATAACGATAATTCCAAAATTCCGGCTGAATCACACAAGACGTAGCAAGTCCAAAAAACAGGACGTAAATCCAAACTTTTCGATAAAAAAGGAAGGAAAGTAAAAAAAGGGGCACCAATAAAATTAGCAATTCGGCTTGTAAGGGGCCCATAGCACTCATTTCTACGGGTTGGTGGTTCCGATAATAGGGAAGACTGGCCTTAACGACATTACTCGTAAATAATACTTTGGGAATAGAGGGGTGTGTTTTTGGTGCCGTATAATTGGGTAAAGCAAAACTGGCTAAATAAAACTTATCAAAACGATTCTTTCCAAAAAAGTTCAAAGGGTATTGGGATGAAGCGATTTCTTTCCCTTCATTGTTTTTACCCATAATGGGATAAAAAGGGTGCCCTTTGTGTAGTATGTTTGTTCCATATGTGGGAAAACCAAAAACGAAGATGGCCAAAGTCATAACCATAGATAACCTTAACAGCATCTTTAAGGCGCGCCCGCGATCCTTCCAAAATACCCAAGTAAAAGCAAAAAACAAAAAGATCATGGAATAAATCAGCCCAGTAAACTTAATATTAGCTAGGTAAATAAGACAAAGACCTAACAATACCAAGGGCACTTTTTTTTCTAAATTAGAGACCCAATCACATAAAAAATAGAGCGTTAGCAAGGTAAAAACGGCTAACTGCCCATCCACATAAAAACTGAGCGTTTGACCAACCACCACAGGAGAAAAAGCGACCACAAACGATAACAGGAAAGCGCTTAAAATTGACAAGGGGAACCATCGTAGCATGAAATGAAGGGAGAGAAAAAAAGAGGCAAATAAAAGGACCAACTGGTAAAATTTAGCATATTCAATCGCTCCGCTTGTTGCATAAACACAGGCGCTAATGGTCCAGGGTGCCTTGGGGTAGCAATTGATATAATTGGCATTTTTTCCAGAGGCAATTTCGTCTAAAATCGGCTGGTCGTAAAAAGGATTCCAACCATTTTTTAATAAAATAATAGCGTCTTGATGGTACCATTGTCCATCGAAAGAAAAATCATAAAATTGACCACTAATGGTAAACAAAATGGCACAAAGCCCCACCGCGAAAACTAAAATTCCCCAAACGGTTTGTTTCTTATAACCTTCCGAACTTAATAAAAGGTAAAAAAACACAGCCGAGATGACCATGGATAAAGGGAAGAGAACGGCATTAATATCAAATCCAATCATCAACCACAATGTGGCAATACTAAAAAGAGTCACCGGAAAAAGAAACAAAAGGAGACCTATTCCGTACGTAATGCGTTGAATCTTATTTTTCATTTAGTGAAATGGAAAGTTAAAGATAATTAGTTTTATAGAGTTGTTCCCATTATTTTTGTGATATAACGAATGAATAAAGAAAAGAAAAATACGTTATGAGGCCCGTGAAAAACATCTTTTTTCTTATATCACTTGCTTTTATGGCGTGTAATCTTCACGCACAAATTGCGATGGGGACATGGCGGCTACATGTAGCTACAGGTAAGGCCATTGATGTTGCCAATTCAGACCAATATATTTTTACGGCCTACGAAAATGGAATCTTACGCTACGATTTTATATCCAAAGAAAAAAGAATCTATACCAGTGTTCAGGGCCTTTCGGACATTCAAATTTCCACGATTTTGTACGATAGTCTTCAAAACGCACTTTATGTGGGCTATAAAAATGGAAATATTGATAAAATAACTGCGACTCAAACGATCAATATACCCGCACTTAAGCAAACACAAATCCCCGGCTCCAAAAAAATAAATAGATTCTATAGAGACAACGATTATGTGTATGTTGCCACGGACTTTTCTGTATTACAACTCGACCCCAATAAAGATGAAATAAAAGAAACGTTTTATCCCACCAATGGAACCGTTCCTATTATTGATGTTACAGTTGTGGGCCCGGTAATTTACGCCCTCACCCCTGGAAAATTATTACTAGCGGAAAAGGCAAATCCAATACTTCCCAGTCAATCCGCATGGACAAATGATAATCGCTTAGAAAGTTTATTTGCGAATTCATATGCGGCAATTGAACAATCAAACGATGAATTATTTGTGCTTTTTAAAACAGTGGACTATGGCTCTGATACGGTTTATCATTTAACCCCTGCGGGACGAGAAATACTAACGAACTATCCTTTTACTTTAGAGATTAACAACATTACAACTCATTCGGGTTTTCTGGATGTGTTGGCTGATGGAGCAGTTTTAAGTTATGGGCAAGATTTACAGTTGTCATCTTCTGTACTAAGTTTCTATTTGGGAATTTGGTTTGAACCTTTACAAATGTGTTATGCCAATAATAATAAGTGGATTGCCGACGAAAAGAGTGGCTTATTGCGAATCGTAGATGACGTTTCCTATGAACAAATTACGTATCCCGGCCCTAAAAAAAATGATTTTTACTCAATGGATTGGCAAAAAGGCAAACTCGCAATGGCTACTGGCCGCTTGGAATTTAAGAGTCCAGGGTACCTGAAAAATGGGCTTTATACTTTTCAAGACGAGGAGTGGGATTATTCAGACCCTGTCAATACAGCTGAATGGGATAGCATTGATATTCATGATTTCATTGACATTTCGGTTAATCCAACAAATAAAGAAGAAATTGCCGTTTCTACGTATTCAGCATTTCCTCTATCTGTTGTAAATAAAAAAGAGGGCACTTGTGAGGTATACGATAATTTAAATTCGCCATTGCAGCTGAGTTTGGCCGGAAATGGTTGGGCATTGGCATCTGACGTTTGTTATGATGAATCGGGAAATTTATGGGTGTTAAATGGCCTTACTAATCGCCCCTTGAGTGTTTTGGACAAAAACGGAACTTGGTATCCCTTTGATTGCGGAGTAAACGCCCGAAACAAATACACGACAAAAATGGTTATTGATTACAAAAACAATATTTGGATGGCCACAGAGTCTGCAGGGTTATTCGGGTATAATTACAATAAAACGCTCTCTAATGCTTCAGATGACAAGGTCGTTAATATTTCATCAGCCGAGCTGAATAGTATTGATATCAATTCTTCTAATATTACTGCTATTGCAGTTGATTTTGACAACGAAATATGGATTGGCACCGATGCTGGATTTGCTGTTTTATATAATTCAGAAGGGGTTTTTGATGCAGCAGCAGGGGATATAAACCCGCAACGCATAAAAGTTAATTTCGAAGGAAATGTGGAATACGTTTTGGGCAGCACCCATATTACGGATATCGAAGTGGATGGAGGAAACAGGAAATGGATTGCAACAGCTTCAGCGGGAATCCTATTGCTATCAGCAGATGGCTCAGAGATTCTAGAACAATTTACCAAAGATAATTCACCGTTAATTTCGGATAATATCTACGATTTAAAAATAGACCATAACACCGGGGAATTATTCATCATCACCGATTTAGGCTTAGTCTCCTATCGTGCGAATGCGACTTATGAAGACCCAGAATATAGCAATGTGATCGTGTTTCCTAATCCTGTGCGTCCCAACTATGAAGGCTTAGTAACCATTCAGGGAATCCGCTATGATTCAGACGTTAAAGTAACCGACATTTCCGGTAATCTTGTTTATAAAACCACTTCTAATGGCGGAACAGCCACGTGGAACGGTCGCACCTTAGATGGACAAAAAGCAGCGGCAGGGGTTTACCTCATTTGGACCGCCACCAACCTAGGCAGTAGCCGAAAAGTGGGGAAAGTGGTCTTGGTGAATTAATTTTTTTTCTAGGATTTCTACTACAGAACATCAAAACCTATTTTTCATAAGAAAATCGCTTAGTAGGTGAATTTCATTCCCTTTAGGAAAGTAACCATGTCGATTTTAACAAGAAAAAGGGAAAAGTCCTACTTTACCCCAATTTTTATTATAAAACCCTAGGATATCTGCCGATTTTGTATTTACCTTTATTAGAAAGTAAGAAAAAGGAAGGTGTTTTTGTTAACAATTTCAATTTTAGTATATACTTAGCCTCATTAAGTATTACGCGGAAAATTGTTAATAAAACCAAAACCCTTGTTAATAACCTTAAAAAGCATTAGCTTTGTTAGAGTTAAGCCGAATGAGTGTTTTGTTGGTTAAATAGTTGTGAAGAAATTGGGACGTTCAATAGTAAATAAATCGGTTAAAGTTCTAGTGTTGCTTTTGCTCCTGGCGTCGTCGTTTAAGGGGTATGGGCAGTGTGAGGGAACTGGTGGGTCTAGAGCGAATGTCTCTTGTTTTGGACAATGTAATGGCTCTGTATCTGGCCGTATATATGATTGTCCATCAACAAATGGTGTTCCCGGGTCAGATTGTACTCCTCCGACTGCGAATAATTTTTGGCGATTAAGGTTGTTTAACAGCCTTGGCCAACAAATGGGAAATGAAGTCATACAGCAAAAATCAAGTTATATTTATGGAAATCCGATTCTTCTATCGAATACACTCTGTCCGGACACTTATACTATTAGATTTTATTCTGGGACAAATCAAACGGAATGTGTTGGGACAGAATTCCAAATTTCAGTAACAAGTCCAAATCAAATACAGTCAATATTAACAACGGTTAATAATACTTGCCCCAATGGAAATGTTGGTTCTGTAAGCATAGCGGTTAATGGAGGTGCACCAACATCTAACCCAAACTATACGGTTAATATATTTAACAATTCTATCCCTGTAGGAACACCCCAAACTCTGATTTACAACACAAATAATATTGCTCAATATAATGGTTTATATTCGAGTAATAATTATTCTTATACAATTACAGATTTTAACAATTGTGTTTTGGCAGGAAATTTCCAAATAACAGAACCTCCAGCAATTACAGCAAACTTTAATCCATTGAACATTGCATGTAATGGAGGACAATATGGTTCAATCACCGTTTCTGGTTTAAGCGCAGGAGATGGCACACCGGGGTCCGGATTCAATGTTTCTTGGACAGGACCTGTTCCCGGACCAATAGGAAACTCAATTATAGAGGTTCCTTCCCCAAATTTTTCTTCTTATTTGATTGACTCATTACCAGCCGGAAACAACTATGTCGTTACGGTAACGGACGCTAATAGTTGCCAACTTACTTCGGGGGCTATTCAAATTATTCAACCAACCCCCTTAACTGTTAATTATACAACTACAGGAGCCGCATGCTTTAATCAATCTAGTGGTTCAGCCACCTTTAACGTATCAGGAGGATCCCCGGGGTACACTTTAAATTGGTCGGGTCCATTGTCAGGAAACCAGGCTATTCCGACATCAGTTAACGGTAATATTTATACCTACACCATTAATAATCTTACCCCGGGAAATTATACGTTTACTTTTTCAGATAACGGTGGGGGGTGTACTTCAACCCAAACAATATTGATATCCAATCCCCCGCAATTGACAGTTACTCCTGCTATTACCAACATTTTCTGTTACGGTCAAAGTACAGGTTCTGTAGTATTGAATGTACAAGGAGGTAATCCTCATAACGGCAACATTCATGGGTATAACGTTTCTTACACAGACCCTAACGGGTTAATTGTCAATCCTAACGGGTATGAGATTGTCCCAGCCCCCGGAGTTATTTCGGGTTCTTACAATGGCATGGTAAATTTATTCGCCGGAAACTATTCTTACAGCGTCACAGACTTAGCTGGTTGTACTGCAAGTAATTCAGTGACGATTACTCAGCCACAATCCGCATTACTTTTAAGTTCAATTGCTTCGAATAATTTATGTTCTTATGGCACTGCTGGTTCAATCAACTTGTCACCATCAGGAGGCACTCAACCATACAGTTATTTATGGTCGAATGGAGCGACGGTTCAAGACCCTTCCGGTTTGCAAAATGGAAGTTATACGGTTACTGTTGCTGATGCAAACAATTGTCCTCAATCATTAACAACGGCAATAATTTCTCCACAAGCTCTTGTTCTGAACTCAGAAATCACTAATGTAAATTGTTTTAATCAGGCAAATGGATATATTGATTTGATTGTGTCTGGAGGAACCGCGGGCTACTCTTATCTATGGAACTCAGGGGCAATTACACAGGATATTGGTCCACTTTCCCCAGGAACTTATTCAGTAACGGTAACGGATGCGAACGGTTGTACAACTCCAGCGACCTATACAATTATTGGCCCCACCGCACTAGTTGCGTCATCCATAATCACTACAGCAATAGTATGTAATGGCGGATCAGCCTTAGTTACAGTTTCCGGTACAGGTGGCACCGCCCCTTATACAGGGACTGGCCCTTTTACTGTTACTGCAGGCACTTATACGTATACAGTCACGGATGCCAACGGTTGTACAATGCCAACGACACTA
>Ga0247839_1008873_pt1 | contig 10336 bp, 10 predicted proteins | sample LaCruzMarch2015__6_FD_192405 | JGI IMG/M metagenome (GOLD analysis project Ga0247839, IMG submission 192405) | Freshwater microbial communities from meromictic Lake La Cruz, Castile-La Mancha, Spain - LaCruzMarch2015_16m | ecosystem: Environmental > Aquatic > Freshwater > Lake | place: Spain...
CGTTGGTGCTAGTCACCAAACTGGATGGACGGCCATGGTGCGTCGTATGGTTTTGCACCGCTGGGGGTTTAGTGGTGATTAGTACTTTTTGTTTTTATCAATCCTTTGTAATCTTCTAAATGGATCTCTCCCAAATTTTCATTCCGGGTATTGACGACTCTGAGATACCCATGGCGAATTATCTTGGATCACCACTCTTAATTATTAATGTTGCTAGTGAATGTCGTTACACGCACCACTACGAAATGATTCGATTGAATGACATGTTGTATCGACGGAGAGGACTTCGTACAATGCTTTTCCCGTGTAATGATTTTGGCAATCAGGAACCAAAGTCTATTGAGGAGATTCTAAATCTCATGCAAAGTACTTTTCGGATACACCTACCAGTTTTCAATAAAACTCATTGCGTTGGCCCCCAAATTCACCCACTTTTTCAATTTTTGACAAAAAACAGTGAACTAGTGAAATGGAATTTTGAGAAATTTTTTGTGAATCCTCAAGGTATGTTAGAGAAAAGATTTGGTTCATCTATAGAGTTAAGTGAACCTGATATCCAGATGTTTATTGATAAGTTTCTTCCTACATAGGCTTTTATGTTACTTGCGCGCGTTTTTTTATAACAAATCTGAGTATTTAGTCTGTATTAGCTGTTCCGAAAGCCCTACCAACAGAGCTTAGCGTTCAGTTTTTTCTTGATGTGGATCCAGTTTTATTTAGTTGAACTGCATTTAATGTTGAAGATTTTGATTGATAGGCAAGGCTCACTGTTTAAATGTTTTATACATGGCATCTGTTTGTTATCTATCGAAATTCAGGAAACTACAAAAAAGATTATTGATTTAATAACTTGAATTATAAATTATTGATCAGTAGGTAAAGGAATTATTCGTGATGTGCTATTTTAGTTTTTCTGCGAGTAAAACATAGATATCCTCCAATAAAACTAAATATCGTTAAGGTATTAAAAAGCAGTGATTGGGCATTTAAATACGCAATTGCTACTGTACCAACCTTAAGAACCTCCCGAAGCATTGATGCAGCATATGCAGTACCAAAGGCTGAGCCTATAAAACTTACAGCCCATATAACCCCTGATGCTGATCCAGTACTTTTCAACGGTACTGAATCAAGAGCTGAGCTGTTGTTTGGTGATACAAATAAACCTGCGGCGCTTCCAACCAAGAACATAGCTATACTTAATTTAATAACTATTTCTTGTAACCCTGTTGCGGTTGTAGGAGCTTTGCTGATGCTTTCAAGTCCTATAAGTGCAATACCTCCGCAAATAAAACCTGAAGTGGTTAACCATCTGGCACCGTATTTATCACTCATTTTTCCTGCAATTGGACCAACTATTGCTAGGCCAAATGCATAAGGCATCATAACAAGCCCACTCTGTAAAGGTGTAAATCTCAGAACCTGTTGAGTGAAAAAGGGTATAGCAAATGTGCAGGCAGCAACAATTGAGTTATTTAGTAAGCGCGTGAAGGTGCCTCTAGCAAATTCAGCAATGGAAAATAAGTGTATATCAAGTAGTGGTTTCTTCATGCGAAGTTCAGTTTTAACAAACATAACAAGTGATATTATCCCCAATATAAATAAGACTATGCTTTGTGTTGTTATTGATTTGCCTGACGAAATTCTCACTACTGATAACATCGTAACGCCTATACCAATTGCAGATAGCAGAAAACCAGCAAAGTCGAAGCTTTTGTCTGATTTGTCTGCGATAACATTTTGAAGATATTGATCTTTTAGTATAAAAAGACCGATTAAAATTGCTATTATCCCAATTGGCACGTTAACATAGTAGATAGAACGCCACCCAAAACTTCCTATAAGTTGACCGCCTAATGTAAAGCCAAGCGCATATCCAATAGAGAATACTGTTCCATTTATTCCTAATGCAAGACCATGCTGTTTAAGTGGGAATACTGTTAGTGATATCACATTGCTGTTGGCTAATAGAGCGGCCCCACCCATTCCTTGCAATACACGCATTAATATTAATATCTCAATCGATGGTGCTAATCCACAAAGAGCTGTAGCCAAAGTATATACAAAGAACCCTGTGATAAATATAGTTCTCATCCCATAAAGATCTGAGAGGCGACCCGCAGCGGGAAGTGAGACAGCTACAGATATAAAAAATGCTGATATTACCCATGCCGATGTGCTTGCAGTAGTAATTAAATCTTTGGTAATATTTGGTAGAGCTAGATTTGATATCGTTGAATCAACACCCACTAGTAGGATGCTCATTTGAACAACAAGTAGGGCATACCATTTATATCTGTCTTTCTCGATGAGGTTACTTAGAAATTTTCTCCGAATTTCTGACGTTGCCATAAAAACTTTTTTTCAAATATACCATGAGATTTAGGTTCTGCAACTGCTTGATTTTGTTGATTTGACTATTTTTGCTCCCATTTGATACAATAGACTCATCCAACAAATTATTTGAACCAATGTCAGAAGCTATGAGAATGCACAGGCGCATCACCCGCCTTAACCACATCGCGCTAATGGCAAAGCCTTGTGGCCACGATCTAGCAAGGGCGTTTTATGTTGATATTCTTGAAATGCAAGAGATAGAGCTGCCTCCAGAGCTCTTAAAAGATTTTGATCTAATGTGGTTTAAGTTCTTAGATATGATGATACATTTAAGCTTTACCAATGATTTTGTGGCCTCACCTGTAGGGCGGCATATTTGTTTAGAGGTTCAAGATGTTATTGCCTTAAGAACTAAGCTGGAAGCTAGTGGTCACACAGTTGAGGATCAGGTTTTATTGCCAGACCGGAATCGTTTCTTCATTCCAGATCCATTTGGTAATTATTTTGAGCTTATGGAGTTCAAAAATTAATGCTTTTCCATGATTGTTGCTAAGCCTTTGTATTCCATCTATTAGTTTTATATTATGAGACTCTTATCTTTCTCATACCTTTTACTTGCTAGCTTTGCTCTTAATTTTTTATTTCCTCTTAGATCATCTGCTCAGTTACAACAGGAAATCACGAAAGACATTTTAGATCCTTCTTCGCTTGTTGTACCCAACGACACTGTTAAGTTTTTATTAGCACCACTTCAGTCCTCTAATCGGATTGAATATAACCATTATCTTCCTCTAGTTGTTTCCCCAACTGCGCAATTATTTATAGACAACACATTTTATGTTAAGCAACGTCCTATTGAGACTGATGATATTAATAATTCCTACATTCAAGCTGTTGGAGATAGTGTTCGCATTGGTTATCGCAAGCTCTTGAAGGGTGCTGATAGTTTCTGGGGTGTTAATTTTGGATATGACAATGCTTTGCAGGCTGGATATTACTATCAGCAATTAGGTTTTGGCATTGAGGTTACGTCACCTAATTTTCAGGTAGTTAGTACTTTCGCTGCTCCCATAGGTAACCTTGGTTATTCCTCCCCTGGCAAATCTATATTATCACCTTTTAATATACAAATTTCGGTGCCCACAGGTATCAATTCCTTGGTCTTTTTACCTAGATTTTATTATGTATCTGATTATTTGGGCGCCTCAGCACCTGGTGGACAATTGCAATTAAATTATCATTTTAATCCTCGTCTAAAGCTTTCATTATCTACCAGTTATGATAAATTATCAGGTTCAGGTGGCGCACTAGAGTTGTTTTGGCGCCCCAATGTACCAGTAGCGCCTAGTGTGGGATCTCCTATTAATTCATCCATACTTGGCTCTTATGCTGGTCCTGTTGGCAATAATGGAACACGGATTGTTAGGTTAACTGGTTCGGATCCTGCATATGGAGACTGAGAAAGTTATTTTTCAATTAGTAACAAGGCATGTCCATCTGGATCCCTTACTTGGCAAGCTATAACTCCTCCCCAAATATTTCCAGGTATTGATACTATGGAACTCAGTGATTTAGATGAATCGCTTGATTCTAGTCTTATATGTATATCTATTAGATTGTCGATTAATAATATTACTCTCCATTCATTTAGATCGGTGGTTTTTGGGTTTATTCTGGGTCTCCGCTTTTGGTTCGGTAATTGATAATCAAGGAGTTCAATTCCCATCCCATGATTGCTTGGTCTTAGTGTGCTTATTAAAACCTTTGTATTCTCTAAACCATCCATTTCATCTTGTTCTTTCCCATAGTTGGTTCCCTGTCCTACCAGTTCAAGATTTAGAATTCCATTGTAAAATTCAATACTTTTCTGCGTATCTGATACGCCAATTGCGGTATGGTCAATACCCTTAAATAAATCTATTTGATCTTTATGCCAACGTATATCCCCTTTATCTTCTGGGAAATTTAATAGTTCTAACGAATGTCCATGGATATCTTTGAATTTTACTGCTTTAATATTTGCTGCGCCAGTATTCCATTCTGGTAGTGTTTGTGGTCTACTTGAAATTTGAGCAGATTTGTTCGCCCCTTTTTGAAATGCCTCTTCAATATTGCTAACAACGATACATATGTGCTGAAACCAGAGATCATTACTTTTTGAATCTATAGGAATTACTTCCCCTTGAAAATTATTGTTTTTTAAATCAGCCTTTTTTTGGAATTCCCATAATTCAAGTTCTTCGTCACCAAGGTGCAATATAACCCTATCAACCACAGCATCAGATATTCCTAAAAGTTCATTCAACCATTTCCCTTCAAGGATTTCTCGTTTGCCAGCTTTAAACCCAAGTGTTTCGCTATACCATCTCATCTGTTCATCTATGTTTTTTGTTGTTTGCGTAATGCTTTTAATTTTCTCGGGCATCCGTATCACATAGATCTATTTACAGAATAATCACTCCAGCCCTCTACTCCATCGCCTTGATGTTTTCTTAAGCAGTATGTTCGTTTGCTGACAGCTTAGGATTTTTTGATTTTTTTAAAGTGCGCATGTTATTATTTAATTGAATTTTATCTACTCAGTGATTTTACCTCATGACTGAACAATTCCTGAAAGGCAAAGTTGCTATTGTTACTGGTGCTAATAGTGGTATCGGTAAATCTGTGGCAATTGAACTGGCACTTCGTGGAGCTAGTGTAGTTATTAACTATCGCTCTCACCCAGAACTTACGGAATCTCTCTTGTCTGAGATTACTGCTTCAGGTGGAATTGCCATAGGTGCCCAAGCCGATGTAACCAATCTTGATTCTCTGCAAGGAGTTGTTGATCTTGCAGTTAAATCCTTTGGTCGCCTTGATGTGATGGTTAATAATGCAGGCCTTGAAACTCGCACCTCTATTTTAGATACCACTCCTGAAGACTACGATAAGGTTTTAAATGTGAATTTGAAAAGCGCTTTTTTTGGTACTCAGTTCGCTGCTAAGCAGATGATTTCGCAGGGAGGTGGAGGCAGGGTTATAAATATTTCGTCTGTTCATGAAGATTGGCCCATGCCTAATAACACAGCTTACTGTTTAGCAAAAGGTGGTCTTCGTATGTTAACTCGTACCGCTGGCGTAGAGCTTGCTCCTCATGGCGTTAATGTTGTTAATGTTGGCCCAGGCGCGGTGAATACACCTATTAATGCACCAACCATTAATAATCCCGAGCTTTTAGCTAAGTTAAACTCTGCGATTCCTATGGGGCGGATGGCTGAGCCTAGTGAAATTGCTGCAGTTGTTGCTTTCCTAGCTAGCGATGCGGCAAGTTACATAACTGCTACCTCTATTTTTGCTGATGGTGGCATTATGCAATCAAGTCCTGGCCTCTGAGTTGTTTATCCATTCTTTTTTTTCTTGCCCATAATTACGAAACTCATATTGTTCAATCATTTCCTCTATGCTTATCTTTGGGCTTACTGTATTACGTAATGTTCTATAGTTTGCTTCATGCTTTTCGCCATTAAGTATTATTGTATGTACACGAATACTTCTTTTTTCCATTGCTTCTAATGATAGTAGTGTGTGATTTAATGTGCCGAGTCCGGAACGCGCAACAAGCACTACTGGTAAATCCCATACTTTAATTTGATCAATTTGTAACCAGTTATCTCTTAGGGGTACCATTAAACCTCCTGCTAGTTCAACTACTAAGGCTCCATCATGGTTTGGTAATTTTAATTTGTCGTTTTCTATTGTTATTCCTTCTGCTTCAGCCGCTTGATTTGGTGAGGCTGCTAATTTTAATCTATAGGCCTCAGGTATAATCCTGTTTTCTTTTATACCTGTTAGTTTTTTAATAGTGGCGCTATCGCCTCCTGTATCAAGTTCGCCGCATTGCACCGGTTTCCAGTAATGCGCGTTTAGCTTTGCTACCAATAAGCTGCTTACGATTGTTTTCCCTACATTTGTGTCTGTTCCCGCAATAATAAGCCGGCTGGGTATCTCTTTTTCTTGTTTATTTAACATTAGGCTTTTGTGCTATTGCCAGCATTATATCCCAGTTTATGGTTATTGTTTTTGTTTTCTCATTTGATCTCTGTGGCCAGCTGTGATCTAACTTTTTTAATTCTTTTTGATTAAGTTTGCTAATGGCGCCCCCATTAGTTCCTATCCACTTCATCTCTTTTAAGAATTCAAGCCCTGAGTTGTATTGCTTGCTATATCTAATTATTTTATTTTCCTTGATTTCAGCTACTTTACTAAGGCTTTTGATTAACTCTCCCTCAATTGGTAGTGTGATTCCTGTGTATTTCACTCCAGCTAATTTGGCTGCGATCTGCCAACTTATAAAGCTTCCCTCTACGGGCACTGTTATTGCTAGCCAGCCTCCTGGGGCTATTGCTTCTCCCCATTGTTTTATTTGCTCTACTGGATCTTTTAACCAATGCAAAGTAAAACTGCTGGCTATTAACGCAGCACCTATTGCCTCAGGTGGTATTCCTTGGTTTAAATCCCATTCCAATTTCCGCACATTCGCCACTTCTGATTTGGCTAGCAGTTCTCTGCATTCATCTACTAATACTGCTGTTAATTGTTTATTCTGTTTTTCTAATGCTTCTGTTAGGTTCCCGCTTCCCGCTCCAAAATCAAATATAAGGCCTTTAGGTATTTCTAGATTTTTGCAGTATCTAGCGAGTCGCCAAGCTACTGCCTGTTGCAGTTTTGCATTCTTTGCATAAATATTTGCGCCTCTTGCAAATGCTTGGCAGGGTTTTATATTCATTGTTTATTGTTTTTCCAGCCAATTCAAAACCATTTCCGCGAGTTCTGGCATTAAAAGTCCGTGGCCAATTCCATCCAATGTGATCATTTCTGCTTTATTTAATTCTTTGCGCATTTCTGTTTTGCTTGCGTTGCTTACAATTTGATCTTCTCCAGCCTCCACTATTAATACTGCTGAGTTGTGTGGAAAGCTTTTGGGTATTTCTTTGCATTTGGCTAGTAAATTCAAATCATTTAATAACTTTCTTTTGCCTAATTCAGAAATCTTCTGATTCTCCACCCCTGGGGGTAGATAATCCACCGGCTGCGGCGCTGCAACTTTTTCTCTGAAGTTATCAAATAATTCTTTTATTTCACCTGCTTCTATTTTTTGTGCCATTCCTTTTAAGGCGATTTCCAATGCCCTGCCGCCGCTTCCTTCTGGAATGAATCTACCAAAACTTGCTAGCAATATCACAGCCTCGGCTTCGGCTAATATTTTATTTGGCGTTAGATGAAGGCCTAGAGAGTTCACAACTAGTGCGTGCTTGTATTTGCTATTCCATTGCGGTGTATTTTCTTTATTCTCTCCATAACCTCGTTCTAAGCACTCAAGTAGCCAATCTCTTTTCTCGCATGGCTCTTGCCATGATTGCCAGCAGTGTTGATCACTTCCCCAGCCATGCACTGCTATTAACTGCCATTGCATTTTCATACTTGCGTTTCTACTTTGCCAAGTATGTCCATGAATCTTGCGAGGCAATTGTTTGGCAGATCTGGCCGCAGGCTCACCCTCAGCTGTGCCTGCCCCTCCGGCACTGTTGGCGGCCTGATAGCAATCACCAGTATCCCCGCTTGCTCAAGTTTTTTTTGCATTTCTAGCGCCTTTATATCTTCTGCCAGCTTGATTGCCATGATGGGGCCATTGCCAGGCGGACGAGACCAGCCATATTGCTCCAGTGTGTTACGCCATTGATTTGCGCTTGCACTTAATCGCTGTCTTATCTGATCTGCCCCTGGTGCCTTAATCAGTTCCAGAGCTTCCAGCGCTGCGGCCGCTAGTGGAGGCGCGAGGGCGGTGGTGTAACGAAAGGCTCCACTGGTTTGCAGTAATTTTTCAGCTACTGCTTCATCAGCAGCTAGGAAGGCGCCGCCGCTTGCAAATGCTTTACCAAGGGTTCCACTGATCAGTGTTATCCCATCAATCCCATGGCCTAGCCCCTTGCCTTCTTTTCCCATGATCCCAAGGGCATGGGCCTCATCGAGCAGCAGCTTTGCATTGTGTTTTGTGCAGAGAGTTGCTAGGGCTTTTACATCTGGACTACTTCCTTCCATGCTAAATAGGCTCTCGCTAATTACTACTAATTTCCTATCAACATCAACAGCTCTGATCTTTTCTAATTTTTGCTCTAGATCTTCAAGATTGTTGTGTTTAAACCTTTGTAATTTTGCGCCTGTTGCTTTTATGCCCACTAGCAGTGAATGGTGAATTAGTTGATCGGTTAGCACCAAGCTGTGGCGATCAGCTAAGGCAGCTACTGCTGCAATGTTTGCTTGAAAGCCACTTGGGAAAAGCAACACCCGTTCACGGTTTAGCCACTTAGCAAGTGCTATTTCGAGTTGTTCATGTTCAGGGCGGCTGCCGCTCACCAGCCTTGATGCACCAGCACCCACCCCTCCTTTGCTGATGCTGGCGATGGCAGCAGCTATGAGTTCTGGCCTTTTGCTTAGGCCAAGGGTGTCATTGCTCGCAAGGTCTAGCAGACTGTTGCCATCAGGGGTATCTAGGTGGCCAGCAGTTTTGGCAATAAACGTTCGCAGTTTGCGGCGTCGTTCTGGTTTCTGCTCAGCCATAGGGTTCAACGATGACTGCTGCCACCAATCCTGCTGCTCCATTGGATCCGAGCCAGCTTTTTGGATTCCCCTTGGATGATTTCCAGCTGGAGGCGATCGCTGCTCTAAACCATGGCCATTCAGTTGTAGTGAGCGCTCCCACGGGTTCCGGTAAAACTTTGATTGGTGAATACGCCATTCATCGTGCCTTGGCCCATGGCCAGAGAGTTTTTTATACCACTCCGTTGAAGGCACTATCAAACCAAAAATTGCGTGATTTTCGCGAGCAGTTTGGTGCCCACAGGGTGGGCCTAATGACTGGTGATCTCACCGCTAACCGTGAGGCGCCAATTGTGGTGATGACCACTGAGATTTTCCGCAACATGCTCTATGCGGAAATAGACCACAGCGATGACCCTTTAGAAGGGGTAGAGGCGGTGGTATTGGATGAATGCCACTACATGAACGATTCTCAACGCGGCACCGTATGGGAAGAATCAATTATTCATTGCCCGCCAGCGATTCAATTGGTGGCTCTTTCTGCAACTGTTGCAAATGCGGGTCAACTTACAGATTGGATTGAGCAGGTTCATGGCCCCACAGATTTAATCCATAGCGATTTTCGGCCTGTGCCACTGCAATTTAATTTTTGCAGCGTGAAAGGTTTACATCCACTGCTGAATGATGCTGGCAATGGCCTGCATCCCAATTGCAAGGTATGGCGCGCTCCTAAGGGGCATCAACGCAAGGGGAAAAGCCCAAAGCCTCCTCAGCCAGAAGCTCCGAGTATGGGTTTTGTAGTTGCACAATTGGCTGAACGCCAGATGTTACCAGCGATTGTTTTTATATTTAGCCGCCGCGCCTGTGATAAGGCTGTTCGGGATTTAATTAAAGCATCCTTAGTTAATGATCACGAAGCTGTTCAATTGCGCACTCAGCTGGAAGCATTTGCGTTGAAAAGCCCAGATGCAGTTCGCGATGGTTATCACGTTGAAGCTTTATTACGTGGTGTTGCATCTCATCATGCCGGCGTTTTGCCAGCTTGGAAGGAATTTATTGAGGAGTTATTCCAGCAGGGGCTGGTGAAAGTGGTATTTGCCACTGAAACTCTGGCTGCTGGCATCAATATGCCTGCCCGCACCACTGTGATTTCTTCTTTATCGAAACGCACTGAAAATGGCCATAGGCCGTTAATGGCCAGCGAATTCCTGCAGATGTCTGGTAGAGCAGGCCGCCGTGGCCTCGATATACAGGGTTATGTGGTGGCGATGCAAAGCCGCTTTGAAGGCGTCAAGGAGGCAGGCCAACTTGCCACCAGCCCTCCAGATCCCTTGGTGAGTCAGTTCACGCCTAGTTATGGAATGGTGCTTAATCTTTTGCAGCGTTATGCCTTACCTAAAGCCAAGGAATTAGTTGAGCGCAG
>Ga0247839_1008876_pt1 | contig 10332 bp, 9 predicted proteins | sample LaCruzMarch2015__6_FD_192405 | JGI IMG/M metagenome (GOLD analysis project Ga0247839, IMG submission 192405) | Freshwater microbial communities from meromictic Lake La Cruz, Castile-La Mancha, Spain - LaCruzMarch2015_16m | ecosystem: Environmental > Aquatic > Freshwater > Lake | place: Spain...
GAACCAACCCTGACGAGCAGCGCCGGGACCGGCCCGCCATCGTGTAGAATTACGCCCATTGCGAGCAGAGAATCAGGCTATGACCGACAAAGAGACGACCCATTTCGGCTACCGGCAGGTACCGGTCGATGAGAAGGCAGTGCGCGTACGCGAAGTCTTCGACTCGGTGGCATCGCGCTATGACATCATGAACGATCTGATGTCGCTCGGGATCCATCGGCTGTGGAAGCGCCACGCCATCGCCCTGGCCGGGGTGCGCCGCGGCCAACGGGTTCTGGACCTGGCGTCCGGCACCGGGGATTTGGCCGCGCGTTTCGCCGGCATCGTCGGCGCCGCGGGCGAGGTCGTGATATCCGACATCAACGAGGCCATGCTGACCCGCGGACGCGAACGCCTGACCGATCAGGGCCGCATCGGCAATCTGCACTATGCCCTGGCCAACGCGGAGCGCCTGCCCTTCGCGTCCGATCACTTCGACTGCGTGACCATCGGCTTCGGGCTGCGCAACGTCACCCACAAGGAGTGGGCGATCAGTGAGATGTATCGCGTTCTGCGCCCCGGCGGACGGGCGCTGATCCTGGAATTTTCGCGCCCCACCAGCAAAGCCTTCGGACGCGTCTATGACCTGTATTCGTTCAATGTCTTGCCCACCCTGGGCCGGCTGGTAACCAACGACGCGGAGAGCTACCGCTACCTGGCGGAATCAATCCGCATGCACCCGGACCAAGAGACGCTGCGCGCAATGATGGAAGACGCCGGGTTTGAGCGCTGTGATTTCTTCAACCTGACCGGCGGGGTTGTGGCCATTCACCGAGGGTACAAACTGTGACCATCGACGACACCTACACCAGCCATCCTCATGAAACGGCGACCTTCGAACTGCCCGCGGCCCTGTTGGCCGCCGCCGAAGCGGCACTGAACCGGTACATCGCACTCGACCCCGAGGGCGCGCGCGGCTTCGAACCCATTTATGGCCGTATCTGCGCAATCGAGATCGAGGGCATCGGCACCCATCTCACCCTGATCCCGGGACCCGACCGCATTCAGGTCTTCGGCAGCTACGACGCCAAACCGGACTGCCTGATCCGCGGCGCTCCGCTCGCCCTGGTCCGCATGATGACGGCGACACGCAAGGACGAGCAGATCCGCTCCGGGGCGGTGCACATTGAAGGCGACACCGCGGTCGCACAGGCCTTGAGCGATGCCCTGTCCGCACTGGATGTGGACTGGGAGGAACAGCTCGCCCAGGTGCTGGGCGATCCAGTCGCCAACCAGATCGGCCGCGCCCTGCGCTCGGCACAGGAGTGGGGCGACCGTACCTCGCGCGCCGCGCGGGCCAACCTCAAAGAGTACCTGGAGGAAGAGTCCCGCCTGCTGCCCAGCCGCTATGAGCTCGATGAGTTCCTCGGTCAGGTCGATGACCTGCGCGATGACGTCGAGCGCCTGGCCGAGCGCATCGCGCGACTCACCGACCTGGCGCCCACGGCCGGCGCGGAGCATGGCGGCCGGCGATGATCGGCCCCCGCCAGGCCCTGCGCCTGTTTCGTATCAACTGGGTTCTGTTACGCAACGGTCTGGACGAGGTCATCCTCGCCACCCACCTGTTCCGGCCATTGCGTTGGGTGCTCTATCTCAGCCCCTGGTACTGGCTGCGCGGCGAACTGCCGACCTACCCGGTGCGGGTCCGCCTGGCCCTGGAAGACCTCGGGCCGATCTTCGTCAAGTTCGGCCAGATCCTCTCCACCCGCCGTGACCTGCTGCCCGATGACCTGGCGGTGGAATTGGCCAAGCTCCAGGACCGGGTGCCACCCTTCCCCGGAGTCCAGGCCCAAGCCCTGATCGAGAAAGCCTGGGGCTGCCCGGTGGGCGACGTCCTGGACGCCTTCGACGTGGTGCCGCTGGCCTCCGCCTCCATCGCCCAGGTTCACACCGGCCGACTCAAGGACGGCACCCAGGTCGTCGTCAAGGTCCTGCGTCCAGGCATCGAAAAGACCATCCGGCAGGACATCGATCTGCTCTACACCATCGCCCAGATGGCCGAGCGCTACTGGCCGGACGCGCGCCGGTTGCGCCCGGTCGACGTGGTGCGTGAATACGAAAAGACCATCTTCGACGAGCTGGATATGCAGCGCGAGGCGGCTAACGCCTCCCAACTGCGGCGCAACTGGCTGCACAGCGAGATGCTCTACATCCCGGAAGTCTATTGGGACTGGACCCGCCCCGGCGTCCTGGTCATGGAGCGCATTTACGGCACCCCGGTGAGCGATGTGGCGCGGCTCAAGCAGCAAGGTGTGAGCATGAAGCTGCTGGGCGAGCGCGGGGTCGAGATCTTCTTCACCCAGGTGTTCCGCGACAATTTCTTCCACGCCGACATGCATCCCGGCAATATCTTCGTCGAGCCGAGCGGACGTTACATCGCCATCGATTTCGGCATCGTCGGCACCCTGACCAGCGAGGATCAGCGCTATCTGGCGGAGAACCTGCTTGCCTTCTTCGAGCGCGACTACCGGCGGGTCGCCGAACTGCACGTGGAATCCGGTTGGGTTCCGGCCGGCACCCGGGTCGACGAGTTCGAGTCCGCCATCCGCACCGTCTGTGAGCCGATTTTCGAAAAGCCGCTGGCCGAGATCTCATTCGGCCATTTCCTGGTGCGGTTGTTCCAGACCGCCCGGCGGTTCGACATGGAAGTTCAGCCCCAACTCGTCCTGCTGGAGAAGACCCTGCTCAACATCGAGGGCCTGGGCCGGATGCTCTACCCGGAACTGGACCTCTGGACCACCGCCAAACCCTACATGGAACGCTGGATGCGCGACCAGATCGGCGTCAAGGGCCTGGTGCGGCGCACCCGGCGCAACCTGCTGTCCATCGCCGACCAGATCCCGGACCTGCCGCTGATCGCCCACCGCATCATCACCGCCTACGACCGGCAACTCCGCCATCCGGTCACTGCCAACGGAACCAATGGCGACCGGGGCGATGACGCCGCCCGTATCGCGTCGGTCCGCGCCCTGGCCGGCGCCGCCCTCGCCGTCTGCGGCACCCTGGTGCTGACCCTGGGTCCCGGCCCCTGGCTCCAGCCCCAGGAGCTGGGCTTGGCGGTGGTTGGTCTGTGTTATCTCAGCGGGGCCTGGTTGTTTGTTTCAGCTAGTCGTTAACGCGGCCAGGCAAGTGAGTCATGTTCGACGCATCGCCAACACCGATCTAAAGGAGAACCACGGCATGCAAACGAACATCGAAATCGATGACCACCTCATGGAGCGCGCACAGGCACTCTCGGGGCTGCAAACCAAGCGTGAGGCGGTCGAGGAGGCCTTGATCACGGTTCCGGCCACGCGGCCTCGTAGGGTGGACAAGCGCAGCGCAGTCCACCAGCGACGGCGCGGGATTCGGTGGACTGCGCTAGCGCTTGTCCACCCTACGGCCGGAACGATGATCAAGGCCGTCGAGGAAGGGTTGCGGCCTTCTGGTCTGAGCGGACCCAGGGGTAGTGGTGTCACTGGAGTCGGGGATCAGAACGGCGACGCCGTATCGTCGATGGGATCAGCACGATCGGTCCCTTGAACCAGGGATCGGCTTTCAGGCGGCGTAAGGTCAGTCTCGGGAAAAAGGAAGCGACGAACGCCTCTCATCTGCGGTGAAACCGCGCCAATCGCGGCACTCGAAACCGGGGACACGAAACCGGGCACACGAAACCGGGGACAGTGCGGCCTGACCGAAACCGGGGACAGACCACTGACCGAAACCGGGTGACCGAAACCGGGGACAGACCACAGTTTTCCGCGCCTTTCCTCGCAGTGCGCCGAAGCGCCTACCGCTTGGCCGTTGCTCGATCGGGGTCAGCCGCACCAACGGTCGGCCGGCCTTGGCGATGACGATCTCCTCTCCGCGACAGGCCCGGGCGATGATCTTGGAAAGTTGAGTCTTCGCCTCATGGATGTTGACCTGGAGGGCCATCACCGCGCCTTCATTAGCTAAGTTGCAATGGTCAAGTCTAGTCTCCGGGGACACAAGACCGCAAGGCGCTCTCCTTCCCAAACGCTCACCTTGCCGAAGCGGCGGCCAGCCGGCGCTGCGAAACCCATCATTTGCGCTGAACAGCCATCCCAGTCAGCCTATTCTAGGCTGGCCCGGCTAGCCTGCGTGAGAATTATCCTGAGTCGCCCCCCCGAGACAGAGCACGCACTAACGGCCAGCTATATCAGTGCACTACAGTCATGCCCGCAGGATACAGTATTCCGATCGGGTTAATCTGTGATCTGGGCTGGGTGACCTCCTTGACGTCCCATGAGCTTAGCAGATCAGCCCGGTGGCGCTCGATCCAAGGGCGCACCTCACTATCCCAGCGCGGAGGACCTTCCATGCGTTCGAATACGTCGACCCGGTATTTTGCCAAAGTTCCCTTGCGTCCCTCTTTTATGATATCGGGATCGACAAGATGGACGTGCGGATATCCGTGGTCATTCGGATACATTAGGAGCGGATAGCCGGAAATACTGGAGATTACGTTGTTGCCGGCCAAGACTCGACCCCAGTCCTCCAGTTCCTGCCGCCAATGGCGAACATGATCAGAAGTCCCAAGATTCCTGATAGCGCATTGGTGCTCGTCTAACCCATCGACGCCGAGGCAATGCTCTGTAGCGGCAACTCGCGGGGCAAGCCATGGCGAATCCGGCACTGGGAAGCTAAATGCCCAACTTCCGGCCACGTGGGCATGCGTCAAACCGTCGGCTTTCTTGTTTTCAAAACTGACCTCGCAATCCTGTGTCGACGCCGCGACGTTCCTCACCCGCGACAATAGCCATTTGAAGTTGTCATTTCCAATCCACTGCTTTATCCACTGAGAAAGCGGCTTTGTTCCGGCAAGGCCATGCCAGTGACCGGCTATGAAGACGACATCGAGCTCAATTTTCCGGCGCGAAACCTCTCTCACACAGGTGAATAACATCGTCGCCCACGCCTGCCATTCCGCTCCGGGCGTGTTGTCCGGCACTGCGCAGGGGGACGACAGCTCATTGAAATAGATTGGCAGTGGCCGCATTCCGCGCTAATCCAGTAACGCTTCCAGGCTCTTCTCCCACTGGTCGAAGAAACCCTCCGGCCAGTTGCTCAGTTGGCCGTCTGGCAAGACAGTCGGCAGTTCGACGTAACAATCCCCAGTCGCTACATCTCTGGTGAAATAACAGAGTCGTACATCTTGGGCTGTAATCAACCCCCGTTTGACCGTTAACCGGATACCGTTCAGCACATGATCGCTATGCGTCTCTACAATGATCTGAACGCCGTCCGCGGCGCAGCGGGCCAACAGCTCCCCAAGCTTTGCCTGCCCCTGCGGATGCAGATGTGCTTCTGGATTCTCGATAAGTAACAAGGCACCGGGCGGCGCAGCCAGACATGCAACGAGAATCGGCAAGCTATAGGTCAGACCAAATCCTACGTGGGTTGGCCGATAATAGCTTGAATCCAGTCCGTTGGCTTGTCCGACATACTGAAACTGAAGTATCACCTCGTCCGTGCGCTTGAGTGCCTCTGCGCGTGACCGTGCGCCCGGACTGATCTGTTGGAGCCAGCCATTGACCTGATCGAGCAATCGATGGGTTGGGGCGATCTTCGCCCAGGTGGCCGCATCCAATGCAACGCTATCGGCCGAGCAGCGTCGCCGCTCCGAGACGACCTGGTCACCATTTCGGGCGAGGAAGTCTGCGGTGAACTCGCCGTGACTGCCCAGCATCCCGATGCTCCGCGCTTGTTGGTCTGCTTGGGGATACAAAGTGCGAGGGACAATACGGTCGGCTTGAAGGTATTGGAAATGCTCGGTGACGGCAAAGCCTCGTGCAGTGGTCGGTGAATCGATGAGCTCAAGCTCGCTGGCGTCGGGCTCCTTGCCAGGGACCCTGTATGTCCACCGTTGCACACCACCAGTATCAAGAGTCTCCACTGTGACCGTTTCCTCCTTCGCCCCTTCGCTCAAGACATCGATTCCCTGACCGAGCGCGACCAAGGGGCCACCGAGTCGCATCCCGGTGGAACAGCCAAGCGTATACGATTGGCGAATGGCCGCAAGTGCCTGTAAGACCGTACTCTTACCAGAGCCGTTCAGGCCGGCGAGCAGAGTCAAGGACCCGAGCGGTAGATCAAGATCGCGAGCGGCCTTGAAATTACCTAAACGAATACGCTCAAGCACGGAGTACCTCGTCAAAAATCGAGTGTATGACTTCTAACCGTTTGTTGGATGCTGAGCCTTTGCCGGTTGCGTAGAGTAAGGCGCTGGCAAAATCCCTGTCGTTCTCGTCGGCAAATCGTCGCGCAAAAGCCTCGGCAACTTGATGCGATGCCAGCACAAGGCGCGCGATCTCGGATTCGGGCCTCTGGGCCAAGGCAACCGACTCCGCTTCAAAGAGACCGCGGTTGATCGGGCTTCTCGCGTGGCCCTGACCCGAATACTTGCGAAAAGCAATTCGACCAAAGACGCGGGGCGCAGCCTGCATGGCACGCTCGAAAGCGCACTCAAGAGCCTGCCATCTCCGGTCGTCCCAACCCGCCGAACGCTCCTCGACAAATCGGTTAAGGAAATCATCGAGGTTTTCGTCCGAACCGCGCTTTTCGTCGGGCGGCAGGAAGAATAATGCGGCGAAGCGCAGAACGAGCTCGTGATCCTCCAGTCGCTCACCCTTGATCTTACCCTCAGTGGCCGAGCGAAATGCCTGGCTGGCCGCCATGCGCCGAACATGCTCACGCCATTTTCCGGGATAAATCGCATTGCGGATCTCTTGGGCATTGAGAGGTAGGCCGCCCTGATTGATCCGGGAGAAGATGTTGAACTTAACATTGGTCGGCGTACCTGCGCGGATGACGTGAAGCGTAAGTTCCGTCTCCATGATGCGGCGTTGCAGGGGCCTTGGTAATTCCAGAAACGGTTTGCTCTTTAACTCATTGAGAGATTGCATGTCGTCAGCGAGCCGGAGCGGATCCAATTTCGATCCTAGTGCCTTGTTCAGGCTGCTCACTTCCACAAAATGGGCGATAGCGCACATACGCTGTAACCCATCGACGACCTGGTAATTGCCATCCGTATCTTCCGAAACATAGAGTGAGGGGATGGGAATACGTAATAGCATCGACTCGATCAAGCCGCTCTTGCGCTTATCGTTCCATAAATTCGCACGACGTTGAAAATCCGGCGAAAGATTCAACTCACCGTGCTTTAATCGCGCCACCAGGGAATCCACTGTCCGCTGGTTCGTTGTCACGTCGATCAGCTTTGGATCGAAAGGCGCACGAATATCACCCGAGTCAACCTGGGGCTCCGCCTCGAGACCGCTGCCGGTGCTGTCGGACGCGAGCTCCTCCAGGGGGGCGGAGTCCTCATCGTCGGCCGATGCTGCGTTTTCAGTGTTTGCGACGGTCATCTTGCCTCGCGCATGATCCAGCCGACGGGTCTCGGCATTATGAGGGGGCGGCGGCTTCTGGTCATCAAGGGATTGAGCGGAACCCGGGGTAGTGGTGTCACTGGACTCGGGGATCAGAACGGCGACGCCGTATCGTCGATGGGATCAGCACGATCGGTCCCTTGAACCAGGGATCGGCTTTCAGGCGGCGTAAGGTCAGTCTCGGGAAAAAGGAAGCGACGAACGCCTCTCATCTGCGGTGAAACCGCGCCAATCGCGGCACTCTGCCATCGCTGGAGTAACCAGCCATCCCTGGCCGGTGCGATCAGGCGAAGATCAGACAGGAATCAGAATTGCTCTTCTTCCGTGGACCCATGCAGCGCGGTGACCGAGGAGTGCCCGCCCTGGATGACGGTGGTGATGTCGTCGAAGTAGCCGACGCCCACTTCCTGCTGGTGGGAGACGAAGGTGTAGCCGCGCTCGCGGGCGACGAATTCGCGCTCCTGGACCTTTTCGACGTAGTGCTTCATGCCCTGGCCGCGGGCGTAGTCGTACGCCAGGTCGAACATGTTGTACCACATATTGTGGATACCGGCCAGCGTGATGAACTGGTACTTGTAGCCCATGTCCGACAGTTCGTCCTGGAACTTGGCAATGGTCGCGTCGTCCAGATTTTTCTTCCAATTGAACGAGGGCGAGCAGTTGTAGGCCAACAGCTTGTTGGGGCTGCTGCCCAGCACGGCTTGGGCGAACTCGCGGGCGAAGCCCAAATCCGGAGTACCGGTCTCGCACCACACCAGGTCGGCATAGGGGGCGTAGGCGACACCGCGGCTGATGGCCTGCTCCAGGCCGTTCTTGACCACGTAAAAGCCCTCGGGGGTCCGCTCGCCGGTCAGGAAGGCCTTGTCGTTCGGATCGACATCGTTGGTCAGGAGGTTGGCGGCCTCGGCATCGGTACGCGCCAGGAGCAGGGTGGGCACACCCATCACATCGGACGCGAGGCGGGCGGCAATCAGCTTCTCGACTGCCTCGCGGGTGGGCACCAGGACCTTGCCGCCCATGTGACCGCATTTCTTCACCGCGGCGAGCTGATCCTCGAAGTGCACCCCGGCGGCGCCGGCGACGATCATGTTCTTCATCAGCTCGAAGGCATTGAGCACGCCGCCGAAACCGGCCTCGGCGTCCGCCACGATCGGCAGGAAGTAGTCGATGAATTCCGCGTCGCCGGGGCCGATGCCGCGCGACCACTGGATTTCGTCGGCGCGCTTGAAGGTGTTGTTGATGCGCCGCACCATGGTCGGCACCGAGTCGTAGGCGTACAGCGACTGGTCCGGATACATGGTCTCGGAGGTGTTGCCGTCAGCGGCGACCTGCCAGCCGGACAGATAGATGGCCTCGACGCCGGCCTTGGCCTGCTGCATGGCCTGACCAGCCGTGATGGCGCCCATACAGTTGACGTAGCCCTTCTTGGCCCCGCCGCGCACCAGCTTCCAGAGCTGCTCGGCACCGCGCCGGGCCAGGGTGTACTCGGGCTGCACACTGCCGCGCAGACGGACCACATCGGCGGCGGTGTAGCCGCGCTTCACATCGGTCCAGCGGGCATTCTCGGCCCAGTCTTTCTCAATCGCTTTGATCTGTTGGTCGCGGGTCATCGCTCGATCTCCTCGTAGTGGTAAAAAAAGGCCGCTGTCTTGCCCGCCCCTCGTGTCCTCCGAACGTGCCCCCGTCATCACGGGAATCGGCGCGGGCCCCGCGGTGATTCGCCGACCAAATATATCGGTCTTAACCCTGCAAGTTAACGATGCGTTACGCCTTTGACTAAGCATTTCTACCAATGTTCTGTATTGACTTTACAGTGAGCCTCTTGCGCGCAAGAAAAGCGGGTTCCAAAGGACGGCAGACGCCGCCATATTGGCCACCAGCAGCGATGTCAACCCCCATCCCGATTGTCCATCAGGACTGACCCCATGAACACAAACCCAGAGTCCTTCCGCAACGCCGCCATGGCCCACGGACTCTCCGAGGCCGAACTGGAGCCCGACCCGCTCCGCCAGTTCCAGCGCTGGTTCGAGGAGGCCATCGCCCAAGACCTCCCGGAACCCAATGCGATGAGCCTGGCGACCGTCGACGCCGCTGGTCAGCCCTCCTTGCGCACCGTGCTCCTGAAGCTCTATGACCAGCAGGGATTCATCTTCTTCACCAACTACGAGAGCCGCAAGTCCAAAGAGATCGAGACCAACCCGCGCGTGGCGCTGCTCCTGCCCTGGGTCGCCCTGGCGCGTCAGGTCAAGATCGTCGGCCGGGCGCAGCGCATCTCCGCGGTGGAATCCTTCAAATATTTCGCGACCCGTCCGCGCGGCAGCCAGATCGGTGCCTGGGCTTCACCACAGAGTCAGGTGATCACCTCACGCTCACTCCTGGAGCAGAAGGTCGCGGAAATGCAGCGGCGCTTCGCCGAGGGGGAAATCCCCTTGCCGGACCACTGGGGCGGTTATCGCGTGGCGCCGGCTGAGATCGAGTTCTGGCAGGGCCGCGACAGCCGCCTGCATGACCGCTTCCGCTACCGTCGCGCGGCGGGCGGGGACTGGGTGGTCGAGCGGTTGGCGCCCTGACTGACGCGTCAAACGCAGGTTCACCCCGTACACAATCGTTGTCGTTATCGTTATCGCAATCGAAAAATCAAAGCACCAGCGGAACGCGGCAACACTGCACCGGTGTTGCCGGTCGCTCCTTGACTCACTGATCAGCGGAGCGCCCCGCGCGGTCCGTTCGTCTGCCAAGCAGGGCGAGCGCCGCGATCACCATGGCGAGAGTTGCCAGCGGGTAGCGCGCATAGAACACCTGAGCCAGTATCTCCGGGAGGCGGTTGATGACCTGCACCTCGGAATACGACGGGATACAGAAGCCGCTGATGAGAATCAAGACCGCCGCTTGCCACCAGATGCCG